>Ga0209162_1002623_pt1 | contig 15390 bp, 9 predicted proteins | sample YNPNPMetaG_FD_187121 | JGI IMG/M metagenome (GOLD analysis project Ga0209162, IMG submission 187121) | Anoxygenic and chlorotrophic microbial mat microbial communities from Yellowstone National Park, USA - YNP NP MetaG (SPAdes) (version 2) ... | reverse complement strand
CGGTGACGTGACCGCCCAGGCGGTGCATGGCCGCCTCATGCGCCAGGCGCGTGCGGGTGGATGGTTGGTAGAAGGCCGTCACCAGCGTCTTCTCCTTCAGCAGGTCGCTGTTGCGGCGCTGCACGGCAATCGGCTCCAACTCCGCCGCCACGTCGAAGACGTGGAAGAACTCGTTTCGTTCGAAATCTTTGAGGGACAGAATGTCCCGACCAGCAAAACTACGCATACAAGCCTCCAGAGAAAGTAAAGTAGTGTAAACAGAAATCTCTGTTTACCGACAGGGCTTCAATTTACTTGCATGTTCCCTGGCACATTTTGGGGAACAAGGCATAAAACTCCGCCGCGGCCACCACCTCGTCCAGCGGGACCTGCTCCTCGATGGTGTGGGCAAACTTTTCGTTGCCCGGCCCGAAGCCGATGGATGGGATGCCCGCCTTGCCGGCCCAATATGTGCCGTTGGTGGAAAAATCCCACGTGCCGAGTTCACGCTTCTCGTTCCAGAGCAGTTCCACGGTCTGCTGCGCGGCCTGCGTCAGCGGGTGGGAGTCCTCCAGCAGCCAGGGCGGGTAAAACTTGGGGACCGGGAAGGTAAATCCCGTGTAGGAGGGCGTATCGTAGAACAACTCCTCCACCTGGATTTCTTCCTGCAAGTAATCGGGGATCAGCCCCCTCACCTGGGCGATGACCTCCTCGCGCGTCTCGCTCAGGGTCATGCGACGATCAATGTAGATGGTGAACTGATCCGGCACGGCGTTGATGGAAGCGGTGCGCGCCTCGGCGTCGGTCACGGCAATCGAGGCGTAACCCTGCACGGGATGGTAACCGAAGCCGAAGCGCATCCGCCGGTCGAGGTCGCGGATGGCGGCGATGACTCCGGCCATCTTGTACACGGCGTTGTCGCCCAAATAGTGCGAAGCGGCGTGCGCCGAGCGGCCTTTGGCAGTAACGCGCAACTCCACCCGCCCCTTGTGGCCGCGATAGACCTGCATGCGCGTCGGCTCGCCGATGACCACGAAATCGGGCCTCACCTGCGGGTCCACTTCCACAAAGGCATTGGGAGCAATCCCATCGCATTGCTCCTCCATGTTGCCGAAGTAGTAGGCGGTGTAGCCATCGAGCAGGCCGAGGTCGCGGGCAATCGCCAGGCCATAGACCATGCCCGGGGTCGAGCCTTTCTCGTCGCAGGCGCCGCGGGCGTAGAGAATGCCGTTCTCTACCTTGCCGGTGAAGGGGTCCCACTCCCATTCCGCCGGATCACCCACGCCCACCGTGTCAATGTGCGAATCGTACACGATGACCTTGGGGCCATTGCCGATGCGCCCGATGGTGTTGCCCATCTTATCGAAACGCACCTCGTCGAAGCCGAGTTTGCGCATTTCGGCCTGGATGCGTTCGCCCACAGCCTTGATTTGCCCGTCCATGCTGGGAATGGCGCAAATGTCGCGCATGAAACGGATAATGTCTTCTCTTGCCGCGCCGACGCGGCGTTTGATTTCCATGACTTGCGTTTCCATACTAAAACCTTTTTGTCTTTGAATTTTTACCTTGACAATGTCACATTAAACATTTGTTCTAAAAACGCTATGTTTTTTGTCACTGCGAGCGATAGCGAAGCAGTCTCCCGGTCTGCCAGGAGATTGCTTCGTCGCAAAGAACGCTCCTCGCAATGACAACTATGCGAAAAGATGACATTGTCAAATTACTTACGCTCCACTCACCTTGCGGACGACATGAAAGCGAAAATAACCGGGCAAGAAATAACTCTGCGAATGATCCACCATGCGCCCATCTGCCGCAAACAATTGGGCTTCAAAATACAGCAGGACGTCCTCGCGTTGAATCTGAAGCGCTCTTGCGACCTCTGACGTGGCACTGACAGCCCAGATCTCGGTTCGCGATTGACTCAGCTTCGGGTTACCGCGCCGCAGCAACAGGTCCAGCACCGAACCGGTAAATTGCTCGTTCAGGTCTGAGGCCGAAAGGATGTCAGCAGGCAAGACATCCACCAAAAACGCGATGGGCCGATTTTCGGCGTAGATGATGCGGGTCACGCGCGTGAGGGGGGTACCGACAGGAAGGTGGAAGAGATCAGCATCAGCCTCCGTGGCCGGCTGTTGGGAAATTGACAGTTCCCCCATCGTCACTTTCAGGCCAATTCGGTTCGCAAGGGTCTCAATGCTTTCCAGCACTTCGAGACCGCTGTCAATGACCGGAACTTTGGGCAGGACAAATGTCCCTACCCCCTGCTTACGCCGGATGAGGCCCTGGTTTTCAAACGAACGCATGGCTTCCCGCAGCGTAGCGCGCGAGACCCCCAACCGGCGTGCCAGTTCCGGTTCGGAAGGCAGGCGGCTTTCGGGAGGAAGGCTGGCAATCAATTCGGCCAGTTCATTTTGCAGACGGCGAAACGGGAATTGACTCATGTTTTTCCATTTCTATCCTTCCACCAACGGGATGAATGTAAAGCGATTGACATCCACCAGGCCCTTGTCCGACAGGCGCAGTTCCGGGATCACGACCAACGCCAGCAGGCTGAGGGTCATGTTTGGGTTATTGACCGTGCAGCCGCAGGCCCGAAAACCGTCGAGGACGCTCGCCGCTTTTTGCGCCACAATCGGGGCCGGTTCAGAGGACATCAGCCCCCCAATTGGCAAATCAATTGCTCCCAGCACTGCGTCGTCCCGCACCACCACCTGCCCGCCGCCCATCTCCGCTAATTTGTTGACTGCCAGGGCCATTTGCTCATCATCGGTACCCACGACGAGGATGTTATGCGAATCATGGGCAATCGAGGAGGCGACGGCGCAGCGCTCCCCGAACCCGAAACCGGTCACCAGACCAATTTGCATGTTTCCCGTCCCAAAGTGCCGCTCGATGACGGCCAGTTTGGCCAGGTCTTGGGAGGGATCGGCCCTGAGTTGCCCATCGTGGGCCGTCAGGGTGCGCACCACATGTCGAGTGGGAGCCTGATTCTCCACAATTTGAATGATATGCGCCTGGACCTTTGGCCGGTCCACCCGCAGAACAAAATCTTCGGCGGTCAGCGGGCGTTTCAAATGCACCGAGTGCGTCACCCACTCCGGGTATTCGATGCTCGGCAAAGACGCGAGCAATTTGCCGTTTTCTGCAACCACCTGCCCTTTGGCGATGACTATTTGAGCGCGAAAATCGTTCAAATCATCCACCAGCAGGATGTCGGCCCAGCGACCAGGGGCAATCATGCCCATTTCACGCGCCACGCCGAAATGCTCTGCCGTGTTGATAGTAGCCATTTGAATGGCTGTCATTGCAGGAAGGCCCTGAGCAATGGCATGGCGCAGGACTCGATCCATGTGACCTTCGTTGACCAGGGTATCGGCATGGCAATCGTCAGTGCAGAGCAGGAAGTGGCGGGGATCGAGACCGAGTTTGGTGATGGCAGCGACCTGAGCGGCCACGTCCTGCCAGGCCGAGCCGTAACGCAGCATGGGCTTCATCCCTTGCCGGACACGGGCAATCGCGTCCTCCAGGCGGGTACCCTCGTGATCGTCCTCCGGCCCCCCAGCGACGTAAGCATGGAAAGGTATCTCCAGGTCAGCGGCTGCGTAATGGCCACCGATGACCTTGCCAGCGCGGCGAGCCGCTTCCATTTCGGCCAGCACTTTGGCATCAGCCGCAGCCACGCCTGGGTAATTCATCATCTCTCCCAGGCCGATGACGCGCTCCCACGTGAGCGCTTCGCTGACATCGGCGGGGGTAATCTCACCACCGGGTGTTTCCATCCCCGGCGCCGAAGGAACGCAGGACGGCACCTGCACCCAGACGTGAATCGGCTGCCTGGCGGCTTCATCGGCCATCAGCCGCACGCCTTTCAGCCCAAACACGTTGGCAATCTCGTGCGGGTCAATGAACAGACCCGTAGTGCCGTGAGGCAGCACCGCCCGCACGAACTCTGTCACCGTCAGCATGCCCGATTCGACATGCACGTGACCATCAAGCAGACCAGGAACGAGGTATTTTTGCTCTGCGTCCAGGACAATCGTCTCAGCACCAACGGTGTGAGACGCGTCCGGCCCGACATAGGCAATCCGTCCATCTTTGACGGCGACATCGGTATCAGGGAGAAATTCACCCGACTGGACGCACACCCAGGTGCCATGACGGATCACCAGGTCAGCAGGCATCCGCCCGGTAGCAACGTCAATCAACGACTTGATGAGTTTGGTAGAAGATGACATAGTGCCTCGTTATTGGAGAAGAACCAGAATAGCCAGCCAGGTCATGGCAGCAACAACCGGAAAAACGAGCAGCCAGGCAAGGGAGTATTTCCGCGCCCGAACAGCAATTGCAGAGGCAAGCAATAAGATCGGCAGAAAAAAGGCTGACCAGCGAATGGATGGATAACCGCTAAACAGCCAGGCAGGCGGAATCACCAGCACTGTGCTGGCAAGCAACCAGGGCCAGCGCTTCCACACCAGGCCAATGCCAGCCATGAGCAAGGAGAGGAGCATAGCCGGCCAGCCGAAGATCACCGCTGTCAGGATGCTGCTCATCTGTTCTCCAGCAGACGCCGGGCCGCGCGGTTGTGACGCTCCACCAGTCTCTGCTCATTAAGCGTGACCAGTTGCCCCTCGCGCACAACGAACCTGCCGCCGACAACGGTGTAATCCACCCGTACCGGCTGGCAGAAGACGGTCGCGGCAACGGGGTCATGGAGTGCGCCGGCATATTCCAGCCGGTCGAGGCGAATGGCGAAGAAATCGGCGCACTTGCCAGGTTCGAGCGAGCCGATGTCGGTGCGGCCCAACACCGCCGCCCCGCCGCGGGTGGCCAGCCAGAGGGCCTCGCGGGCAGTCATGAGTCCCCTCACCCCTTCCCTCACCCCTGGCCCCTCTCCCGAGGGGAGAGGGGAAGGGGTGAGGGAAAAACCGCTGATTCCCTCGCGCACACGTGCCAGCAGCATGGCCTGACGCGCCTCGGCCAGCAGGTGCGAACCGTCGTTGCTGGCGCTCCCGTCCACGCCCAGGCCGACCTTGACGCCCGCCGCCAGGTATTCTTTGATGGGAGCAATTCCCGAAGCCAGGCGCATGTTGGAGGTGGGGCAATGTGCCACCCCGCAGCCGTGCCGGGCAAAGGTTTGCACTTCCGCGCCGTTGACGTAGATGGCATGGGCGAACCAGACATCCTCCCCCACCCAATTGAGCGACTCCATGTAGGGCACCGGACGATAGCCAAACTTTTGCAGGCAGAACTGCTCCTCGTCCTCGGTCTCGGCCAGGTGGGTGTGCAAATGCACACCGTACTGACGCGCCAGCGCGGCAGATTGCTTCATCAGGTCGCCAGTCACCGAGAAGGGCGAACAGGGGGCAAGCACGATTTGGATGAACGAACCCGGCCGCGGGTCGTGGTAGGTTTCGATGAGCCGCTGACTGTCGCGCAGGATGGCTTCCTCGCTGTCCACCACAGAATCGGGCGGCAGGCCGCCATCCTTCTCGCTCAGGCTCATCGAGCCGCGCGAGGCGTGGATGCGGACGCCGATTTCCTGCGCCGCGGCAATCTCATCGTCCAGTTTCGAGCCGTTCGGGTAGAGGTAGAGGTGGTCGGAGGCTGTAGTACAGCCAGAAAGCGCCAGTTCGGCCAGGGCGGTCTGGGTGGAGATGAAGATGTCTTCGGGGGTGAGCCGCGCCCAGATGGGATAGAGCGTCTTCAGCCAGTTGAACAGGTTGGCGTCCTGGGCCGCAGGGACGGCGCGGGTGAGGGTCTGGAAGAAATGATGGTGGGTGTTGACCAGCCCCGGCAGGAGGATGTGGCCGCGCAGGTCGAGAATCTCGTCGGCGATGGCGGGCAAACTGTCGGTTGGCCCGATCTGTTCGATGAAGCCGTCGCGAATAAAAAGACCACCATCGGGAATCTCCCGCCGGTGGTCATCCATGGTGACAAGGTAGGCATGCTTGAGGAGAAGTGTGCTCATAGGGTGGAGAGAAGGAAGAAGGAATAAGGGAGAAGGATAAAGGAAGAAGGGAGAAGGATAAAGGAAGAAGGGAGAAGGGAAAGGTCTAGTTGTCTGACAAATCCGCACATAGTGTAGCAAAAAAGGGAATGGATGTCAATTGCCAGACAATTGTTTTAAGATGAGCCAGAGAAAATCCCACCTACCCCGTACTGGGAGGGAAGATTCAGCAGCAAAGCGCTGCTTTGAACAAAAAGCGATGACCGCCAGGAAGGCAGGCCATCGCTTGTTTTCAGGAACGTTCAAGCCGGGGAGATTAGCGGCTCAGCATCGCCCGCTGGCGGCTTTCCTGCGCCAGGAGACGAATATGCTCCATGATTTGCTCCGCGGTGCGCTTGACCAGCGACTTGTCGTTCGGGTCGCCGTGAAACTGCAGGGGTTTGCCAATCGTCACAGCATAGGGGCCGCGCAGGTACCAGGCAATCACATCCGGCTCGCCATCGAATTTGACCGGGATGCGTTTGCAGCCTTTTTCTCGCAAGGAAATCCCCACCGGAATCACGGGCACGCCGCTTTTGAGCGCCAGTCGCGCCACACCAGAACGGGGAGCATGGAAGCCATCTGCGGGGCTGATTAACCCTTCGGGGAAAATGGCAACCGAGCGCCCACTGGCGAGGGCCTGATTTGCCTCTTCCAAAACCTGTTCGCCCTGACCCGGCGTAACACAAATTTGCTTCATTTTGCGCATGTAGGCCCCCAGCACCGGGATGCGAAAGGCTTTGTTGATGATCATCACACTCAACGGCTTGGGGAATAAAACTTGAATAAAAATCGGGTCCGTCGTGCTGGGGTGATTGATGGCAAAAAGAACTGGCCCCTCCGGCAAGGCTTCGTGAAAGCGGACATCCAAGCGGAGCATCAGGCGGACGTAAGCGGTGATAAAAATGCGGCCAAGAAAATAAAGCAATTTGGAAAACATAATAATTTGGTATCTCCTTTAGTTACGTCATTTAAAACACGGGGCTATTGAAAAGATACTGGAGGAGAGCCTTTTTTGCCTATCAATTCGCTAACAATGGCCAACCGGCTGGTTACCGATTGCATACCGGGCCGGATCCTCGTCAGTCCATAGAAGAGGCGGTTAAAACCAAAAAGGGCGGAGGAGTCCGCCCTTTACAGGATGAGCAATGTCTTGCAAATTATTTGACCAGGTTCCGCAGCACGGTGTGCAGGATGCCGCCGTTGCGGTAGTAGTTCACCTCAACAGGGGTGTTGAGCAAAGCCTTTGCCTGGAAGGTAATGGCGCTGCCATCTGGTCGAGTGGCGCGGACTGTGACAATGCTCTGCGGCGGCATGTCATCGCGCAGGCCTTCGATGTCGAAGACTTCGTCGCCTTTGAGGCCAAGCGACTCAACATTTTCACCATCCATGAACTTGAGCGGCAGGATGCCCATGCCCACCAGGTTGGAGCGGTGGATGCGCTCGAACGATTCGGCAATGACCGCCCGCACGCCCTGGAGCATGGGGCCTTTGGCCGCCCAGTCGCGGCTGGAGCCGGTGCCGTATTCCTTGCCCGCCAGGACGATGACAGGAACGCCCGCCTCCTTGTATTTCATCGCCGCATCGAAGATGGGCATTTCCTCGCCAGTCAGGAAGCACTTTGTCCAGTTGCCCTCTTTGGGAGCCACCAGCAGATTCTTGAGGCGGATATTGGCAAAGGTGCCGCGTGCCATCACCAGGTCATTGCCGCGCCGCGTGCCATACTGGTTGAAGTCTTTGGGAGCCACGCCACGCTCTTGCAGGAACTTGCCAGCTGGGGAATCGGGAGCAATGTTGCCCGCCGGGGAAATGTGGTCGGTGGTGATGGAATCGCCAAACAGGCAGAGGACGCGCGCCCCGCGAATATCGCTCACCGATGGAATCTCTGGCGTGAGATTCTGGAAATAGGGCGGGTGATGAATGTAGGTGGAGGCTTCGTCCCAGTTGAACAAGTCACCGCCGGATACCTGAATCTGCTGCCACATCTCTGAGCCAGAAAAGACATCGGTATATTTCTCCTGGAACAACTCGGTGCGGACGTGGGCGGTGAGGGCTTCGGCAATTTCGGCATTGGTCGGCCAGATGTCGCGCAGATAGACGGAGCCATCGCGGCCTTCGCCGATCGGTTCGTTAAGCAGGTCAATGTCCACGGTGCCGGCCAGAGCATAGGCCACCACCAGGGGCGGCGAGGCCAGGTAATTGGCCTTCACCAGCGGGTGGACACGGCCCTCAAAGTTGCGGTTGCCAGAGATGACCGCTGCCGCCACCAGGTCGGCGCTGGTGATTGCCTTGGCTACTTCGCCGGGAAGGGGGCCGCTGTTGCCAATGCAGGTGGTGCAGCCATAGCCGACGACGTTGAATCCGAGTTGGGAGAGCGGCTCGAGCAGGCCTGCCGACTTCAAGTACTCGGTGACAACGCGCGAGCCGGGGGCCAGGCTGGTCTTGACGTAGGGCTTGACCTTCAGTCCCTTCTCGACCGCCTTCTTCGCCAGCAGACCGGCGCCGATGAGTACCGAGGGGTTGCTGGTGTTGGTGCAGGAGGTGATGGCAGCAATGACCACCGCCCCGTGCCGCATCTTGACGGCACTGCCATTGGCACCAAAGGTGGCCTGGCGCTCCAGCGCCTCGCCGGAGAGTTCGTAGCCGCGCTCTTTGACAGGCGCCGTCAACGCTTTTTGGAAAGCCGATTTCATCTCAGAGAGTGCCACGCGGTCTTGCGGACGCTTTGGACCGGCCAGGGAGGGCACCACCGTCCCCAGGTCCAGTTCGAGGGTGTCGGTGAATTCGGGATCGGGGGCAGACGGGTCGCGGAAGAGGCCCTGGGCGCGCAGGTAAGCCTCGGCCAGGTCAATGACCTCTTGCGGCCGCCCGGTCAGTTTCAGGTAGCGAAGCGTCTCGGCATCCACCGGGAAGAAGCCCATCGTGGCGCCGTATTCGGGGGCCATGTTGGCAATGGTGGCACGATCGGGCAGGGAGAGGGCATCGAGACCAGGTCCGAAGAATTCGACGAATTTGTCCACCACACCTTTTTTGCGGAGCATTTGCGTAACGGTCAGCACCAGGTCGGTGGCGGTGACACCCTCGTTGAGTTTGCCGTAGAGTTTGAAGCCGATCACGTCGGGCAGGAGCATGTCCATCGGCTGGCCAAGCATGACGGCTTCGGCTTCGATTCCGCCCACGCCCCAGCCAACGACGCCGAGGCCGTTGATCATGGTGGTATGCGAGTCGGTGCCGACCAGGGTATCGGGGAAGGCCAGCCAACTGTCAGGAGATTCCTGCTTCGTCATCACCACCGGCGAGAGGTATTCGAGGTTGACCTGGTGAATGATGCCAGTCATCGGCGGGACGACGCGAAAGTTGGAGAAGGCTTGCTGCCCCCACTTCAAGAATTCGTAGCGCTCGCGATTGCGTTGAAATTCGAGTTCAGCATTGCGTTGCAACGCATCGGGCGAGGCGAAAAAGTCCACCTGCACGGAGTGGTCAATGACCAGGTCAACCGGCACAAGCGGGTTGATTTTGCGGGGATCACCGCCCAGGCGGGCGACGGCGTCACGCATGGCTGCCAGGTCCACCACCGCCGGCACGCCGGTGAAATCTTGCATGACCACGCGTCCAGGCAGGAAGGGGATGCCCATGCGTTCTCCTTGCGGGGTCCAGGAGGCAATGTTGCGCACGTCCTGTTCGGTAATTTCCCGCCCGTTGCATTGACGCAGAGCCGCCTCGAGCAGGATGCGGATGGAGTACGGAAGCCGATTCAGGCGAGTCAGACCGGCTTCTTCCAGGGCTTGCAAACGATAAAAGGCATAATGTTTGTTGCCAACGCTTAGTACATCACGTGCATTGAAAAGATTTTGCATCATTTTCACTCCTGATAAGGCGAATTACGCAGATGAGACAGAGGGCAAAGAGAGCAAATTGTGCAGATTTTGAGAGAAGAGACTGGGGAGGCATCTTGCAAAAGGGGAAGAAAAGAGATTTTCCTTCGGCGGTTTTTGTGTTTCGCAAGCTGCAGGGGAGACATGCGTCTTTGCGCTTTTCTCTTTGCTTTCTGTTTATCTCATTTCGATGGTAAGTTCTTTGCTGATTTTCTTCATCAAGTCATTCTTTTGATGGTCCGGCAAAAATGCTGCCTGCACTGCGGTCAAAATGGTGCGTTTGAGGATTGGATCGCTCAAGCCCAAATCCTCACAAGCAATGCGATATTCGTGCGAAAGGGTAATCTGGGAGATGGAGGGATCATCGGTCGCCAGGGTAACAACCAGCCCGGCAGAGATCATGCGCAAAACGGGATGAGCGGTCAAATTTTCAACTACCCCAGACTGGTAATTGCTGGTAATACACACTTCGAAGGCTGTTCCACGTTCGCGCGCCAGGCGGACGATCGAGGGGTCTTCGAGCACTCGCACGCCGTGGCCAATCCGCTCGGCTCCCAACACTTCAATTGCGGTGCGGACGTTCTCTGCGCCCCCCCACTCGCCAGCGTGAACCGTCAGGTGCAAGCCAGATTGCCGCGCTTCACGGAATATGCCCAGGAAAGGTTCGGCAGGGAAATCGGCTTCGTTGCCAGCCAGGTCGAGGCCCCAAATGCCCCGTTCGCGCCGCTCGGCCGCCAGCCAGGCCACCTGTTCGGCCAGTTCGACGCTTTCGTGACGGTTGACCGATGCAATCAGGCCAACCTGGATGTTGAATTCTTTGCTTGCTTTGGCCGCGCTATCGCAGACCCAATCCATGACATCATCGAGCGGGAAGCGCTCGGCGCGGCTCAAGGCGACCGGCGTAAAGCGCAACTCAAGGTAACGGACGTTGTCCCGCGCTGCGTCTTCGATGGCTTCGCGCGTGATGCGGTAAATGACTTCAGGCGAACGGTAAAACAGGCGCAGGGTATTGAACTTGGACAGGAAATTCTGGTAGGTAAACGGTTCGTTCCCCTGCACTTGAACCAGCGTGCTCAACGGCCCCGTTCCCCGCGGAACGGTCAGCCCATGGGCACGGGCGATCTCCAGCATCGTCTTCAGCCGCAAAGACCCTTCCAGATGACGATGGAGATCCACCTTAGGTAAGGCTTGATAGCGATCCATGTTTCTCTCTTAGTGGCGATGCCGTTTGCGCTTTTTGGCTGCATCTCTGGCATCTTTTTGCGCTTCTGGTCCGACCTTGGCTCCTCCGCTCGTTTCGACAGGAGAAGGCTCGGCAACTTCGACGTTCACCGCGGCTGTGCGCGGGCGTATCAGGAAAATGCGGCTGATAACGGTGCTGCGAATGTCGGCAAGCAACGTCTGGAACATTTCCGAAGCCTGGCTCTTGTATTGTACCAGCGGATCGCGCTGGGCATAGGCCTCGAGGCCCACCGAGACGCGCAAGGCCTCGACGTGGGTCAGGTAATCTACCCACAGTTCGGTGATCGCGCCGAGCAACACCTGGCGATAGACCTGGTTCTGCAATCGCTCCGCGGCTTCGGTCACCTGTGGAGAAGTGACCGGCAACCCCAGGCGGCTTGCTTCGGCCTCGCGGATGGAATCGAACAAGGCCTGACGGGCCTGCTGCAGGTGCGCCAGGACTTTTTCTTGCAGAGCCGGGGTGTCGAAACGGCGCAGCAATTCGCCGCCGTAGTAAATATAGGACAGGCGGGTGAACAACTGCCGGACTTGTTTATGGGTCTTCTGGTCGAATGCCAGCCGCGCCCCCTGGGCCATGCTCATCAGCAAAGCCAGCGCCGTCTGTTCATCGGTGCCCGGATGGCGTTCCAGGAACGACTGCACGTCGCGCCGGATCTGTCCCTCCGGGCCAACGAGGCGGAGGCGACGCTCATTCAGCGCAGCGCGCAGACGTTCTTCGATGCGGTTGGCTGCTTCTTTCCAGCCCAGCGCCTGCAGATCGGGAACAGCCAGGCCTAGTGATTCGCCGAGGCGGAACTCCAGGTTGGCCAGCAAACGCGCGAGGGTGACCGCTGTGAGGCTGGTGGTAATGGCGCTCTGCAACGACTTGCGCAAGGCAGCCAGGTCCTTGACCAGTTGAGCCGCCTGTTCGTTGCTCAAGCGCACCGGCAGGCGGATGGCGGCGGCGAGTTCTTCGACAGCCTGTTGCGGGCGGAGCGGATCGGTTTCGTCACGATCTTTGAGAGAGTCGAGGAAGGCGTCGAGGGCTTCGAGCCGTTCGTCGCTCTGGGATTTGAAAGTTTCCTCGGCGCGGTCGAGTTGCTGGAAGGCCCAGGCCAGGAAGTGCTCGTGCATCGCGTCGATGGCAGATTCGGCCAGTCGCAGGGCGGCAGACTCAAGATCCGCGCCCGCTGGGGAAAGTTCCTCGAGCATCAACTGCAGGGTGAAGGAGGGGAAAATCCGTCCACTGGCCTGCAACGGGGGTTGAATCTGATCCAGCCAGGCCAGCAGGCGCCAGTATTCCTCGCTCGAGGCAGCATCGGCCACGCGCCGCTCGACTTCGGCACGCAGCAGTTCTTCCACATCTTCAGCCAGGTTTTCTTTTTGGAAGACACGATCGCGCTGGGCATAGATGCGCAGGCGCTGGGCGTTGAGCACATCGTCGTATTCAAGCAGGTGCTTGCGCATGTCGAAGTTAGCGCCCTCAACGCGGTGCTGGGATTGCTCGATCATGTTGTTGACCAGCCGCGCCTGCAGAGGAAAGTCATCGTCAATGTTGAAGCGGGTCATCAGGTTGCGCACCTGATCGCCGCCGAACATGCGCATCAGGTCGTCTTCGAGAGAGAGGAAGAAGCGGGAAGCACCCGGATCGCCCTGACGGGCAGCACGGCCGCGCAACTGGTTGTCAATGCGACGGGCTTCGTGACGCTCCGAGCCAATGACCATCAGGCCGCCCAGTTCACGGACGCGCTCCATATCTTCGAAGTATTGGAGGAAGTAGCGCACTTCGGCTTCGTATTTGGTTTTGTAGATGCCCGGCGCAGCAGGATCAAGGTTTTGGAGCGCCCGGCGGCGTTCCTGGAGGGTTATGTCGTAGGGGTCTTTGTAGCCGGCTTCGCCCAGGACGCGGTTGACGGCATTGAGGACCTCTTCGGCCAGTTCGCCACCGAGTTTAATGTCCACACCGCGGCCGGCCATGTTGGTGGCAATGGTGACGGCCCCAAACGCCCCCGCCCTGGCGATAATCTGACTTTCTTCGGCATGCTTACGGGCGTTGAGCACCTGGTGGGGAATGCCCCCCTGCAAAACGGCCTTGAGACGGGCTTCGTCCACTTCGCTCAGGTTCAGGATGGTCAGCAGACGCTTGAGATTGGCAGGGTCTTCCGGGTTGAGCGAGAGGCCGAGTTCTTTGGCCATGGGGCGCAGGTCTTCGGGGCGCAATTCATCGAGGGGTTTATTGAGCGGTTGGAGGACGGGGATGGCGCGCCCATCTTCAATCCGATTGTTGGCTTCCAGCCAGGCATGGCGGATCAGCATGACTTGCGCCAGACGGCGCACCGATTCGGCGCGCAGGCGCCCAGAGAGCCGTTCCGAACTTTCGACCGAGGTGGTGCCGACCAGGAGCGGGCGACCGCGCACGTGTTCGCGCAGGATTTCGCGCACGATGGCACGCAATTTGGCCTCTGCGGTGCGGAAGACGACATCGGGGTAATCCTTGCGCCGCCAGAAGAGGGGCGTCTTCGTCGGGTCATCGCGGCGGGCAAAGTAGGCATACTCGTAGCCTTCTTCGTCTTTTGCCTTGATTTCAACCAGGGTGGCATGGGGGCCAAAGGCCTGATATTCCAGGTTGGTGGGAACCAGCAGGACCTCGAGTTTGTAGATTTTGTGGAATTCTTCCGCTTCGGTGAGGGCCGTGCCGGTCATGCCAGCCAGTTTCTGGTACATGCGGAAGTAGTTTTGCAGGGTAATGGTGGCGTAGGTGACGTTCTCTGGCTCCACCTTGACGCCCTCTTTGGCCTCCACGGCCTGGTGCAGGCCGTCACTCCAGCGCCGACCGGGCATCAGGCGACCGGTGAACTCGTCCACGATGACGACCTTGCCCGCCTGGACGATGTAATCTTTGTTGCGCTTGAAGAGATGCTGGGCACGCAGGGCTTGCTCCAGGTAACCGAGCAGGCGCGCCTGTTCGGGGGTCACGTCTTCGGGGCGGTCAGGGTCACGCAGCGGCTGACCGAGCAACTGCTCCACATGCGCCAGGCCGATTTCAGTCAATGAAACGGTGCGGTCTTTTTCGTTAATCTCGTAATCTTCCTCGTTCAACTTGCGGACAAGGGCGGCCATCTTGCCATACCATTCCACATCTTCCGAGGCCGGACCAGAGATGATGAGGGGGGTACGCGCTTCGTCAATCAGGACGTTGTCCACTTCGTCCACGATGGCGTAATAGTGACCGCGCTGGACGCGGTCGGCCAGCGAATAGGTCATGTTGTCGCGCAGGTAATCGAAGCCAAACTCGGAGTTGGTGCCGTAGGTGATGTCGGCAGCGTAGGCTTCAACGCGGTCCACCATGCGCATCTGGTTCTGGTCTTCGCGCGGGTGTTCGCGTTCGGGATCGTAGAGAAAGGCCTTTTTGCCGTTTTCGGTGACGGCGGCCATCTGCAAAATGCCGACCTTGAGACCGAGGAAGTGGTAAATGGCGCCCATCCAGCGCGCATCGCGGCGGGCGAGGTAATCGTTGACCGTCACGAGGTGGACGCCGCGGCCGGTCAGGGCGTTGAGGTAGAGAGGCAGGGTGGCGACCAGGGTCTTGCCCTCACCGGTACGCATCTCGGCAATTTTGCCCTGGTGCAGGATGATGCCGCCGATGAGTTGCACGTCGTAGTGACGCAGGCCAATGGTGCGCTTGGAGGCTTCGCGCACAACGGCGAAGGCCTCGGGGAGAAGTGCATCCAGAGCAGCCTGTTCGGCCAGGCGACGCTGGTTCTCGTCGGTGATTCCGGCGAGAGCCGAGGCAATCCGTGCCCGAAATTCGTCCGTTTTGGCGCGCAGGGCTTCATCGGACAGTTTTTCCAGGTCCGGTTCCAGCGCGTTGATGCGCATCACGATTTCGGTCAGTTTTTCGAGTTCTTTTTTATGGGGATCGCCGCCAACGGCTTTGATAAATCTCTGAAGCATGAACTATTTCCCTTTCGGGCGGGATTATAGCACGAGGAGGTGAGAGCGTGATGAGGAATTAAGCGTCCGGGTATGAGTTTCTCAAAATCAAAGTTTTCACCCCATAAACTGCTGAGAACGTAGCACGCCTCTCAGGCCTCTTGCAAAAGCACTTTTTGCCACAGATTTACACTGATTTGAAAGCATTCGGTAATTCAGTTCAGCACAGATAGCAGATAAACTCTGACGTTGATAAACCCGGTTTGCTGATATGCAAATTTTTTTATCGAGCAAATTTTCATCGGTGTTCATCTGTGGCTAATAAAACGAATTGCCGAACGCCCTCTGATTTCCCACAAAAATTCGTGCAATCCGTCTTTCGCCTTCGTGTAC
>Ga0209162_1002618_pt1 | contig 15412 bp, 8 predicted proteins | sample YNPNPMetaG_FD_187121 | JGI IMG/M metagenome (GOLD analysis project Ga0209162, IMG submission 187121) | Anoxygenic and chlorotrophic microbial mat microbial communities from Yellowstone National Park, USA - YNP NP MetaG (SPAdes) (version 2) ... | reverse complement strand
GGCCCAGGTGCCCGGCATCAACGCCTACGTGCAGGTCCCACCCCCCATCAACCTCGGGGGCCGTCCCACCCAAGCCCAGTACCAGTTCACGCTGCAAAGCCCGGACACGGAAACGCTTTACCGCGTGGCGCCGATTTTCGAGCAAAAACTGCGCAGCTTGCCGCAGCTCGTGGACGTGACCTCCGACCTGCGCCTCAAAAACCCCCAGCTCACCGTGGCCATTGACCGGGACCGGGCCACGAGCCTGGGGATTTCCGCCGAAGCCATCGAAGATGCCCTCTACGCCGCTTTCGGCCCCAGGCAAATCTCCACGATTTACGCCCCCACCAACCAGTACCGGGTGCTCATGGAGCTGCTCCCCAGCTACCAGCGGGACCCTCGCGACCTTTCCTTGCTTTACGTGCGCAGCAAAACCGGGGAGCTGGTCCCCCTGGACACGGTGGCGCGGGTAAAGGAGGAGGTGGGCCCGCTTTCCGTGAACCACGCGGGTCAGCTCCCCGCGGTCACCATCTCCTTCAACCTGGCCCCTGGGGTGGCCTTGGGGGACGCGGTGGCCGCTGTGCAAAAAGTGGCCAGAGATTCCCTCCCCGCCACCATCACCACCGGCTTCCAGGGGCTGGCCCAGGCGTTCCGTTCCTCCTTCGCTTCCCTGGGTTTGCTGCTGCTCATGGCGATTCTGGTGATTTACCTGGTGCTGGGCATCCTTTACGAGAGCTTCATCCACCCGTTCACGATCCTCTCGGCGCTCCCCCTGGCCGCGGTGGGCGCGCTCTTCACGCTCATGCTCTTCGGCAGCGAGCTCAACGTTTACGCCTTCGTGGGCGTGATCATGCTGGTGGGGTTGGTGAAGAAAAACGGCATCATCATGATTGACTTTGCCCTCGAAGCGCAAAAACGCGGCAAAGACCGCTTCGCGGCGATTTACGAAGCTTGCGTGGTGCGCTTCCGCCCGATCATGATGACCACCATGGCTGCGCTCTTCGGCACCCTCCCCATCGCCGTGGGGTACGGGGCTGGCGCCGAAGCCCGCCGCCCCTTGGGGCTCGCGGTGGTGGGCGGCTTGCTCTTCTCCCAGCTCCTCACGCTCTTCGTCACCCCCGTGGTCTACACCTACATGGACTCCCTCCAGCGCCACCTCGCCCACCTCCTCCCCTTCCTCTCCTCCCGCACCCCCTCGCGGCCAACTCCGTCCGTGTCATGACCCCGCCGATTCCTGTTGGCTGCTTGCAAATAACACTCCAGTTCTAAAGCCCAAGCTGCCTTGCACAGCGCTGTTAGATGGCCAGAGGCCAAAGACCACCCTTTCCCCCCAGCCGAAACGGGGGTGCTTGGATATGCGCCCCCTGCATAAGCTCAGAAAGCTTTGCCACTCCCAGGATCGAGGAGGAGTGCCATGCGAGTGAAGCCCATTGCATACAGCAACCCGAGTGCCAAAGCTACTGGACCCATCCACGACTTGACAGCCGCTCGCGCCGTTGGGATACTTCGCTCGCAGATGCGTTGCGATGCGAAGTTTCCGATAGGCTGCCGCCCGCTCGGCGAGCGGGCCCGGGAGGCGATGCGGCTGCGCCACCTGCTCCCGCGCACACAAGAGGCGGTGCGCGCACAGCACCGCGCCGACTTGGACAAGGGTGCCGGCTGGGTGGAGCTGCCGCACGTACTGGACCGCAAACTGCCCGCCGAGGGGAGGTTGTGCCCCTTGCAGTGGGTGTTCCCGGTCACTGGGACGTACGTGCACGCAGGGAGCGGCCAGGGGCGACGCCACCCCCTGCACGAGACGGTCGTGCACCGGGCAGCCAGCGATGCGGTGCGGGCGTCGGGCACCTCCCAGCGTGCCACCTGCCCTACCTTTCGGGACTCCTTTCCGACGCAGCTGCTCGAGGACGGCACGGACACCCGCACCCTGCAGGAGCTGCTGGGGCACGCGGAGGTCTCGATCACAACGATCTACCCCCACGTGCTGAACCGGGGGCCGCTCGGCGCGAGGCGCCCCCTTGACCGCCTGCCCAACCTGTTGCGGAAGCCTTCCCGCCCGGTTTACCCCGGTCTGTCCATCGCGGGAGAGGTGACGCGGGGCGACGAGGGGAATAAGCTTGCGAGGCGATTCGCAGCGGCGCGGCTATCCCGTGGAGGGAGCGCGAGGCGTGGCGGCGAAACAGGCTGCGAGAGTCGCGCCGATCGGCGGCGTAACTCGATTAGCCTGGGCGGGATAATTTACGTTAGGTCGCCATTCGAGTCCAAGCATGAGAGAGATTCTTGTCGTTCTGGACGCAGGCAGTGAACACGAGCCCCGTGTTCAAGAAGCCGTGAACCTCGTCAACGGTTCCCAACGGTTCTTCTTCTTGAGGCGGGTCCGCGACCCGATTCAGCTTGGGGAGGCGGGAGGTGCCCTGTGCGGGGACTCCGCGGCGGCACAGCTCGCGGCCGAGTTCCCGAATCAGAAGGTCATCTGCATCACGGATCGTCGCTTTGATGACAACTGGTTCTCGCATGAGTATCGACATTGCGCCGTTATTTCGACCGCAGACTGGGAACAGCACTTTGCGCCACCGTCCCTACGGTGCTACTTGGTCTATCAGATCGCCCAAGCACTCGTACCGATGGAGGGCGATCTCAGCGAGGAGATGCTCTTGCGGCTAGTCCATGAGCCGCCAATCGGCTGCATACACGACTTCAATTACAGGAAGCCGGACATCAAGTACGGCATGAGGGCTGGCAACCTGTGTACCGCATGCGAAGGAAGTCTTCGCGAATTCGGCGTTGACCCATCCGCACTCGACGCTGTTCGGCAAATCCTCAGTATCGTTCGGCATGAGGCAATCGGGAGGCCTAGAATCGTGGATCCCTGTGCTGCCTTCGTTGTCATGCGTTTCAGCCAAAATGATGAGAACGACAACGCGTACCGATATGGTGTCCGTCCGGGTTTGGAGGATGTGGGCCTGACGGCTCATCGAGCAGATAACACGGTACAGTCAACGCAGATCCTCGACAAGGTGTTCCGGCACCTGGAAAGAAGCCGGTTCATCGTGGCAAAAATCGACACCAAGAACTTGAACGTGTACTTCGAACTTGGATTGGCGATGGGCCTGAAAAAAGATGTGCTGCTTATTTCTGAGTCTACCCTAGTCGTGTCGCTTCCTTCTGACCTGCGGAATTGGGAATGCCTGACCTACCAGAAAGGAAACTACAAGCAGTTGCGGAAGAGCGTGGCCGATTTCTTTCGGGCCAACTATCATCTGGGGTGTAAAGATGAGGCAACCTAACAACAGCTTGCAGATGCCTGATCATCAATCAGTCGACTTGGATCCGGAGATTCGCCGCATCGTCGATGCCGCGCGCGGTGTATGGACGCGCCGGCTCATTGACCACTCGCGAGCGAACTCTCTCCTCTTCTACCGCGACCTCAAGGTCGGCACCCTCGATCTCACCTCAGAGACAGAGGCGGTGCGCCGTCTGCTGGCAGGCGAACAACTGACGGTTGAGTCGTTGGTCTCGGCAGGCCGGTATGCGGAGAGCCCTGACCCCGTCGTACGTAGCCGGGCCGAAGCCGAGGTGCGCCAGAAGGTACGAGCTGCACTCGTAGCGCTCCAGCGCAAGGCGTTAAGCAACCTCGAGGAAAAAGGCATCGAGACGCTTCACTTGGCAATGGGGATGGCTACATGGCCCGCCTCCGATGGCGGGCGGCCGTACGATGCCCCCGTGCTCTTGTTGCCGGCCCGCATCGAGGCGCGCGGACGGGCGGGCGACGATCTGCGACTGGCAGTTGCGGGCGAGCCGCGAGTAAACCCGGTGCTGCTGTATGTGCTCGAGGAGAATTACGCGATCCATATCAATCCGTCCGCGGTGCTGAGCGAGTCCGGTGGCGAGGACGAGTCCGGGCACTGGCGCATCGACCCAGAGGAGGTGTTCACGCGTATCGAACGCGCGGCTACGAGCGTACCGGGCTTCAAGGTGACGCGGCGTGTGATCCTGGCCAACTTTCAGTTCGCGAAGATGGCCATGGTCGAGGATCTGAAGAAGAACGCCGATAGCATAGCTTCGAGTACCATCGTTGCAGCCGTTGCCGGCCATTCAATCTCACGGCAGAAGCTGGCCCAGGCGGCGATCGACATCGAGCCAGCCCAGCTCGATGAGCGCCCCGCTTCCGATGACTACCTCGTGCTCGATGCGGACTCCACGCAGCACCGCGCCATCGTGCTTGTTGGTAAAGGGCAGAACGGCGTCATCCAGGGCCCGCCGGGAACCGGCAAGAGCCAGACGATCGCGAACCTCATCGCGCAGAGCGTGGCCGAGGGACGCCGCGTGCTTTTCGTCGCAGAGAAGCGCGCGGCCCTCGATGCGGTCATCAAGCGCCTGACCCATCCGGATGTGGGGCTCGGTCATCTGGTGCTCGATCTGCACGGCGCGTCCGTGTCGCGGAAGGAGGTGATGGCGCAGCTTGCGTACGCATTGGAGCAGATACGTAATGCGCTGCCCGCTGATGGTGCCGAGACGGTCCACCGAGAATTCGAGGCGCGGCGCAAGCAGCTGAACGAACACGCACGTCGGGTGAACCAGACTCGCCAACCGACCGGCCTTTCTGTGAACCAGATGGTCGGCAGACTGCTCCGCCTGCCGGCAGCGGCGAAATCCGCGCTTCGCCTCCGCGGCGCGACACTGACCGCACTCACGGCTGAACGCGCAGACGAAGTCAAGCAGTGGATCCTCGAGAGTGCCGCCAATCCGACTCTGTTCCTCGGCACAGACCCCTCGCCGTGGAACAACGCGGATATTAGGGACGGTCGCTGCGCACAGGAATCGCTCGACCTGGCCACCAAGGTAGCCAACGAGCTCTGGCCCGAGTTCGAGCGGCTTCTCGGGCAGGTAGTGAACCAGCTTGGTGTTCGGCCGCCGAATACGCTCAGTGAGGTTGCTTCGTTCCTGGCTGTTCTGCGTGATGCGCGAAGCATTCGCAAGCAGTACAGCGCGGAGCTTTTCTTATCAAAGCCTGGCGAGTTGGCGGCGGCGCTCGAGCCTGCGGCCGCCGGATGGGTCACGCGCGCCTGGGCGTTCCTGAGCAATCCGGCGTACCGCGCCGCGCGCAAACGCCTGAGCGCAATGCGCGTCGTGCCGGTACCGACCAAAACGCTGCGACAGGAAGCGCTACAAGCCGAGGACATTCTTCGCCGTTGGCAAGCCCTTGCCCCAGCCTCGGCCGTGCCCGTTGAGGCGGACGCTGAAATCGAACTCAATGCTGCGTTCGATGCCCTCGACGAGGCCACAAAGAAACTTGGGGCCATGACGGAAGCAGGTCCGTTTGATGGCATGCAGCTTTCGGCGATGGCCTCACGGTTGCGGGCACTCGCCGGCGACCGACAGACCCCATTCCGGTTGCCGGGGATCTACGATCTTCGATCGCGCTTTAGCCAGGCGGGGCTCAATGGCTTTGTGGATGATCTTCGCAAGCATGGTCTTGCTGCCGAGCACTGGTTGGCGCGATTTGAGTACGTCTGGCTTTGCTCCGCGCTGGAGCAAGTGCTTGCAACCGAACCAGCTCTCGCTTCATTCAACGGCCGCACCCACGAGCAGGTGATCGAGGAGTTCAAGCGCTTGGATTGTGAACGCGTCTGCCTCGCTGCCCGGCGCGTGCGCAGACTCCACGCCGAGCGTGCGATAGAGGCGATGAACCGGCACTTCGACCAGGCAGATTTGGTTCGGAGAGAAGCGGCCAAGAAGTCACGGCATATTCCGCTGCGCGAATTGCTAGCCCGCGCGCCTGACGTTCTCACGCGGATCGCACCTTGCTGGGTCGCAAGCCCACTGTCGGTCAGTCAGTTGCTGGACGGTAAACGGCATTTCGACATCGTGGTCTTCGACGAGGCAAGCCAGATTCTTCAAGAGGAGGCGATTCCGGCGCTTTACCGTGCAGAACAGGTGGTCGTGGCCGGTGACCGACACCAATTGCCGCCCACGACGTTCTTTGCGACGGCTGTCGAGGGCGAGGACGAAATCCTCGAGGACGATGCGGAGAAGGCCAAGGCAACGGCGACGGCGTCAATTGGTGGCTTCGAAAGTTTGCTGGACACCCTTGAAGCGTTTCTACCGAACTGGCTCTTGGAGTGGCACTACCGTAGCGAGGACGAGCGGCTCATCGCGTTCAGCAACGTCCACGTATACGCGGGGCGCCTCGTGACTTTCCCGAGCGCGCGTGCCCAAGAGGCCATTCGGCACATTCTCGTACCGCACGACCCCTCGTTAGGCGGGCAGGAGGAAAGCGCATCGCGTGAGGTCGAGGAAGTTGTCCGTCAGGTGATCCTCCATGCGCAAACGCGGCCGCACGAATCGCTCGGAGTCATCACCATGGGCATCAAGCACGCGAACCGCATACAGGCCGCTCTGGACCGGGAACTCGAGCAACGGCCCGAGCTCTCGGATTTCTTCTCACTCGACCGCGAAGAGCGCTTCTTTGTCAAGAACTTGGAGACCGTGCAGGGCGACGAGCGTGACGCTATCATCTTGTCGATCGGCTATGGCAAAACGGCGAACGGCGATCTGCCGCACCGCTTTGGTCCACTCACGCAGGACGTCGGTTACCGTCGCCTGAACGTGGCCATCACTCGGGCGAGGCGCCGGATGTGCGTCATTAGTTCCTTCTCGCACGATGAGATCGATCTGAACCGCTCTGGAAGTCGGGGTGTGCAGCTGCTCAAAGCGTATCTGGAATACGCCGCTAGTGGGGGCACGCGGTTGCCTGAGGACGAGCGCGCCGGAGAAGTTAGTCTCAATGCATTTGAGGCCGACGTCCGTGACGCCCTGGAGGCCCATGGCATCAAGACGCGACCGCAGTTCGGCACGTCTCGCTATCGCATCGATCTGGTCGCGATGCATCCGGAGAAGCTGGGCCGGCCGGTGCTCGCGATCGAATGCGATGGGGCGTCTTATCATTCGAGCGCCACAGCCCGGGACCGCGATCGGCTTAGGCAAGCCCATCTCCAGCGGCTGGGCTGGCGGTTTCACCGCATCTGGTCGACCGACTGGTTCTACCACCGCGAGCAGGAAATTGCGCGCGCGATTGCGGCATACGAGGAGGCTGTCCGCTGGGCGGATTTGTCGGACGCCAATACCGGCCCCGCGCAAGCTGCGGGCGTGGCTCAACCCACAAAGCAGGCTCAGAAGCAACTGGCTGCGGGGCAGCGCGGGCCACAGCCGCTCGTGCCAGTGCGCGAGACGATCGACCAGTACAGCGACCGCGAGTTACGGCAGATCGCCGAGTGGGTCACATCCGACGGTTTGCTACGTACGGACGAGGAACTCATCCGTGAGATCTTCGAGACGCTGCCGTTCAAGCGGCTAGGCAACCGCATAAGAGAGCGCCTCAAGACAGTCGTGGAGGTCGTACGCCGGCGTCAGAGAACTGAGAGGGTGCCATGATGAGCACAAATACCCGGCTGGCGCCTAGCAACCGGTTGCAGCGGACGGTCCGCTGCGCAGCCCGCAGGTGAACGCGAGCGTTAGGCGCCATGACTCTGAGGTGAGAACGATTCCCAAAAGGACACGAATTGGCTCAGCGTAATGCGTTCAAGTTCGACTCCAGCATTTTCCGGATGCTGGCCGTTGGTGCTGTCGGTGCACAGGCGGTTCAGCAGTAGCTAAACGCGCTTAGCCACAACGTGGTCGTGCCGGAGGGCGGCTCTCCCGCGACCCGGATCTAGCGCGATGTGAAGCGAAAGCGGGTCCAAGTCCCCGACCTGCGTTGCACTAAGCGTGGCATGCGTGGCATGCGGATTGAGTCAACTGCCAAGACCACCGCCGACCCCGCCATGTCGCACTCGCCTAGCGAGGCAGAACGGCACGGCACTACGGTATGTTGGACTCGGACTGGATCGAATTCCCGATTCTCTCGGGTAAGAAGCAGCCTGGAGCGCCGTTTTTCTCGATTCGCGCCGTTCGCTATGGCGAGAGCGCGCGCCGGCGACCTGGAGCGTCAACGCAGCTTCCTCGCCTGCCACCACCTCAGCCACCTTCATCAGCTCCGTTGAAACCTCCTCCAAAAGAGCTCCTGGAGGATTGTAACCGATCACCAAAGGCAGGCTACAGGCGCGAAGAGGAAGGGCATCGCTTTGGAAAGAGCGGACCATAGGTAACAAGCGGCTGTCAATCCCCAGCTGGAAAACGCTGCACGAGTGGCTTCGGCGCAGATCCCACGGTCGGTGGAGTGGATTTTGGAGACGGAGGTGCCGGGGCTTCAGGGGCTGGCGCGCTACTAGCGTCGGGTGGAAGTCGAAGGGGGCGGGAGGGTACAAGAGCGGTTACGGGAAGCCCGGGAAGCTTGCCACGCGGTGGGCGTGGTGACGTTCCCGCCGAGGTTATAGGGCTTGGATGGCTGGCTGCTAAGCCCGATCTTGCCGTTGTTCGCTTCGCGGACCGTGGAGGTGGGAAATCTTTTGCGAAAGGCTAATGGGCACCGGCTGGGAGAACCTCTGGACCAGCTCCCCGAGTTACAGCCCCCAGCTGCCCGGCAGGTACGTTGGGCTATCGGCTGCGTTCCCATCCGCAGGCAAGCCTAACGGCAGCGGAACGCGTCGGGGGGTGCAGATTTGTGGCAAAAAACCTTCGCCGCTAAACGCTTGCACCCTTACCATCGGGCCATCGCGGTGATATAGAGGATGCACCTTGTCGCGAAGACACGCTTCGGACACCCGAATGCACAGCACCTGCTCGCCAAGATTCCGGCGGGCGCGCCCTTCGACGATCCCATCGAACCAGCTCAGGACCTCACCATTTGGCCCAGTGTTCGAGAGCTCTTGACCAAACCGCCAACCATCTGGGGGTACCCGTCATCGTCGCTGAGCAACAACTCCCTTACCGTGGTGACCACGGTCCCCACCGCCCCCGCGCCTCACCAGCTCCGGAAGTGGTTGACGTCTCGAAAGCCTAAGCGACGGACCAGGGAACCCAGCGTCGCTCCGCGGCCTAGACTGAGAAGCTGCGGCACGCCGATCGCGATGGCTAGCGGGTGAGCGTGAAGCGCACGGTGACAGACATAACCACCTCCACCGGCTGGCCTGCCAGGGTGGAGGGCTCGTAGCGCCACTGCCGCACCGCTGCCACCGCTGCCTCGGTGAGCCCCATGGGCGCGGGGCGCAGCACGCGGATGTCCTTCACGCTGCCATCCTTGCCCACCACCACCTCGAGGATCACCGTCCCCTGCACCCCCGCCCTGCGGGCCACTTCCGGGTAAACAGGCTCCACGTAGTGGATTTTCCTGGGCTCGCGGATCCGCTCCCCCACTCGAACCGGTGCTTCCTCCTCCACCGGCGGGGGTGGAGCGGGGAGCTCGAACACCACCTCCGCAGGGGGCAGAGGCAGCTCCTCCACTACCGGCTCCGCCTCGGGTACCGGCTCCGGCTCGTCGGGGGTGGGATCGGGGACGGCCACGCGGACCCGTTTTGGCTGCGGAAGTACAGGTGGGTGCTCCGGCTTCGGCGGCTCGTAGGGCGCCAACACGTAGATTACCGCCGAGGGCTTCGGGGGTGGGGGCGCGGCTTTGGCGCTGGGAAGCCGTAGCGCGAAGAGCACCAAGTGGAACATCACCGCGACGCCCACCGCCGCCCTGAGGAACCGCCGGTCCCTACGGGCCTCCTCGGCGATGGCCAAAAGCGGGTGACCAAGCTCCACGACGTTGTTCCTTTCCCCCATGGCGCACCTCCTGCTCTTCAAGGTAGGTCCGCAGCGCCCCGGTGGCAAGGGGCAGCGCTGGAGCTTCGAAGCAAGATACTGCCACCCCGGCGAAGGCCAGGGACATCGCCTCTGACCATCGAGCCTCGGCGCCCGCAGGCTTCCGCTACTCGTAGCGGAGGGCTTCGATGGGGTTGAGGGAAGCGGCTTTGGCGGCGGGGTAGATGCCGAAAAAGATCCCCACCGCCGAGGAAAAGCCCAGGCCGAGGAAAACGGCCCACAACGGCACGTGCGCCGCAGGAAAGCCCGGGATGGCTTTGGCACCCAGAACGCCCAGAAGGTAGCCAAAGCCAATGCCGATGACCCCACCGATGGCCGAAAGCAGCACAGCTTCAATGAGAAACTGCGCCAGGATGTCCCGGCGCCGCGCCCCCACAGCTTTGCGGACGCCGATTTCCCTGGTGCGCTCGGTGACCGAAACCAGCATGATGTTCATGATGCCGATGCCACCCACCAAAAGCGCGATTCCCACCACCGCAGCCACCACCTGAGTGATGCCGCCGAGGATCGTGGAGGTGGTTTTCCGCAGCTCCTCCTGGAGCATGATGCGGAAGTCGTTCCCCTGCTCACCGGAAAGCCCGTGCCGCCGGCGCAACAGCTCGGTCATGAGATCCTTGGCGCGATCCACGTCTTCCGGGGAGCGGGCCTTGAAGTCCAAGCGGATCTGTTTCATGGCGTTTTCGCCGTAAATTTCCCGGGCAGTGGAAAACGGGATGATCACCAGCCTATCCCGGTCCTGCCCGAGAAACTGCCCCTTTTCTTCCATCACGCCGATGATCGTGAACAGCACGTTCCCCACTTGGATATCCACGCCAAGGGGATCGTCGCCCAGCGCCAGATCCTCCACGAGCTTTTTCCCCACCAAGCACACCCGGGCTTGATTGGCAAAATCCAACGGGGAGAAAAACCTGCCCGAAGCCACCCAGTGGTTCACGACCTCCTGGTAATCTGGGCCCACTCCCAAAAGAAACGGGGTGGAGGTGCGCTTGCCGTAGCGCGCCCGTTCCCCCTGGAAGTAAATCGGCGTGAACGCCACGACTTCCGGGATTCGCTCGAGGATCGCTTGCCCGTCCTCGAAGGTGAGCTTCACATCGCGCCCAGCCACGTCCGGGTTGTTCGGGTCGCGCTCGGGGAACACCGTGATGTACGTCGCCCCGACCCCTTCCAGCTGCCCGGCGATCCAGAAATTGAGGCCCTGGACGATGGAAACCACGCCGATGACGGCAGCCACGCCAATGATGATGCCCAGCGTGGTGAGAATCGAGCGCAGCTTGTGCGCGGCGATCGAGCGCAAAGCCATGCGCAAAGCTTCGAAAAGCATCAGCTCTTCCGCCTGTCCTCGAGGATTTTCCCGTCCCGCAGGCGCACGATGCGCTTGGCGTGGGCGGCGATGTCCTCCTCGTGGGTGACGAGCACGATGGTGTGGCCTTCGGCGTTGAGCTTGTCGAAAAGCTCCATGATTTCCGCCCCAGTGCGGGAGTCCAAGTTGCCCGTGGGTTCGTCGGCAAGAAGCAGCGAGGGGTTGTTCACCAAAGCCCGAGCGATGGCTACCCTCTGGCGCTGGCCACCGGAGAGCTCGTTGGGCTGGTGGTGGAGGCGATCGCCGAGCCCCACCCGCTCCAGCATTTCCTTGGCTCTCCTGTGCCGCTCCTTGCGGGGAACTCCGGCGTAAATCAGGGGAACCTCCACGTTTTCCAACGCCGTGGCCCGGGGCAGCAAGTTGAAGGTCTGGAAAACGAAGCCGATTTCCTGGTTGCGGATCCGCGCCAGCTCGTCGTCGGAAAGCTGGTTCACCAGCTCCCCGGCCAAGCGGTAGGTTCCCGAGGTGGGGGTGTCGAGGCAGCCGATGATGTTCATGAGCGTGGATTTGCCCGAACCCGAGGGTCCCATGATCGCCACGTACTCGCCTTTTTCCACCTCAAGCGTCACGCCGTCCAAAGCGCGCACCGCCACCGCCCCCATGTCGTACACCTTCACCACGTCCGAAAGTTCAATGAGCACCCTTATCGCCCTCCTCTTTTGCCCGCTTGGCCTTGGCCTCCTGGACCTGGTCCCCGTCCTTGAGGGTGCGGAGCATCTTGTAGGGGCCGACGATCACCTTTTCCCCACCGGAAAGCCCTGCGAGGATTTCCGCGTATAGCTCGTCCTGGACCCCGGTCTTCACCTCCCGCATCCTTGCCTTGCTTGCCTGGAGGAGATACACCACCTGCACTTCGCGGGGGGTTGTCTTGCCGAAAACTTCCTTGCCGGCCTCGTCCAAAAACCGCGTTTGCACCGCCTGGAGCGGCACCGCCACCACGTTTTCCGCCTTGCGGGTGACGATCTCCACCTTGGCGGTCATCTCGGGCTTGAGGCGCGGGTCCGCCCGATCCAAGGCTACCTTCACCTTGAACTTCACCACGTCCCCCAGCTTGGTTCCCGAGGAGGCAATTTCCACGACTTTCCCAGGGAAAACCTCTCCAAAAATCGCGTCCACCTTTACCTGCGCCTCCTGGCCCAGGGCCACGTGCACCACGTCCCGCTCGGGGATTTCCACCTCCGCTACCAGCTCTGAAAGGTCACCGATCACCATGAGCACCGAGCCCGGGAAGTTGGTGGTGCCCATGATCGCGGTTTCCCCCACCTCCACCCGGCGGGAGATCACCACCCCGTCCATGGGGGAGCGAATCGTGGTGCGCTCCAGGTCCTCCAGCGCCCGCTGGTAGGCAAAGCGCGCCTGCTCGATGGCCCGCTCCTGGGCGCGGACCGCCACCCGCGCTTGCTCCAGGGCAAGCCGGGCTTGATCCCGGGCCTGCTCGGAGACCACCCCCTCGGCTGCCAGGCGCTCGGTTCGCGCCGCTTGGAGCTCGGCGTTGGCCAGCTCCGCCTGCGCCCGGGCCAGCTGCACCTTGGCCTGCTCCAACGCTGCCCTAGCCTGATCGCAAGCGGCTTGGTACAGCTTTTTCTCGATTTCCACCACCACCTGCCCGGCTTTCACCGCGTCCCCTTCCTTAAAAGGCAGCGCCACGATCTCGCCGATGACCTTCGACTGGATCTCCACCTTTTTCCGCGGGCTGATGTTGCCGGAGGCCTTCACCCTGGCCACCACCGTCCGGCGGCTCACCTCGGCAACTTCCACCTGGGAGACACTGCCGTTGGAGTTGCGCAGCGAAGCCCAAACCACCAAAGCGACTGCCAAAACCACCAGCACGCCGAAGAAAAGCTTTTTCATGCTCATCCCCAAAGCCCCGCTGCGATCCCCTGCAAAACCGCCCAGATCCCCCAGAAAAGCGCCACGATCCCCACCGCTTGGGAGCGCCGCAGCCCGCCCACCGTGACCAGCGCCATCACCAGCAGCACCCAGTACCAGACGTTGAACACGTCCACCACCCCAGCGAGGCCCCGGAAAAACGCCGGCACGCCTTCAGGAAGCCACGCCGCGAGGCTGGATTTCACGAGCCGCGGGATTTCCTGGGCGGCAAAGGAACGGCGCGTGGAAGCCACCACGGCAAAAACCGCTGAAGCCACGAGAGACGGGGGAAAAGACGCGTGGGCAATGGCGGAAAAAAGCGGCTTGTATTCCGCGTCGGAACCAGCGGCTTTCGCCGCCAGGAAATAAAGACCGGCAAGCAGCGCCATGATCGCCACCGATGCCAGCGGTGAGAGCACCAGCCGCACTTTGGAAAAACGCTGGGCCCCCTGGACAGCCTCCGCCAGCCGCTCGGGGGGGATTTGCTGCCCACGCTGCTCCATGCTCTGGAGGATCGTGGCTTCCATGTCCAGCCGCGGCGCGACCACCCACTGCACACCCAAAACCATGGCTGCCTGCAGCAGCAACACCCAGAAAAGCGTGGGTTTTCCAGCGATTTCCTCAAACACCTTGGCCGGCTCCCAGAACGCCCGCAGCGGGCGGAGCAACGCCCCGAGGGAAAACTCCCCCACCCTCGAAGCGTACTGGTTTTCGGTTTGGGGAAACCCGCTTTCCTGGCCGCTCACTGTGCCTCCTTCTGCCAATGGGAAAGCTGCAGGAACGGCACGTCCTTCCAATAGGTGTGCACTTCGGGCTCGGGGACGTTGTCCGCAAGCTCGATCCCCATGGCATCCAGCAGCGTGCCCACCGCCACCTGGTAAGCCACCATAGACTGGCGGTACGCCACCCGGGCTTGCAACTCCGCCACTTGGGCCGCGGCCAAGTCCTCCTGGATCTTCAGCACCTGGAAGTTCGTGGACATGCCGTTTTCGAACTTCTTGAGCTCCGCTTCCAGGTTCCTCTCCGCCAGCTCCCTGGCCTTCACCGCGGCGTTGATGGCCTTGGCGGAAGCTTCCAGGTTGCGCACCGCCTCCCGCACCTCGGCAATTACCGCCTGCCGCTCCAAAGCCAGCGCTTGCCGGGCGGCAGCCAGCTCGAAGCGACGCTGCGCCAGCTGCGCCTTGGCTTGGTGGTTACCCAGGGAATAGTTGAACGTCAGGCTTGCCGACCACTGCGGGTAATCGGTGTCTTTGATTTGCCGCAACGCATCGTCCCAGTTGCCTGGCACCACGCTGATGATCTGCCCCGTGCGGGGATCCCGCTGGGTGTAGGTTCCCCCCACGCCCGCGAAACCGTAGTTGACGCCGAAATCCAGCTGCGGCAAAAGCGCGCTGCGGGCTGCCAGCAGGTTCTGCTCGGTGATCGCGCTCTGCACCTCCTTGGCTTTGAGCTCTGGCCTTCGCTCCAAAGCCAGCTGCACCGAGCGCTCGAAGTCCACGGTTTCCACAAGCGCTTGCAGGCTATCAGTAGGTACGATTTCCGCGAGAAAGTCCAGGGGGTCTTCGAACCCCAGGAGGATCTTGAGCCTGTCCGCCGCCGCTTGTACGGCGTTTTCCGCGAGGATGATGTCCTGCTCCCGGGCGGCCACGGTGGCTTCCGACTGCACGATGTCAATCGGTGCCGAGGTGCCCACCCGCACGCGGATGCGGGTTTGCTCCAAAAGATCCTGGGCCAGCTTCAGCGACTGCTGCTTGACTTTGAGGTTTTCCCGGGCGTAAACCAGGTTCCAGTAGGCGCTTTCCACCTGCTGGAGCGTGGTGATCACCAAGCGCTCGAAATCCAAAAGCGACAGCTTGCGACTCTTGCGGGCAATCTCGATGCGCGCGCGGTTCACGTCGGTCCCGAAGGAGCGCAGCAGCGGCTGGGTGAGGGAAAACGTGAGCCCCGAGGAGTAGGAGGGGTTGAGGAAGAAGAACGTGGAGTTGGTCTTGGTGCGGCTGTTGGTCCAACCCACCGCTGCTTGGCCGCCGGTGGGCAGCAGCGCTCCCAGGTTCAGGTTGAAGGCGCGCCGATCCTGCTTGTTCACCTGGGCCCCCACCAGCTGGTTGGTAGCCGGCGATTCCGAGGAAGACTCGGTGGCCTCCAAGCGCAGGAACGGGTCGAAGACGCCGCTGGCGGCCAGCACCCCTTGGGAGGCGGAGGCCAGGTTCAGCCGCGCCACCTCCAGGTTGATGTTGTGCTGCAGCGCCATGAGCGTGGCTTCCCGCAAGCTCAAAGCCAGCTCCCGCTGGGGGGCGAGGCGCTGACCCCGAACTTGGGTTCCAGAAGCCGTTTCCACCTTTTGTTTTTCCGCGTACGCCAGCGGCAGGGCAAATAGCACCAGGGCCGAAGCCAAGAGTTTGCGCACCACGTCAACCTCCCTCTCGTTGCCGTTGTACGAGATTTTGCGCTTCAAGGTTTTCCTCC
>Ga0209162_1002615_pt1 | contig 15423 bp, 10 predicted proteins | sample YNPNPMetaG_FD_187121 | JGI IMG/M metagenome (GOLD analysis project Ga0209162, IMG submission 187121) | Anoxygenic and chlorotrophic microbial mat microbial communities from Yellowstone National Park, USA - YNP NP MetaG (SPAdes) (version 2) ... | reverse complement strand
TGCAACAGCGATTTGAACAACTGATCCAGGGCTTGTTTTTTGGATTGCTCGGATTCTATTTTTTGATCCAGAAAGAATAAAATTTCAGATATTTTTTTCTGAATGCAATAATTAGGCAATGAAATCTTAAATTGGGCAAAATTACTTTTGTTTACAATTGGCACTGCTGCTCTTCCTGCCAACAAAGGCAAGAAGGGTGCTCTTAAGCTCAATGAATAATATATGAATTTTGGATCATTTCTCTCGCTTACAATTATTGAATTAATTTGCTGATTTGTTGTGCAATTATCAATTTTCGTGAGCGCTACTTTTCCAATTGTTGCACCAATACAAACAACTAAAACAGAATTTTTTGGAAGCGGTCTTGAAACGCGCAATCCTTTTTCTGTTAAATATTTTTCTGTATTTTCAACATAGACTTTGTTACCAATATCCCCAGGCGCAATAAACATATATGGGCCATCATAATATTCGCGCAAATTTGTCCGTGGAGTAGTCCCTGTAATTATTCTTCCAATCTTATGAATCGGAGCAACCCCCCACTCCTCAGGCATCACCCCAATCTCAGTCTCCTTCAGCCGCACTTGGTCCGCTTCGGTCACGGGAACGGGGCCGTAGGTGAACAGGTATTTCATCAGCGATTTTTTCAGCTCCTTAGCGGCAGCAATCACGGCTTCGGTCTTCTCCCTCGCCTCCTGCACCGCCGACAGCACCGCTGCAATTTTTTTCTGCTCGGAAAGAGAGGGAAGGGGGATTTTGAAATTTTCTAGTTTAGTGCGATTAATAGCTTTAAATGTAGATCCATAACCCTCGTTCTCAAGAGATTTTTTATAAAATTTCAAAATATAAAATAAAAAATTATTCGATCCTTCTTTTAAAGAAATTGATGCTAATCCCCTGCCAATACAATAATCCCTATCTGCTATGTTAACGTCGCCAACAGGAGCTCTCACCGAAATCAAGATGCTTTTCATTGCAGCTATTTTAAGAGGCTTAGTGGTATATTTAATGTGTCGCGGAGAAATCTCGGTGAACTCAGCTTTGCCTTGTAAAAATGGCATACCCTGCCCCGCAGTGTTATAAGTATCTCCTGGGGGTGATTGTCCCATAATTAAGTCAGATACATCTCCCAATTTCACAACCTCCCACTCTTCAGGCAGCCACCCAATTTCCGTCATTTTAAAAGCATTTCGGTTGTTCTCGTTGTTCATCGGCTACTCCATCCATCAGGCGATAAAAAATGGGTTTCGTACCTACGGCACGACATTGCCTTTTCATTCTTTCTTCGGCTATAAACATCTCGTCCCTACGGGACGCAATCTAACCCATCGTGCTGTCGCAGGAGGATCAATCCAACTCCCATCAGGGATTGAATGATCATCAGCCCACCCTTTCAAAGGTTCTCAACCTTTGAAAGGGTCAATAACGCTTCTGTGGCATTCCATTTCTGTGGGAAAAAAATTTTATCCCATGCTCTCAACGGTTTTCAACCTTTGAAACGCTCAAGCCCAGAGCTTTTAAAATCTCCGCCAATTTTTCATCCGCAGCCTTCCGCTCTTCCTCGGCCTCCTGCAACAGCACCACGGCGTCCTCCAGCGGCAGCGTATCGTCCTCGCCGTCCTGGGTCACGTAGCGGGAAGGGCTCAAATTGTAATCGTTTTTCACCGCCTCGGCTCGGGTGATGATCTTGCTGATCCCCTCCTGCTCCTGCCAGTTCAAATAGAGATCCGCAATGCGGACGATGCTTTCCTCGGGCAGATAATTCTTGGGCCTGCCTTTTTTGAACTCCTTGGCGGCATTGATCAACAGAATCTGGTCGGGCTGGCGCTTCTTTTTATTGATCACCAGAATGATCCCGGGTGCGGACGTATTATAGAACAGATTCTCGGGCAACAGCAACACGGCTTCCACCAGATCGCGATCTACAAATTCCTTGCGGATATCCCGCTCCCGATTTTTGCCCACATTGCCGCTGCCACGGGAGACCGCACCCGTATCCAGCACCACGGCCATTTTGCCCCGCTCGTTCAGCGAGGCGTGCATGTGCTGAATCCAGCCCCAGTCCGCACTGCTGGAGGGAGGGTAGCCAAAGCCGAACCGATGGTACGTGTCGTTCTCGAACACTTCCTGGCTGAAGTCCTGGTTCCACATGGGATTGGCCGTGACCCGATCGAACTGGCGCAGCGAGCCAGCCGCGGTGGTGAAGGCGGGACGATTCATGGTATCGCCCAGGGTGATCTCGGCTTCCATATCGTGGATAAAGGCGTTCATGCGGGCCATGGCAAAGGTGGAGGCCAAAATTTCCTGGCCGAAAAAATGCAGCGGCGCAGGATTTTGCCCTGGAAATTTTTCCTTGAACCTCAAAAAACATTTGATCAACAAGCCGCCCGAGCCACAGCAGGGATCGTAGACCTGCTGGCCCGGTTCGGGATCGAGCAGATGGGCCATCAAAATGGCCACTTCTCTCGGGGTATAGAATTCGCCCGCGCTCTGGCCCGAACCCTCGGCAAATTTGCGCAGCAGATATTCGTACGCCCGACCCAAAATGTCTGGCTCCACATCCTTCAAGCCCAGGCGATAGCGACCCAACACGTCGATGAGCAGTTTCAATTTCTCATCGCTGATCACCCGCTGCCCGGCGGCAGTGGCATTGAAATCCACAATATCGATGACGCCCTGGAGCTTCGGATTTTCTCTTGCGATGGCGCGAACCGCATCGGTGAGATATTGCCCCACATCGATGGTTTGTTTGGCGATATTTATCCATCTGGCGGGATCGGGGATGTAGAATCGGACCAGAGCGTGATCCGCCTGCACGGCGTCCCGCGCCAGCTTTTGGCCGCCCAGTTCTTTGGCCAGCAGCTCAAATTCATCGTCATACACATCCGAGAGCCGCTTGATGAAGATCAACGGCAGGATAAAATCTTTGTATTTGGGGGCATCCACTTCCCCGCGGATTTTGCAGGCGGCTTCCCAGAGCCAGCTTTCCAGGGTTTTGATGTCCAATTGGGAGTTGGGCATGTTGTTTTCTCCTTGATCAGTGAACAGGGATCAGTAGTCAGTGATCGGTCGGTGAGCAGTGATCCGTCGTTTTGTATGGGATTCTGCCTTTTATAGGGTTCCATCATATTTTCAAATGGCTTAAAATAAACAAAAATTGAGTTCAAGTCAAGCGAAATATCCGCATCCAGTCTCTGCATGATTGCGATTAATTGCATTCATTGCTGTCCAAAATAATTTAGATTTGTAAATTTGCTCCTTGTAAAATATGCCGTTGAAAGCAAATTTATTCGTTCTTCAAAATGAGATTCTATTTCTATCTCTCCGTGATTTGGTGGATTATATATTGCTGTCCCAAATGCCTAAGGAGAAATGCTTTCTTGAACAAGAGTGTTTTTCGATAAGGTCAAAAGCTTTCTGCTATCACGGATTTTTATAGGTTACTAAGTTTTTCATCAGCCTGACATACAAGCCCAATTCAGCAAATCTGATTAACCTTCGTAACCGACCGAATCCACTAACGATTTAATCTTATTCGCTTCTTGTCGCAAAAAGGGAAATTCTATTTTGGACCAGAGTGAATGGTATTTAAAATTTTCAATGCTGTCTGAAAATTGTGCTTCGCTGGAAACGTCCGTTTCGGTTTGATCCCTACATCGGCCTGAAGGAAATCATGGTAACTGCGGCAATCGCCCGTGGCATAAGGAATGATCAGAAATTGGATGCCACAAATGAACAGCGGCAATGCCATTGGCAGCACCGAATACGGGCAGAGGAAAAGAATGGCGTAGCGGAATTTCTGGCTGGCCAGGGTTGGGATAAAAATATCCCGGGCAATATCCCGAGCCGAGGTCATGATGTAGAACGTGGCACCCGCGTGGATAGCTGCCTCGGCAATGGGCCTGATCTCGCAGCTCGAACAGGCCGGTGGGTGCTGCGTCGATCGGTGAAAATTTTCGACGAAGAAGCACTGGTGGCTGAACCGCGGTGACGGACAGGCCATAGCTTGGTTTTCGGTGCGCAACGGCCGCTGGCAATATCCCATAGCCACCAACAGAGCCGGGCGATCCGCACGAGCCGCGTTGATGAGCGTCGATTCTGGACAATTGGTGTAAATCTGGTTGGGAGAAATTGTGCCGATGTATTGGCAGAACTTGCGATAAGCCTGGAGCCCTCGCCAGCTTTTTCGCGGATATTTGAAGATGATTTTGAACAGAAACAGCCAACCATATTCGCGGCCCAAGCTGCGGAATCCGAAATCCCAGATCCGCAATTCCCACAAGTGAATGCGATCTAAAAATGTGGTGAGCGCCTCAATTGTCATGAATCCACACCACTCCATGATTGCCATCGATCGTAATTTTAGCGCCATCGGGAATGGCAACTGTCGCCTCAGAAACGCTGGTGACGGCGGGAATGCCGAATTCGCGGGCGATAATTGCGCCATGCGACAGCACGCCGCCCACTTCCATCACTAATCCCCGAATGGTTCCAAATAGCGGCGTCCAGCCGGGATCGGTGGTCGGCACTACCAGTATTTCGCCCGGTGCGATGGATATTGCTGCTTGCAGCGAAGTGAAAATTCTCGCTATGCCGGTGGCGACCCCCGGGCTGGCACCGATGCCGATCATCTTTTTGGGATGACCGCCCATTGGGGCGATCGCAGCGGATGACTCATCGATAATCGCCGCCGGCCGCGCAGATCCCCATTCTTGATGCTGCCGGGCTCGGCTGGCGAGTGCTGAAAGAGATATCGGTGAACGGTCGACCACCGCCCGGTTTAATTCCTGACGGCTCATGAAGAAAATCTGGTTCGGCGCATCCATCCAGCCACGTTGAACGAAACGCCGCCCCAATTCCAGCACGACCTTTCGTTTCACCGCCAGGGCATGATGCCAATAATGCCGCTGGTTCTCTCGCAGCAGGAAAAATTGCTCGGACCATCCCAGTAAGATTTCGATGACCATCTTTTTCAAAAAACCGAATCGCTGAGCGGATAGGTTTCGCAATAGCATTTCGCGCAGATCCAGGCGCTGTCGCTCAAAATGGCGCTGCCGAATAACCGGGGATTCTTCCTCAGGCAGGCATCGAAAGTTTTGGATCATTCGGAAGATATAGTCAAGATCCTCAGCCAAGGTGGCTACGCCAATATCCAAGCTGATGGAGCGATGCCCAAATTGATGAAAAAACGAACGCCATTCCGGAGAGGCGGCCAAAATTCGATCCCATTTTCCATCGCGAGCAGCGAAAGGACTTTGCCCCACCTGTCGGCTCAATTGCCAGAGCGCAATGTTCATTTCCACGGTTTTATTCCCTGGCAAGCCGCGGTGCAGCGTCGCGACGGCTGGTTCTGCATCCCATTCTGGCAACCAGCGCTGAATCAGATAAATCAAAAAATGATAGATTAATTCGGCAAAGGTAATGCTCCAGCGGTGCAGCTTGAGCAAACTGTCCGAAAGAAGTTCCGCCGCGACAAGCAGATTCCAGAGCTCATCATCGGGCCGCTTGCGGAGATCTGTGGCGTTCAGCCGAGCGATTCGGGCACAATAGCGGGGAAGAAACCGCCTCCAGTTGCGGAGGTGAATCGGAGGAATCCAATCGGTTGTCGCCACCAGGGCGTTCAGGATTGGCCCCATGCGCTTCATAATTCGGCGCAGAATTTCGGCGAGCGAGACCGGTTGCATATAAAATAGCTTTCGTTTGTCTGCTGAAACCCAAGCAGTGCGAAAAAGCGAGTGCAACGCTCGAAACACTTCCAATCGGGTGTAGGGTCGACCGAAAAAGCATCGGGTGATGCGGGACCGAGCCAGCTTGTGGAACCCAAGAAACTGCAATGGCTCACGAAAGGCGTTGGCTTCGATGAGCGGTTGCAAAATGGACCAGCCCAGGGGTGAAACCGGTTGGGGAAATCGTTCGCCGAAAAAATAGTTGCTCCACAGCACTTTGGTCGGCTGTGACTGATGATCCGACATCGCGGTGATCGGTCGCGATTGCAGGATGTAGATCCGCTGCTGAAAACTAGCCCATTCAATATCCTGAGGCGCGCCGAAGGAACGCTCGATCGCCAGCGCTGTACGCGCCAACTCCAGCAACCGCTCGAGATCAAAGGCCTGGTGTTCGGATTCCAGAGCAAAGCTGGCCCGATGAACCCGATAGCGCAGGGGATTGACCTTCCCGCTGGCCAGCTCGGCCCCGACTCCCGGCGTTGCTTCGATCAGCATCCAGTCTCCAGCCACATCAGCCGGATCGATGGTGAAGCAGATGCCGGCATATTCGGCGGGAATCATTTGCTGCACGATTACGGCCAAAGTTTGGGCCGCTAATCGTCGCTGGCTTTTAGCAGCATAAGCATGAACCCGCTCGCTCCAAAGCGATGCCCAGCATTTTCTGATGGCCTCCAGCAACTGGTTTTCGTTTTGGATATGGAGATATGTCTCCAATTGGCCAGCATAAGAATAATCCGCCAGGTCCTCGATAGGGGCGGAAGAGCGGACCGCCACGCCATTCCCAGGCGCGTTGAAAAGCAACTCCTGAAATTTCGGTCGAATGGCTTGGATGAATTTTTCTGGAATGGCTGCGGATAAAATACGGGAGCGGATGGCCGGATAAAGTTGCTGCCAGTTGTCCGCGGACAATTCCCGAACAAGCCGATCGATCCGATTTGCTTTCAGCACACTCTGATATAGCGAGGTGCTGAGGATAAAAAACGGCGGCACCTGGAACCCGTATGTGACCAACCGAGCTAAATTGGAGCCTTTGCCGCCGCTGAATTTAGGATGAAGAATTCTCGGATCTTGAATTGCAAGAATGAATTTTTTCATTGCGACCAGATCAAGAGCCCCTAACTGATCGATTTCATCCATTCAAAAAAATTGGCCCCCACGGCCTTCCAACCGCATTTGCCCTCCTTTCGAAAGTCATATACCCTTGAAAGCAGCACAAACGCTTTGTCTCAATGCTTCACCAGTTTCAGATCCTTCTGATAATCGAACGTCGGATCTTGGGTTTTATCGTGGCAGCCAACGCAGGTTTCTTCTGTAATCGGCGCCAGAATGGCCGCTTTGAGCTGCTGGGATTTGATCTTTTCAATGCTTTGAACATGCAGCTTACCGATGCCGTGGCAGGCTTCACATTGAACGTGGATCATGTCTGGGGACTCGTCCAACCCATAGAACCCATTATACAGGCCAAATCCTGTAGTATGGCATCTGGCACAATTGATGTCGTCTTTCTTTCCAGCTTGCACCAGGCGATTGAACGCGCTGGCATGGGGCGTCTTGGACCATTGCTCATATTGTTCCTGATGGCACTCCTTGCATTTGGCAGCACCCATATACATTTCAATTTTCTGGTATTGCTCGCGATTGATTTCAAAGCTTAATTTCGCTTCTTGCTCACTGTACTCTTGAATGAGCTTCAGCATGGCTGGATCATCTTTTATTTTGGCATCCAATGCCACGACTTTGCCCTCATAATCGATGATTTTTTTCTGCTGATTCAGCACCAAACGCAGATCGCCAATATATTGGCCGCGATTGCCGCCCATGATCACCAGAGACTGATTGATCTTCTGAGGGTCAATTCGCATCACTGCATCATGCCCAGCAATGATCACGTCGATCTCCGGAACGGCCTCAGCAAAAGCGGTCAGCTGCCCATACGATAGATGAATTAACCCTACAATCAGATCGCACCGATCTTTCAATTTCGAAATCGCATTCTGGGCAGCGGCAATCGGATCGCCAACCACCAGCCTCGGATCGGCCTCATGATAAGACAATTGCTGCCGTTCCATCATCACACCGAAAATGCCGACTTTCACCGCTGGAATATAGCTATCGCCAAAATCGAATCCCTTCAGCTCTTTGATGATATAAGGCTGAAATACCGGTGTGACGCCATCGGAATAAAAAATATTGGCGGAAACAAAAGACAATTTATATTTCTTTTCCATGTCCTTTAGGAATTGCAAGCCCAGCAGAAAATCGCGCTCTCCCAGATTGATGGCATCATATTCCATTTTGGCGAACGCCTTCAGCAAATACTCGGCCGCAAGTTGCTCCTTCTTGCCTCTGCCACTGATAAAATCGCCGTTGTCCACCACCAATCGATGTTCGCTCCCCGCATGATGCTGCTTCAGATACGTCGCTCGCCGAGCCACACCGCCACTGCGGCTGGAACCTCAGCCGCACGGCTCCAGATACCCCATGAAATTCGCAGATGAAAAAATATGAACCGAAAATTGATTCGCCATCGGTTTTTTGCTCTGACCGAAACAGGAGGAAATTATCAATAACAAGCTCAATAATAGCCAGGGGATTTGTGATCTCTGAGACATAGCACCTCCCATTCATGAAATTTCCACGGCATAAAACCTTGGATCTCGGCCAATATTGTAATAATTTTTTTTTAAATTGTCAATGAAATATATTGACTTTGTAATGAATTTTTTTAGATTAAAATGAAGCCACATGTTCAGCTGAACGGCTGTGCTGTTCCAATATCCGTTGCGCGATAACTGATAAAGTAAACGCGACTGAGTTGGTTAAGACTTTGATTTTCAATTCGAATGTTTTTAAACCCAACGAGGATTTATGAAATAACCAACTCGCTTCATCGTGAAACAATAGGAGTGTTCAAACGAACGTGCCCTTTTCCTCGGACAGGCTATATGAAAATGAGAATTTGCTGGCTCCGAGGGCTATTGTGAGCTAAACGAGGAATCTGGCCAAGGCATAATGTTTTCGGCATTATCTCTTCGCTATGCTTCGCTTGGAATGACTCAGAAACCAACCGTTTTCGCCCGCATGATAAAAGGCATGACGCTATTGGGTTCAGGTTCGTCGAAGTCATTGTGCAACTGGCGAGATTTCAATTCGGAGGTCCCTTAATCTTAAGATTTGATTCCAGCCCCCCTTATTGCGATGGGGCACCATTGAGCGAATAAAAAACTCAATTATGAAGTCATTTTGTCAGAGGAGGATTCTATGAAGCAATTACGGCATTTCTCCGCACAGAGCCTATCGGTTCTGTTATTCTCCTGCTTGATCCTCGGGCAGCCACTGTTCGGGGCAGAAACTACTATCGAATTGGCCTTGCCCGACACCTTTGCCGCGCCCAACCGAACGATTAATTTGCCTATTCTCATCATTGGGGTCTCGGATTACGACATTATTTCCGCGCTGATCGAAGTTCAATTTGACAGCAGTTGCCTCGAATTCATCGATTTAAACAGCATAGGAACGATTACGGAAAACTGGCAAATGGCCGCCCTGAATCGTTCGGCCAATCGGATCTACTTTGCGCTGGCCGGCAGCCTGCCATTAGCGGATGATGGTACACTCGTCTTTCTGAAATTCCGAGTCAATCCGCGCGCCCAGGAAAATGATACCTGCAATTTGAAGTTCGGCGAGGTGATGTTGAATGAGGGCAATCCCAGCAGTATCAATCACGACGGCCGCTTCCGGGTAAAAGGCTTTCAGCTCGCTGGAACAGTAAAATATCAGGGCACTGGCTTGCCGATATTAAATACGAAGTTAGTGTTGGCCGGCCAGCAAAGCGCAACCTATCTCACCGATACCAATGCGAATTTCAATTGTTATGGGTTGCATTATGGCAATTACACCCTGACCCCCCAGAAATACGGCGACCAAGGGCGCGCCATAACGCCGTTCGACGCCGCCCTTATTTTGCAACACCTGGTCGGCATCAGCAACTTGACCCCCTACCAGTGCATTGCAGCCGACGTCAGCGGCGATTCGACCATCAGCGCCTACGATGCCTCGCTCATCATGCGCTATGCCGTTCAATTGGAAAGCAAATTTCCAACCATGGCCGATAGCCTGGATTGCTGGGAATTTGTCCCAGCCAGTTTCTCTGTGAACGACACCAACTGGGCCTTTCACCCCAATTCGTTGCTGTATCAGCCGTTGCAAAGCGATCAGTTCAATCAAGATTTCATTGGAATCGTTTACGGCGATGTCTCTCAAAATTGGAGCTACCCGACCCTCGGGCCTCTGGCGATCGAAAAGTTCGATGCGAATATTGCGCTGGTTATGGACAACCTTAAAAGTGATCGTTCGGGCACTATGGAGATCCCTCTCCAATTGAAGACGTTGCTGCCGATCTGCAGCGCCGAGATAGAGCTTAGCTTTGATGCCGCCAATTTCAAGCTCATTCGTGCGGCGGCTGGAGAGCTGGCTCAGGGATTTATGGTCAGCTATCACCAACAAAATGGCCGCGCAAAAATCGCCATGGCCGGGACGAAAGCCATTTCTGGCAGCGGAGAATTGCTCCGCTTGAGCTTTCAACCCACCAGTGCCAATGCTCCGATTGGAGGTGATTGGCTGACCGTCCGTTATGCCTGGTTGAACGATCAGCCTGTTTCCATCCTGCCAGCGGCTCACTCGGCAGGTCAATCGGCTCTCCCGAAGCAACTGGAACTCTCGCCCAATTATCCCAATCCTTTTAATCAAGCCACTGGCTTTCGCATTTCTATTCCTGAAATGCCAGATAATCATGTGGTGCTGGCGATTTATAACCTGGCCGGCCAGCGGGTTCGCAGCTTGCTGGATGAGACGCTTGAGCCTGGGAATTATTCAATTACCTGGGACGGCAGCGATGAAGATGGAAAAGCAGTGAGCAGTGGAACTTATTTCGGATTATTGAGCGCCAATGGACAGCTCCTCAGGCAGAAGCTATTGCTGGTACGTTAGCCGCCAAGTAGTAGACGCATTCGAAAGCTACTGGTAGGACGATCTTACAACTGGTGGATACAATTGGAAGTGGCGATCTGACTGTCAGCAAATGATATATTTGCCATTCGCCACTCCAAATAAAAAGCAAACCGACGAGCGGGGGTCATTGGCGGTGAGCAACGGGACAAATTTGCCGTATCCCCTCCGCTTTCAGCCGCAGCATCGTTTCCAATCGATCCACGGGATAAATTCTGCACAAAAAAGTGGCAGGGTTAGCTGCTGTTATGCCATCCCTGCCACTGTTTTATCTATTGATTGCGCAAGGCATCCTACGGATTACTTGCCGGCCTTGTTTTGCAATGCCGGCCCTTTTGGACCAGTGCCGTCGCCTGGACCACTACCAGTGTTGGCATTCGGCCCGACGCCTTTAAAATTGGGGCCTTTGTGTCCAGCCCGATTGCCGACTTTGTGCTTAAATTTATTGCCAGTGCCATCCTGCGGACGAACCCAGTCCGAATCCTGGCAATTGCGAATCCCATCGCCATCTTCATCCATGAACCGATCATTGATTCCATCCCCGTTTTCGTCGATAAAGCCAAATCGCTTACCGCGGTCCGGATTCAGTGGCTTGTAATCTGGATCGAGTCCATTGGGAATGCCATCACCATCAGCGTCAGGCGCATTGTCGTTGTAGCCCTCGCCATTGGCATCGACAAAGCCAGCGACTTTGTTGCCCTTTGGCGATTTATTTTGAGCATAGCTCTCATGACTCAGCGTGAAAAAAGCCAGAACAGCGACCGCAATCGCTACCACGGATAATTTGATTAGGTGTTTCATGATGAACCTCCTGAATTCATTAATTGGTTACTTCTATCACAATTTGTTTTGCTCTGATTCATACAAGATGCGTGCCACAAATTTTTATGGTCAAATTAACTCTTTAATTTCAATGAAGCTGAGCCATTATAATATTGCACCAAATAGCAGCAAAAAACGAAACGGCTTCGCCCAAATGGTCGAAAAATTCGACCAAATGAGAAAGTGCTTGCATTTTTTAAGAAAAGTCAATAGATTCCATTTGGCACCTGCCAGCGCTTGAGCGTTGATAAAATTCCAATAGCTAACATGGAGCTATTATTTGAAATTCAAAAATAGAAATAATTATCCCAACAAAACGCATGAAAGAAAACAGAAAGCAATGAAGAAATCAATTGGACTCAGAATTGAAGGGGCTCAGAAAAAATTGTTCATTTTCAATTCTGTGACCTTTCATTTCTGAGACCAAGACCTCGGTTGAAAACGTCAATGGGACTCCGAATACCCAAAGCTCACTCTTATGGCGATAACTCGATTCATGCTTTAACACAATTGAAAGGAATCGGAATTGGTTTATGGTTACAATTCTCAGATGGAAATGATCGTCAACAAATAGCCAGGAAAGCACACGGAAAAACACTGAAATCTTTTTTGAATTTTTTGACTTTCGCGTCATTTTAGGTATTTTGTGGGTAAAGAGCTATAATTTTCCCTTGGCATGATGCATTTTAAAAATAGAGGTATTATCCCTCCTGTCCAAAATAGGATTTTTCTTTTGCCATTTTGGATAGCAAAATAAAACAATCAGCTAATAAGGTTAAATCGTTAGTGAATTAGGATGATGACTAAGGTCCGTGAGGTTTACTGAATTGGTCTTATATATCAGGTTAATTAAAACATTAGTAATATCTAAAAATCCGTGATAGTAGAACTTTATTATCCTATAGAAAAACACTCTTGTCAAAAACAAGCTTTCTCATTGAGCATTCGAATTTGAGCGTTCTTTTATATTTAGAATTTTCGGCTTTAAATTTTTCTGCATTTTAAATAGCAAATATAGAAAAGGAGCAAAAATGGTTCTGGCTGAATTCTCAATGTACCCTACCGACAAGGGCGAGAGCGTTAGTCATTATGTGGCGCAGCTCATCGATCATATCGACAAAAGCGGGATCACCTATAAGCTAACGCCCATGGGCACGATCCTGGAGGGCTCCTGGGAGGAGGTTTTTGGAGTCATTGGGGAATGTTTTAAAATTTTAGAGCCCCAATGCAATCGCATTACCACCATCATCAAAGTGGATTATCGCAAAGGCACTGAATCACGCATGACATCGAAGGTGGAAAAGGTGAAAACCATTTTGCAACGGGAAATAGTGCATGCTTAAAAATTAAATATGAGTTGCGCTGGGCTCATGACAGGCTAAATTTAGGAGTTCAGCTTTCAAAAAAAAATTAGTGAACTTCGTTTCATGAGTGAAAGTAGCCGTCTTAAAATTGCATGCTTTTAAGCAAATAAAAAGGAATTTGGCACAATGAATACCATCAAAATCCTCTCTTGGAATGTTAACGGCATCCGTGCCGTGCATAAAAAAGGCAATTTGGCCGAGGTGTTTCAACTTCAGCCCGATATCCTCTGTCTCCAAGAAACCAAGGTCCATTCCGATCAGCTCGATGACGCACTCATGAAAATCACAGGTTATCACGCCTATTTCGAAGCTGGAGAGCGAAAGGGCTATAGCGGGGTAGCGATCTATTCAAAGCAAGAGCCCAAAGAGCTCAAGACTGGATTTGGTATTGAAAAATTCGATCACGAGGGGCGAATTCAGATCGCCGATTATCAGGATTTTGTGCTGTTCAATATTTATTTTCCCAACGGGAAGGGTTCGCAGGAGCGATTGCAGTATAAAATGGATTTTTACGATGCGTTTCTCGAGTATGTGGATCGGTTAAAAAATGCTGGCCGAAAAATAGTGGTCACTGGCGATGTCAATACTGCTCACAAGGAGATCGACCTGGCTCGTCCGAAAGAAAACGAGAAAGTCTCTGGTTTTTTGCCAGAAGAGCGCGCCTGGATCGATAAATTTCTCAGCCATGGCTATGTGGATACCTTTCGGATGTTCAATCAACAGCCAGGGCAGTATACTTGGTGGGATTTAAAATCCCGGGCCAGGGAGCGGAACATCGGCTGGCGTATCGATTATTTTTATGTGAGCGAAAATTTAAAAGATCAGGTAAAGGCTGCTTATATTCTGCCCGAGATTATGGGATCGGATCATTGTCCCATTGGGATTGAGCTGGTGGTCTGAATCTATTTCTAAAATGCTGAACTCTTACCCAAATTATTGGTTTTCAGAAGCAAAGCCTTTCCGAATTGAAAATAAAAGCCTTTTTCTGAGATCTTTCAATCCGCCAAAAGGCGCACCGCCCACTGGCGGTGCTGAGAGCCAATACTTTTCGGTTCTTGTTTTCACAGTTTACCAAATACAAATTTTAAAATAACCAAAGGAGTTCTTTTGGTAAGCTACGGCTGGATCTCGGTTCTTCCTCCGCTATTGGCCATTGTTCTGGCCATCAAAACCAAACAGGTCTACCCATCACTCTTTCTCGGCCTCTGGCTCGGCTGGACCGCCATGAATCGCTGGAATCCGCTGGTCGGGCTGCGACAAGCACTGGAGGCGACCATCGACGTTTTCAAGGATTCGAGCAATACCAAAGTGATCATCTTCAGCATGATGGTCGGCGCACTGATCATTTTGATGCAGCATTCGGGCGGCGTAACCGGTTTTATCCGCTGGGTCAGCGAAAAAGGTCTGGTGAAAAACCGCACCAGCGCCAGCCTGTTACTCTGGCTCATCGGCGTGATGATCTTCATCGAAAGCAATATGATCAATCTGGTGATCGGTTCCATTGGTCGACCCCTGTTCGATAAATTCAAAGCCCCCCGAGAGAAGCTGGCTTATCTGGCTCACTCGACTTCATGTCCCATTTGCGTCATGATCCCGTTCAATGGCTGGGGCGCAGTGCTCACCGGGCTGTTGCTGGCGCAGCAGATCGAGAATCCATTTTTCATGGTGTTGAAAGCGGTTACCACCAATTTTTATGCGATCTTTACCATCCTGCTGGTGCTGTTTATTATCATCACTCGAAAAGATTTTGGCCCCATGGCAAAGGCGGAGAAACGGGCGAGGGAAACGGGCAAGCTAATTCGCGATGGCGCGCAGCTATTGGTCTCCGAAGAGACGATCGCCATGCCGGTTAAATCCGGGGTAACGCCTCGGCCGATCAATATGCTGGTCCCGTTGATCGCTATGGTGCTGACCGTTCCCATTGGGCTGTTGATCACGGGCAACGGCCATATTGAACACGGCTCTGGCTCTACGGCCGTGTTCTGGGCGGTGTTAATGGGAATTTTTGTCGCGGGTCTGCTGTATAAAATTCAAAGGATTTTTTCGCTGAAGGAGACGCTGGATCTGGTGATGAAAGGTATGGGCGGCTTGATCCCCATGGGGTTATTGATGGTGTTCGCCTTTACCATGGGCGCCACATGCAAGACCATGGGCACCGGCCCTTATGTGGCGGGATTGGCCACCGCCGCCATCCATCCGGCGCTGGTGATCCCGCTGGTTTTTCTGACCGCCTGCTTCATCTCGTTCGCCACTGGAACATCCTGGGGCACGTTTGCGATCATGATGCCCATTGCCGTCCCGCTGGCGCAGAATATGGGATTGAATTTGCCGCTGATGGTCAGCGCGGTCATGGGTGGCGGCGTATTCGGTGATCATAGCTCCCCTGTATCAGATACTACCATTATCGCTTCGATGGCTTCGGCGTGCGATTTGATCGATCATGTCAATACGCAGTTGCCGTATGCCATAACCGCGGCGGGATTGGCGCTGGTGGGTTATCTGGT
>Ga0209162_1002605_pt1 | contig 15461 bp, 13 predicted proteins | sample YNPNPMetaG_FD_187121 | JGI IMG/M metagenome (GOLD analysis project Ga0209162, IMG submission 187121) | Anoxygenic and chlorotrophic microbial mat microbial communities from Yellowstone National Park, USA - YNP NP MetaG (SPAdes) (version 2) ... | reverse complement strand
AAATTCAAAATTTGACCCGCTTCCCACCGGCCCGATGCTGTACGTCCCCACCGTCAGCGCATCGCCATCCAGGCCGCTGTTAGTCAGCGCCGTGGTCAGTGGGACGTAGATGTAGCCGGTGTAGGTGTTGCTACCGCGAATTACCTGCAAATTACCGGTTAGGTCAACAGTAGAAGCCAGTTGTATTCGCTTTCCGCTACGGGGGGTTAGAACAATACTATACTGTCCGCCAGCGTCGGCGTTGCCATAGATGCATATTTGGGAGTAATCGCTGCCCAGATAAGCGCGTAGATTAAGTGTGCCACCAACGGTATACCATGATGCACCGTCATAATATTGCCAGCTGGGAGCCTTAAACACAACAGCATCGCTTCCGGATATTGCGGAGAGAACGGCAAGTTCGGCATACCCGGTGGGACTGGCAGCATCTTGACGCACAGTATAAGTGCCATGCTGGCTAATCCAGAAGCGGATGGTAGACGGATTGCTGTATAGATTACCACATTTGATCCGCAATCCTTGACTTGAAATACTTGCGGTAGCATTCCCCGAATAGTAAGCCGCAATCACACCATATCCACCATCGTTATACAGCTTCAGCCCCGTCTGCGGGCTGAAAAACGTCCCCGTCCCCTGGTAGATACCGCCAGAGGTGCCGATGGTCAGGACGCCCGCGATGCTGGCATTGCCGCTGTTATCTAGTTGCAGCACAGTAGTGTTATATGTTCGCAGCCGCAGACCGTTCGTGGCGTCCCAGGTCAGGTTTGCCTTGCCACTGGCGTATTCCCCTAGCGCGATTCCATGCGTCGCACTAGAATAGCCCCAGTTGCCGTTGAGATTACCAAGTCGGGCCAGTTCGGTCATTGTTGACCACGGACTGCCAGCGTGCGTCCGCACGGAGTAGAACGGAGCATTGGTCTGGTCAGCGGTCAGCATCAGGAACCCCTGACCGCTCTGTCCGTAGTTCACCACGGCCATGCCTTTCCGGAATGTGTAGTTTGTACCCGCGCCAGGAGACTGCTTCACCACGGCCAGCCGCCAGTAGGTGGTCATATCCGTCTTGCTGGAGACGGAGGCCCAAAGGTCGCCGACCAACGCATCTTTCAGCCTTATGATGTCATTGACCGCCCACAGATTGCCCGCTGCGGCGTGGCTCAGGCCATCGGGGTCCTCGACGTCAACATTGAACGTGGTAGGACTGTCAACACTCGTGCAATCGGCGTAGAGTTTACCCGCCCCCTTTGCAATGATGAGTGTTCCACCGGTTACCAACATCTGTGCATACTCAAATACGCTGGCTTTCAGTGCTCCGCGAATATCTACGTTGTTGAATTCGGCGTTTCCGGTCACGCCGTCCAGATTGAATCCCGAGAGACCGGAGAGGTAATTGCTAGTACGAATCCGCTTATTTGCACCATCGAGCTCGATGAGCGGTGAGGCACTTCCTACGGTCACAGTGCCCGTGAAAATACCAGCCGTTGCGGCGATTAACCCGCAGATGTCGGCGTCTCGGGCCTTCAGATACCCGTCTGAGGTCACGTAGAAGGCGGCGTCCACAGGGTTCTCTGCGCCAGCATAGAATGGGTAATCGGTTGGGCGCAATCCGGTGCGATTGCTACCGCCGCCGGCATACAGATGATTGCTAGCAATCGTCCAGCCGCCAATACTCCCGGCATTGGCGGTAATCGTGCCTGTAATCGTCGCATTCGTCGCAGTCAGCGCTCCGGCGGGTGTTACCCGAAATGGCGCAGAAGCCGGGTTTTCTGCTCCAGCATAGAACGGATAGTCGGCTGGGCGTAGACCAGCGCGGTTACTACCACTCCCGGCATATAGGTGTCCGCTGGCAATCGTCCAGCCGCCAATGGAGCCAGCGCTGGCGTGCACCGTACCCCGGATCGTGACGTCATTAAATTCGGCCGTTCCACCGTCTATCTTAAAACCGCTGGAACCGGCCACATAATCACTGGACCTGATCAGCCCCCCCGCGGCTACCTGGATGCCCGGCAGGCTGGCATCCAGGACGATCCGCCCAGCCAGGTCGGAAAATGTTGTGCCTGTCGCCAACCAGCCGTTCAGACTGGATCCACTGCCACCCTCGGGTATCTGCACGACCTGTACCGTCACGGCGCCACTCCGCAACTCGGCTAATTGTCGTTCAAGTTCCTCAATGCGATCCAGGACGTTGCCGGGAACAAGCACACGGTCAATGCTGCTCATTCTTGCTCCTCCCGAAGGTCTCTGATGAAGACCTCTCCCTCGCGCCACTCGTCCACGGCAAGTTTGCACACCCCCGTGGCGGGGGCAAACTCTCGCGCAATGATCCGCACCGCGCCATCATATCCCCAGCCAACGCCGGGGGCTATTAGGCGCACAATATCTCCTACGTCGTATGCGGAAAACTTCCCGGGCTCAGCATCGACAACGGTCAGTCCAAACCGGCGCAACGGCCAGGCAGATTGCAATAACCGATTGCGAGCATGTTTTTCCAGTGTCGGGGCAAGCGACACATCAGAGTACACATCCATGCGCTCACGCAATCCATAACGCTGTCGGCTTTCCGTATCCTCAGCAGCGATGATGATCCGCTCATTCGTCCACGTTGTCCCGGCGCCCGCCGCAACGATATAGTTGTAAAGTGGCCCCTGCTCTTCGTAGCTGATTTCACTGATATTGTATCCCTCGGCCAGCATAACCGAAGCCGACCTGTCTGCTCCCCAGCGTTCTTTCAAATGCGCCAGCCAGGAAATGCGGCCCGACTCCAACTGCGGCTGAAATACCACATCGCATGATTCAAGTTTGCGAATGCTGCGGATAATATCCCACAGCGATTTGTAGTGATAAACCGGATAATGCCCCATGCCACCCAGCCAGACATCGCCAATACGGACACTCTCGGTCTGCCGCGCTTCCATCTCCTGAAGCATGCGCACCAATATCGCCCCAACCGGCGCATTGTCAAAATACGACGACCGGTCGGAGACGCGATATTGAAGCAAGTGCTCGATTGTGTATGCTGTGATTGAGATTGTCCCGTCCGCCCAGGAACGCGGCAAATCAATGATACCCGCCCAGACAGGCAGTCCATCATCAAACTCTATCCAGACACGGTTTGAGACCGACAGATTGTCTTGTGTTGCTTTTTTATCTGACGTGCTGAATGTCATTTTTGCCGTTCCGATACCGTTCAGTATCCACGACACGCTTTCCACGTGCGGTTGAACTTCGTCCCGCACGACCCCAAACCGATCTGCAATCAGAACACGCGCAATACCGGGCATCAGTAGTACCTTTTGCACCATTCCACGGTCACGGTTACACCTGTTGTCCCGGTATCGTCAAACCGCAGTGTGTTCGCGCCGGGGACCAGGCGCAGCCAGCGCCGTCGCGGCTCTCCTGATAATGACATCGCCGCCATCTGGCGCGAATTGTCTGCCAGATACGTCACCGTACCGGTATCGCAGTCAATCTCCAGCTCCGCGTCCAGCGACATAACAAAGTCGATCTTGATTGCCTCGCCTGTGGTAGTATTAGTGATGGTTGCATTCAGGCTATAGTTACCCAACTCATCTAATACTGACACGCCCGGCGTCTCGGAGGAGTTTAGCGTGACCGTTGCCCCGCCAACCTCAACATCCTGCGGATAGAAATACGCAGCAATCCCAATCGTCTCCGAAACATCAAATGCCGTGCCGCTGTAACTCCACGCTTCCCATGTGTCCTGCATGGTCGGCGATGTTGGGTTATAATGCCACTCCCACCATGACGCGCCGCGCGGCCAGTGCATGCAATGCACCAGGAAACCATCACCGGCCCGGCGCTTGTAACCATCGCTCCAGGTAACATTAGTAATGCCGCACGGATTTGAAAGATACCAGCCGTACGCATTGCTGTGAAATGTATCAAGCCACGCGCCGATAACGATAAAATCGCCCGAGGCCAGCGTGCGCTGCGTGTCTGTATAAACGCCACCATTGCTGGTGACACTGATATTACCCCACGGCTGCCAGCCGCCGGCACGCAGGCGATCGCTGTCGTTAAAGATTGAGTACACCCAGCTGGTGTTAGACGATGAAGACAGGTCGAACGCGGCCTCAAAGCGGTCATCCGTGCTCGGTGCTGATACGGCCGCATTGCCATACACCAGCCAGATCTCGTGTTGCAACCAGCGCACCGATGTGCCGGCTGTGTGCGCAGCCATGCTGCTTCCTTTTGCCGCACGGGTGATTCCGGTAAACTTCTTCTCTGACAAGACCCTGGCGGTATATGTGAATACCTCGGAATCAATCAACAAAATGCCGCTCTCCGGCATTCTGCTAATATCTTCATTGACCTCGATGGATGAGATGCTTCCGGTAGCGTCAATGCCGGTCTTCAGTGTCATCGAAACCGCCGGTTGGAAATCAAGATTTACTTGAATCTTAGTTGTAGTCGTATTGATTCCATACAGCCAGCGGTCAATTTCTGTTCCATCCGCAATTACGCGCAGATCGTCCCCGTCAGCCTGCATTTTTCCAGCAGTGATCAACGTTTGTGTGTCAAGCGTGATAATAAGCGGATAACGACCTGCACTGTTTGCAGAAAGCCAGGTAATTGCAGCAAAGCGCCGGTATGCATAACCGCCTGACTTGGCCGAGGTGGGTTTTATCTTGATCACCGGATAGGCGTCATCTGTTCCATCATTGACGATATTTCGCGTCTGCCCGCTGGCGGTTATGCCCCAGGTATCGGTGTCATTTGTCGTGGACCGCCAGCGCACATCGCCATGTACTGACAGGATGATGTTGAACGTATCCTCCGCCCCAGGCCGAACGCCACCCACACCCAGCGGAGTGCAAGCGGTACAAATTGCTGTTACATATCGCCCGTTGCTGTCATCAAGATCGGAGATGACAAGCCGCTTTGGCTCTTCATCCTCCGGGTCAAACCAACGCAACAATTGATCTCGCAGTGTCCGCCTATCATTGCCAACGATTCGAACAATCAACACAATCGAATGTCCTGGACGCTCGATGCTCGCGACCAGCGGCCAGGCCCCCCTGCGCTTAGCCGACCGAACCTGTACCGGCGGTAGTCCCCATTCCGGCCCACCGCCAATTCCGGCGACGTAGTTGGAACCGTCGTTGATCGCGTGCCCGTCCCATGACACGACTTTCAAGTCGATCATGTTGCACCCCCCGCCGCTGACAATGCCCATAGTTGCCGCAGCAAATCATCCGCACCGGCAGCTTGCACGGTCAGATGATGAATCGTCACGGCCTGCCACGATCCGGCAGCGGCACTCGCGCTTTGTCCAGCCGCCACGTGCAATTGCGCCTCCGGCAATCTCACTCCCGCGCTAATTCCCGCTGCCATCCCGGCCATCATCTGATGTCCGATCTCGGCGAAAAGCGCGCTGGGACTGTGAATGCCCAAGAATCCGCGTGCGGCATCCCAGGCAGCACGTGCGGCATCCTGCGCCGCTTCGACCAGCCAGTGCGCAGCATTGCGGATACCGTTGGCAATTCCCTGGACGATATTCCGGCCAACCTCACCCCAGTCAATGCCACGAAACCATTCAAGTGCGGTGCGCACCACATTCTTTAGATTCTCCCAGGTCTGTTCGAAGGCAGTGCGCAGGTGTTCACCAAAGGCATACCAGTCGCCAGAGAAAGCCGACCGGAAAGCAGCAAAGATTTCGCGCCAGAAGGCGAAAAATCCGTCTATGATCGCGCTGATCTCATCGCCCCACTGTGCCCAGAACTCACGCAGACCGGCCAGCACCGATTCGATGATATTTCGGATGGCAGTCAGTGCAGCCTCCGTGCCAGTTCGGATCCCCAGAAAGTTGTTTTCCCAGGCCTCGCGCAGGGCCGCAACAATCGCCAGCGCCAGCAGGAATGCTCCCACAACCGGAGCCACGGCCTCCACTATTCCCGCCAGCGCGGGGATGACCACAGACGCAATGGCTATTCCCAGCGCAATTAACACATCCTGCAGCTCCACATTATCGCTGATCCAGGTCGCCACCGCGTCTACAACCGGCTGTATCGCCGCCCAAAACTCGTTGGCTTTAGCGACGAGATTATCAAATGCAGCCAGCGTCTCTGGAGGCAAAAGCGTTGCAAGTGCTGAACGCACAGCATCGAGCGGAGATTGTCCGTTCTGAAGCCCAGAAAAGAATGTTTGAAAAGCCGTTGCCGCCGATTCCACGATTGGCACAATATGAGTCTCAAAAGCGTCGATCAGTGGCGGTAGATACTGTTCTGCAAGCTCACCAACAGTCTGCAGAACCGTTTGGAGCGCGGGCACGAGGAGGATACCAAGATCATCCTTCAGATTCCGCCAGGTTGCTCCTAGCGCCGCCCAAGAACGCTGGGCGGTACCGGCGACCTCAGGCATCGCCGCAGTATTCTGACGCAATCTCTCCAACACGGCATTCATCAATGCTGTTTGCTGTTCCTGTTTAGTCAGCTCGTCAACCGATTTGCCAACACTGTCGGCATAAAGCTGATACGCATCATTGAGATCAACCTGAATACCCAGATTGTCCAAGATCATCGGGCTGAGGCGCCCAACACCAACCACGAGGCTGTTGAGAAGATAGTCCATATCCGCACCGGTGGCGGCCGATACTTTACCGAGGTATTGCATTGCCTCGGGTAGCTGTTGCGCAAAGTCTATGGAGACTAACTGCGCGGCACGGTTAAAAGAAAGCATTAGGTCCCGATTGGAAACCATCCCCGCCGATGCCTGCCGCATCGCTTCCAAAACTGCATCTCCTGACGTCCCCGCTGACCTGGCCAGGCCGTCAAAGGCGGCACGAATACCCTCGAGCGGGGCGGCGTCAATGGCCAACTTGCCCAGGGCTGCCCCCGCACCAGCGGCTGCTCCGGCCAGGGCCCCCAGGCCCTCCAGAGCAGCAACGCCCACTGTGCGCAGGCCGCCGCCGAGTTCGCCCAGCGCGCCACGCAGGCCGCGCAGAGCGGCGGACGCACGGTCATCTGCATTGATGACGATTCTCAGTGAATAGTCAGTCCCGGCCATTTAATCTCTTTTCAAGCGAGCGCGCTCGATCCGTGACTCGACTTCAATACACGTCAGGTGTGGCAATATGTCTACCAACCGCTCAGAGCGCAACTCAGACGGTCGGCAGTGATATACATCCCGGCACAACACCAGTGTTAGGTATTCAATTGGCGGGGGGCCGCTCTCCGTCCACAGGTACGCGGCCACCCGCCGTTTCAGTTTCCCGGGTTGGCCAGTTTCGTAATCTCGTCATTCAGACGAACAACGATCTCCCGCATCGCCGTCAGCGGCAGATGGCGCGCGCCGCCTTCCACAACGCGGTCGAGTATCTCAACCAGCCCGGAGATGTCGCCCCGTGCCGCCTCGTCCAGCCGCTCGAGGTCGCCGATGGTGAGCCTGGAAATGTCAATGCGGATATCCATCACGCCACCACGCTCTTAGTGATCGAGGCACACTTAAGCGTGAATTCGATCAGCACGGGATCACCAGATCCAGCCTCGCCGACAGGATAACCAAGCGTCGTCACATAACCTGCGCTGGTAGTAAATTGGAAAGCGCCCGTGCTACCGCCCTTGGGCGACCAGCGCAGATAAAGTGCGCTGCCGTCCTCATAGGCATCACGGACCATCTCGAACGGGTCGCCAGTCCCCTCGGTGTACACGATCTTGACCGTGACCTCGATCGGCTCGCGCTTGCCGGTGGTGATGATGGCTGTATCACCATCATAGGTGTATGCTTCACCAGATTGACGATCACCACCACCAACCTCGATGGAATTGGCAAACCCGCTGATGTCGGTGTACGTGGTCCCGTTCGTGCTAATCTCAATCTTGTTTGATTTGAACGACATTGCATTAGTTGTCTGTGCCATTTCTCTCCTCCTTATCTTCTAAGTTAATCGGTGCAACGACATTTGATTTGATGAGCCACTCAATCTCATCATTTGACAGATGATCCAGGTTGACCATCTCGCCAGGCTGGATGTATCGCAATTCTTTTGTGTGCCAGACGAGAGTACGTGCACGATAGGTTTGTTTTGAATTAGTCCCAGCGCGCCTCATTTTTTATCCCCTCCCCTCCACATCCGCGACTATAGCCCAGTACTGCCCGCCGGCGACCTCCACGATTCCCTGCCGAACCGTCCACGACAGGGGCCCCCGCGAGACATCGGCATTGGCCAGCGCACTGTTGAGATTGTCCAGCAGAGACACGGTCAGTGCAAACTTTGTCGGCTGTTGCTCTTGTCCGACTGCTTCCACAGCAATCACAATCTGTGCACGGAGCGTTGGCCAGCCGCTGTTGGCCTGGAACGTCAGCGCCCCACTCTCGCCATGGGGTAGTTGCACCCACATTGCCGGCAGGTCGGCTGTGTTAAGCGCGGCGGGAGGATAGTCGAACGCGCGGACGACGCCCGCGACATTGAGTGCGGCCAGACCGGCAATGAAACTGGCACATGTCGTCATGGTCGCCCCCAGAGCCTGGTATACTTGTCCAAGATAAGTTTCACGTCCGCAGGGATTCCGCGCGGTAGCGTAATTACGCCCGCCTCCGGGAAAGCCGCCACATCGAAAACTTGCGCATCTTTCTGACGATAGAGGAAAGCAGCAAGCCGAACGCAGGCGTGGACAATGTCGTCCGGCGGCGTCTCGCTCCAGCCCCACTTTCCTGTAACCCGCGCCACGTCGCCGTTGTCTGCCTTGTCCCAGTTGCCGTCTACCAACTTGATCGCGTGGTAGCGCGGTCCGTTGCGCGGCAGCAGCACATATGAGCTGCTGTCAATCGTGTGCCCCTCGCCGTCGGCAACGTTTGTTACTGACACAAGAAGGTCGTCAAGATACAGTGTATCATCACAGAGATTTTCTGCCTGATATATGCGCTCGGCGGTAGTTGCGGCAAATGTGTATCCGGTATAGCGGTCAATGATTGCCGTCGCACGGTTGAGTAGCGCAGACAACAGATCGTCGTCACTGTCCCCGGAGATTCCGAGATATGTTTTCAGCTCAGTCACTGTCGCGTACGCCATTTCTCACCCCGATGTCCATTGAGCCGCGTGATTTGCCGCCCCGGGGGGCGCCAGCGGCCCCTCCCAAAGAGCCGGTCCAGGCGCCCCCCGCAGGATCGGGCAAAAGATCGGTAGCTTCACGCTTAGGCCATCTGCAGATAGACGATGGCCGCCGGCAGCATCACCACGCTACCCAGGCGACGGAAGGCACGGAAGCCGACCTGACCCGCGGCCGCATAGAGCTCGTTCAGGCGCTGTACCGTTAGGTCCCCGGACTCGAAGATCCAGAAGTAGCGGAAGTCGCCGAAGGCGATGACCTTGGCGCTGGCCGCGATCTCCGGCATGGCGTTGTTGGTGATGACTGGCCGGCCCAGCAACGTGTCCGGGGCTCCGGCCTGCAAGCCGGGCTGCCACAGGTACTGGTTCGTGCTGTCCTTGAGCTTCCGGAGGGCCTTGGCCGTAGAATCATGCATCATCCACACGGCATTTTGGCGATAGAGGTGAGGCAGAGAATAATAGAGATCGATTACCTCATCCGCCGTGATGGCAGTAGCGCTGGCCGCCGTCTTGCCCAGAGTACCACCGGTAAGGATACCCTCGGGCTGGCCGGAGCCTGTGCCCGTGGTGAAGTAAGTGTTCTCGGCGGCGGCGAAAGCCTGGGCGAAGTCGGGCTGCAGCACATCGCGCCAGATGTCCACCATCGCATCCGCCAGCAACTCCTCGGATGCCTTGGCCAGGCGACCGAACTTGTACAGAGTCACCGCCTCCTGGGCGAAGGTGGGCTCCGCCTCAGGGTAGGAGCCAGCCTCAGAGACGATGGTGGCTGCCGTGCCGTAGTCCAGCCGCGCGACGTAGACCTGGTTGGTGGAAACGCGGATGACCCGCGCCCCCGCCTGGCGCAGAATGCTCTGCTCGGCCAGGGCGGCCACCAACTCCCGATGGTATTCGGGCGGGACCACATATCCACCGGTATTTCCGGCGCCCTCCGCCAGGGCCGCTTTGAGTTCACTACTTTTGCGCCCGGTGCGCAACCAGATATCGAAGCCCTTGACTGCCGACTCGGTCGTCTCGTTGGCCACCACCACGCCCACGCTCTTCATCTCCAGAGCATGGGATACGGCCTCCTCCACGATCTCGGCGATCTTACTTTCGTCCATTGTTATTTCCTCCTTATCTGATTTAATTTGTTTCTCCTCGCCAAAGAACGATTTCAGCTCGGGGCATGCATCGGCGAGGGGATGCAGCTCCTGAACGCCCAGGGTGCGGGGCTCAGCAGGGGTAGGCGTCAGGGAAAACTCGGCTATGGGCCAGGATTCGATGATGCTCTTGTTTTCCTCCTGCCGTCGCCGCACCAAATGGGCTACTGCCCCCGAGGACCAGCCCAAAGCCCCCCGGCGGATCAATTCTTCTATGAGCCGCACGTAGGCGTTATGGCGATCCAGTTCCGCCTCCAGCCACAGGCCGTCGGCCCGTTTCTCCATCTTCACCGTCCTGCCCAGGACCTCCAGTCCTGGCTCCCGCAGGGCATGCTCGTAGAGTACCGGCCGGGGGCCAGGGAGCTTATCCAGCCAGAAGTCGGTCTCCGGCGTGAATTCGTCGCCTTCCAAGTCGGTGTCGCCGAAGACCACCCCCCAACCACCGATGCGCAGGATGGCTTCGTCGGACTTAAGGATCCGCGCCGTCTTGGCCTCGCGGCGCACCACCTTGCCATCCCGATACTCGTATTCGGCATCAAGCAGTTTTGATGCCGCGCTGGCGATTCGTTTGCCGATGATGGCCCACTCCTCGGCCGTATAGCCGCCCTGCGTGCGATGCTCGGTTTGATTGAAGTAAACGATCGCGGCGCGGATATGCTCAGCATCTATCGGATAGCGATAGTTCACCGGATCGCCATACTCGTCCGGGTCATCCGGGTAGCCAGCCGGGGGGGTCAGGTGACCGCCATCTTTCGGCGCGATACCATAGCGCCGCGCGCGCTCCTCCTGCTCTTTGTGCAGCCGCTCCCGCTCCGATTCCTCAGCCTTTGCTTCTTCTTGGGTCATATTTCTGCCTCCATTACTCCGACCGGCGGCATGGATACAAGCAAAAATAGCCTGTTCCTCATCACCGGTCTTTTCTAGAACAGCGTTTGCCGCAGCCACGCAGCGCCGCTTCTCTTCAGCGCTCCAGTTGCGCGCCACTGCAGGTGGATCATCTACAGTCCACGGCATTGTAGCACATCCTTTCTATTTTACAGCGCGGTGCAATGCATCACACAGAATGTCATGCACCACGCCCGACTTGATTATCTCGCGCACCACCTGCTCATCAGTCACCCAGCCCGTGTCGGCGTGGAATGACTGTTGGTGTTCGGCGGATTGGACATACTGTGCGTATGTGACCTTTGTGCCGACGAAAGTTCGACGGCCCTCTTGCGCGACGGCCCACGATTGGCCCAGATTCTGGCTCATCGGGTCGAAGCGCCGCACGTAAGGTCCAAGATTCTTCCGCAGCACATTTTTCACATAGAACGCCTGCTTCCGACTTGCCCAGCGTAGCGGGTATTTCGGAGGACCGGGGTAGCGCGCGATCCTGAAGCGCACTTGCTCGCCGATGGCGCGCATTGCCGCATCATATATCCGCGGGTTGGCCAGCGCCGTAATTGCAGCGGCCACACGGTCAAGCCCCTCAATCGTAACCCTAACGCCGTCCACGGCGATACTCCAGCACCGTCCAACAGCGGCAATTCACATGCGCCGGTGGACCTGATTGCAGATTGGGTGGCCAGGCATTCTCGGTCACGCCCTCCAGCGGCCCGCAGACCGGGCACACCCGCTCATCATGGCGCGTTCTCCACACACGGACTGTCTGAAATCCCATTTCAGCCAGCAGTCGCTGGTACAGGTTTGACGCCTGGCTATATGCGCGCGTGACTTCGGTGACCGCGATCATCTGCGCGCGTATTGGCCCAAAGGCCGGGGCGATCAACGCTTCCAGCTGCGCCTCAGTCATGCCGGGCGTAGCAATGTACTGGCTGACAGCCTGTTGCAAGAGTGACCGCGTCGTGTCGCAGATGCCTTTCACCAGGTCAAACGTGTACCGCTGCGCCCAGTCAAGCGCAGCAGCGTTCACCACTACGGGATCAAACGCGATACCCACTTCCAGCGCCTGGCGCAGCACCTCCTCATAAGCAATCCGGGTTATTGCCGGGGAGATCGCCGCCTGTAAGTCGGGCGACAGCGCGGCAATTAGCGCATCTATCTGCCCCGTCCGGACCGCCTCAATTGCAGCGTCCTGGTGGTCCCCCAAAATGCGCTCCAATTCACGCTGCAACCGGCGCTCTGCCTCATCCCGCGCGGGTGGTTGTTGTTTCAGGAACTGCCAGACATCCACCCCTACTGTTTCCAGCGCAGTCTCAATGAATGCGCGGAGATGGGACGGGATAATGGCACTCTCGAATGGCGCATCTGGCCTGCGCTTGGACTTTAGCGCCCAGCGCTTCAATTCGGCGCGGATGGCCTCGTGCTCGATTGCCGCCGCCCCCTCGCCGGTATTGTCACTCTCGCCCCGATCATTCCCGGGCTCCTCCAGGCCCATCTGGATGCGCGCCTCGCGGGGCGTCATAATTCCCGCCTGCACCAGGGCTACCAGGCCCTGCGCCTTCTGCGCCTCCCGCTGCTGGAAGATCTCCAGCCGCTCGGGATGGAAGCGCAACGTCAGACCCAGCGGGGCCAGGAGTTGGCGGTTGATCTCCGCCGCGTAAAAGGTGCATCGCGGTATAATTGTCTCTTCATAGAAAGATAAGCGGTGTTCGGCAGCCGTGGCATAGTTCGCGGCATCTTCCAATAATGTTTGTGGAACGCCGAATGCCACCGCAATCTGTTGCCGCGCCTGGGTGAGCAAGTCAGTCATCGCCAAATCCTTGCCGGGCGCGATTCCAACGACCTGCGGCCTCACCGTAGCGCGAACGGCAACGGTCTCCCAGGCGCGCTGTACACCGCGCAATAATCTCTTCCACCAATCTTCAAGCCGCCGCAACTCTTCTTGTGGCGGATTACCCTCCACGGAGAGCAATACCGCTGGAATTGCACCGCGCTTGAAAAAGCCAGCCGCGTATGTCTGTGCGTCGGCAACCAATGATGCCGCGTCGAGAGCGGCCAGTGCAAGCGTTGGCCCAGGGCCACTCTCTACATCAATCGCGGGCTCGAAAAAGTATACAACATCATCCAGTTTGAGCGTCAGCTTTGCATTTGCGATCATACGCTCAAAGCCGGTCAGTCCACGTTGCGTATCAAAGACCGGGCTGATAGATTGCGGCGCAAGCCAACGCAACCCGAGCAGAATGTGACCGCGCTTCTCGCGCAACCAATATGCTGATCCGTAAATACACAGGGCGACTTCCGTCAGCAGAAGCAATCTTGGCAATACCTCGACAAGTGTCCCCGCATTTCCGCCATCGACTTCAAACGGCATCGCGGCAATGGCATTGGCTCGCAAGTCTACACAGCGACGTACCCAGGCAACAGATTGATATGCCGCGCTTGCCGACAGGCCCGGCCTCGTTTCAGTCTCCCACGGCCATGATGATCCCGTCAGGGACAATGATTTGAGATCGTTGCCATTGAATAACAAATGCCTTACCATCAATTAGCCCCACAACAAAAGCGGCCCGGCGTCGGCCAGCATCTGCACCGCGCCACTCACCGCATCCACCTGATCGTCGTGCTCGGATTCGGGGAAGGCGCAGACTTCATCAAGAAACACAGCATTCCACTCACCGCGCACCAGGTAGACGTTTCCCGCTTCTGCGCGTCCCAACCAGGCCAGTGCACGCTGGACCTTATCACCGACCACCTCAATCGGCGAAATTGCAACCGACAGCAACGATGGATCGCGCTGTAAAATCTGTGCCATCCCGCGCTGCGTGCCAACGGCTTCAATTCCCTGCGCAACCGCCGGCCCGTCGGCGCGCGCGGTCTGCGCGATGATGCGTGCCGCCTCCGGCCACTCCCACCTGCCACGCACTACGTCGCGGATGACCAGGCGATTGCCAGACGCGCGCCCTACTCGCGCCCCGGCAGTATAGTCGGCAGTTGACTTGGCACTGGCGGCCAGGTCCCAGAAGCGCACCTCAACTTCGGTCGCTGGAGCGTCGGCGGCATCCACAACGCGGAACATCTCCCGACGAAACATCGCGCCTTCAATCTGCACAAACTCTGCCCCGACTTCTTGGCGAAACACCAGCGCCGGCATCTGCGCCCGCATCGCCTCAATCTCGCCCGGATCAAGATATGGATTTTCCCACGAGGCGAAGTGGAACGAGCACCAATCTCTCGTGTCATCTTTACCTGCCTGGTACAATTCGTGAAAATAATTCATTCCCGCCGGCGTGCTGATAAAGAGCGCGCGGCCCTGGCGGTCGGCCAGGGCCGGCCGGAGCACCTGCGTCCACAGATCCTCTAAATCCTGGATATGCGCGGCCTCGTCCACCACAACCAAATCCAGCCCTTCACCACGAAGCCGCGATGGATCATCCGCGCTTCGCACTACAATTTCCCCGCCAGCCAGGTTCACGGCCCGGTCTCCCCGCCGGATATTTGCACCCGGAATTTTCGCGGCCATGCCCACAATTTGCCGCCACCCCATTTGTGCCATTTGGTACGTCGGCGCGATCCACCAGGCCCGCCTGCCGGCAGAAGCGACTTGAATGCAACGCAATGCCCCCAGTCGCGTCTTGCCCCAGCGCCGGCCGGCAGCCACCACAACGAACCGCACGCTGCACCCCCACACCTCCCGTTGGCCGGCATGGAGATGTGGCGGAATAATGCGTATTACGGCAGGATTGGAGAACGATTTGCTCATCTTCCGACACGACCCGAACGGCTACATGCGGCCATAAGATCTGGACGCCTTCGCCGACTCCTCTTTTAGTGACCTAGTCCACCCATTCCAGCCGGATCTCCAATGGTTGGCCGTTTGCACCGGTAATTTCCTGCCGCTCCACATATCCGCGCTTTCTGCCAAGTGTCCTAAGCACCAGCGCTATAGCCCAGGGCTCGCCGGCTTGCACGGCTTGGTACAGTTTCGCTTCCGCCAAGTCAATAATCTCATCACGCGCGCTCTGAAGTGCATTACGCACGGACGCGAACCGGTCGGCCCGGCGATAGATTGTATCGGTCGAGCAGCCCAGCCGTGTTGCCGCAACCAACACCAGGCCGTGCGCTTCTTGCAGCGCAGCAACCATTTCTGCGTTGGACACCCGTCTTTTTACTCCGCCTGCCATTTTCTGCAATTACCCTATTTCCGCATTTCCGCTCTGCATAGGTAGGCAGTTACGTCCAATGACATTTTACCATGCCCACCCCCCGAAAAGTTGAACTCAGTCGCCAAGAAAAACAAAAATCCCCGCCGTTTTCGGCGGGGATTTTTGGCGTTGGATTATTCCAATACCTTCCAGCGTTTCCCACGATTTACT
>Ga0209162_1002604_pt1 | contig 15471 bp, 9 predicted proteins | sample YNPNPMetaG_FD_187121 | JGI IMG/M metagenome (GOLD analysis project Ga0209162, IMG submission 187121) | Anoxygenic and chlorotrophic microbial mat microbial communities from Yellowstone National Park, USA - YNP NP MetaG (SPAdes) (version 2) ... | reverse complement strand
CATCCTGATAACCTCCTTTTTATAGGTCTATTGAGTGAACAATATAGGTTAAATGGATGGTTGCCTTCTTTGTCAATTCTGAGGAAACAATTCTTTTTTGAAGAGATTATTTTTGAGGAATGTCGGGATTTTGCTTAAATGATTTTTTTTATGTTAAATTAGAAAAATTATTCAAACTGAAAGGAGCATGAGTATGAGATTTCTTATTAAACTTTTTATGCTTGTTTTAATTATTGCATTTGTATCTGGATGCAGCAAGACAAAAGATGAAGTTATTGTAAAAGCAGGTTCATCAAAGTTAACAAAAAAAGAACTTCAGGAAGACCTCAAGAGTCTTCCACCACAAACTAAAGTTTTTCTTGCATCACCTGAGGGCATAAACAGACTTAAGGATGAATTAATCAAAAGAGAAGTTTTATATGAAGAAGCCAGAAAAAAAGGAATTGAAAAGTCAGAAGATTTCAAAAAAAGAATGGATGAATTTAAAAAAATTACACTAATTAATATGTTGCTTGAACAGGAAATTAAGAACATGCAACAGGTAACAGAAAACGAAGCAAAAGAGTATTATGAAAAACATAAAGATGAATTCATAAAACCAACTGAGGTAAGGCTGAGTCAGATTGTGGTAAAAAATGAAGATGACGCAAAAAAGGTTTATGAAAGAATAAATAAGGGAGAAGACTTTGGAAAAATAGCTAAAGAAGTTTCAATAGACGAAAAAACAAAAGCATCTCAAGGAGATATGGGATTCTTTAAAAAAGGACAGCTTAATCAGCAGATTGAAAATGTTGTTTTTAATTTAAGAAAAGGTCAGGTTAGCATGCCTTTGACAAATCAAAAAGGAATTTCTATCTTTAAAGTTACTGAAGTGAAAGGCACTCCAATTGACTTTGAATCTGTAAAATCGCAACTGATAGAACAGCTAAAAGTAAAAAAACAGCAGGATTGGTTTAACAGTTATATTGAAGACTTAAAAAAGAAACATAAAGTAGAAGTAAATGAGAAGGCTTTACAGGAAATGCTTAATCAGGCTTTGATTGAAAATAAACTTGGTGAGACACCCAAGAAAACTAAATAACTATTTGCCGATGCAGAATTCATTGAAAATTAAATTTAAGATTTCTTCAGTGGTGACAACTCCCACTATCTGACCTAAAAAATTGAGCCCCTCTCTGAGAAACATTGCAGTAATCTCAAGGGGCTCATTTATTTTAAAGCTATTAATGGCGTTTTCAAGTGATGCAAGAGCATTGTCAAGGGCTAATTTATGCCTGAGTTTGGTTATAATTAATCCTTCCTGTTCATACCTGTTAGATACGGTTGTTTTAAAAATAAGCTCTTTTAACTCTTCTATTCCTTCTCCTTTTGATGCAGAAATTTCTACAACTGGTTTATCTTTGAGAGTAACAGGAATTTGAAAATCTTTGCATTTGATATCTTTTTTGTTTATAACAACAATAACTCTTTTTTCGGCAATTTTGTCTATTATCTCATTGTCAAGATTATCAATTGGTCTACTACTATCAAGAACCAGAAGGACAAGTTCAGCGCTTTCAACAGCACGAAGAGTTCTTTTTATACCCTCTGCTTCAATAAGGTCATAAGCCTGCCTTATACCTGCTGTATCCAGGATTTTAAGCGGCAATCCTTTTATGTTTACATATTCTTCAATTATATCCCTTGTAGTTCCGGGAATCTCTGTCACAATCGCTCTATCTTTCATTAAAAGTGCATTTAAGAGAGATGATTTCCCAACATTAGGCTTTCCTACAATAGCTGTTGTAAGCCCTTCTCTATAAATTTTCCCCTCTTCATATCCTTCTGTGAGTTTCTTTATTTCATCTCTTATACGGTTTATTTCTTTTTGCATTTCTTCTGCTGTTAATCCATCAATTTCTTCCTCCGGGAAATCAATATAAGCTTCAACATGAGCACAAACTTCCATCAGAGAATCTCTTAATTCATTTATTTTTTTAGAAAGTTTTCCACTTAAATGCTCTAAGGCAATATTCTGAGCCTGCTCAGTTTTAGCCCTGATAATATCAATTACCGATTCAGCCTGACTTAAATCTATTCTTCCCCTTAAAAATGCTCGTTTAGTAAACTCTCCTGGTTCTGCAAGACGGGCACCCTGACTAATAACAAGATTAAGGATTCTTTTTAATGCGATATACCCTCCATGACAGTTAATCTCAACTACATCTTCTCTGGTATAAGTATGAGGAGCCCGCATAACAGACACAAGAACTTCATCAATTTTTTTCCCTGTGGAAGGGTCAATAATGAAACCATAATGAATTGTATGTGTTTTTACATCTAAAAGATTCAACTTTTTTAGGGATAAAAATATTTTGTTTGCAATGGAAATAGCGTCTTTTCCACTTATACGAATTATTCCTATACCACCCTCTCCTAACGGAGTACTGATAGCAGCAATTGTGTCAAAATCAGAAGAAATCACGCAGATTTTTTAATCTTCTGGTTTATATAAAATTGCTGAATAATACCGAATATATTATTTACAAGCCAGTAAAGAACAAGCCCAGAAGGGAAACTCAGGAACAGAAAAGTAAAAACTACCGGCATTATTAACATTATTTTTTGCTGAGTTGGATCAGCAGTTGAAGGTGTCATTTTTTGTTGTATTAACATAGTAGCACCCATAAGAATCGGAAGAATATAATAAGGGTCTTTAGCAGAAAGGTCGCTTATCCATAAAATAAAAGGTGCCTGCCTTAATTCAATTGCTATTATTAAAATCTTATAAAGGGCAAAAAATACTGGGATTTGAAGCAGTATCGGGAGGCATCCACTCATAGGATTTATTTTGTATTTTCTATAAAGCTCCATCATTTCTTTTTGAAGTTTCTGCGGGTCATTTTTATACTGTTCTTTTAATTGCATTAATTTTGGTTGAAGTTCACTTAGTTTTTGCATTGACTTTTGACCACGATTTACTATAGGAATAAATGGAATTCTGACTATAATTGTAAGTATTATAATTGCGATTCCGTAGTTACCTGTTAGCCTATAAAGTAGCTTTAAAAACCAGAATAAGGGTCTTGCAATAATTGAGAAAAATCCAAAATCAACAATATGTTCAAGTCCCACATTAAATTTTTTTAAATAATCATACTCTTTAGGAGAGGCAAATATTTTATATTGATTTATGCCATCCTGAAACTCTACCGAGGTAAGAACATCCCCATTATAAGGTGAAACAACAAATTGATTTGCCTTACTTAAAGGAACAATTGCTGAAAAGAAATATTTGTCCTCCTGCGCAACCCATTTTACACCTTCTTTATAAGTAACTGTATCTTTCAGTTTTTTGGGAGTTAATTCTATTCTATCAGCTTCTTTTAAAATTACAGGACCCCAGTGTGGCGCACCTTCTTTATCAAAAATTCCAAAATCTTTTCCGAGAGTAACATAATAAGAACCAAGCCCCTTTGTTTCATCTTTAATATCTATTGAGTAATCCTCTTTATTAAAAACAAAAGTTCTTTGTATAGAAATATTTCCGTCATTATATGTAAAAACAACTATTGCCTCTGTAGAATTTTTAAAGGATGCTTTTGAATCATCTATATCAAATAATACTTTTGAATAATCTAATTTGTTGTTCTTTAGAATTGAGCAAGCAGAAATTTCAGAAGAAGTTAATTTTATGGGAAAACCTTTTTTATCTTTGTATTTTTTTAACTCTACAGCCTTAATTGTAGCCCCTTCATTAGAAAGAGTTACCTTAAAAACATCATTTTCTACCAATATCTCTTTTACTTTTATATCTTTAGTAACCTGCTTAGAATCTTTTTTTACAGGTTGTACCTCGGGTAATTCAGGAGTAGAAGCAGGTTTTTCATCTTTTTTCAACTCTTCATTTTGCTTAACTGGTATATTTTTAGGTTTATAATATTTCGTATACAAATACTGACTTCCAAATAAGATAACCATACTTAGAATTACTGCTATAAATGCTCTTAATCCAGCGTTTTCCATAACCTCACCTTAAAGGGTCATATCCACCCGGATGAAATGGGTGGCATTTAAGTATTCTTTTAACAGCAAGAAAAACACCCTTTATTCCATACTTTTTAATAGCCTGTTCTGCATAATCCGAACATGATGGAACAAATCTACATGCAGGAGGCATAAGTGGCGAAATGAATCTCCTGTAAATCATAATTAAGAATAGAAAGAATTTTGAAATTAAGGAGTTAATCTCCATCTACCCTTTGCTCTTCTTCTTTTTATTATTCTTCTGCCTCCAGGTGTACTCATTCTCTTTAAGAAACCACATGTTCTTTTCTTTTTTAGCTTATGTGGATGATAAGTGGTATATGTTGCCAATTTTAACCCCCTTTAAAATTTATAAGGAATAAGTTTTTTTATAGCCTGATATAGAGTTTTATCAACTTCTGCTTCCTGTCTCAGCCTTCTTGTTCTTTTTGAAGGTTTTCCTGTTAAAAGATGACTTTTACTTGAATGTCTTCTCATAATTTTTCCTGTTGCTGTAACTTTAAATCTTTTAGCTGCTCCTCTGTGAGTTTTCAGTTTTGGCATAAAAATTCTCCTCCATCAAAAGTTTAGACAATTATTTTAATAAATAATGGTAGAATTTATCAATTTTTGCCTGGAGCAATAATCATGCTCATATTATTACCTTCAAGTTTGGGTTCTTGTTCAATTTTATGATTAAATCCTATAAGAAGAGCTTTTATTTTATCAAAAATTTTAATACCCATCTCAGAATGGACAATCTCTCTTCCTCTGAAGAAAAGTGTTACTCTTGCTTTATCACCATCTTCAAGGAATCTCTTGATATGCTTAACTTTTAGTTGAAGGTCATGATCTGAAATCTGAGGTCTTATTTTTATTTCTTTTACAGTGGAAGTTTTTTGAGAGGATGTTTTCTTTTCAAGTTGATACTTATATTTTCCATAATCCATGATTCTGCAAACCGGAGGATTAGCATTAGGAGCAACTTCTACAAGGTCATATCCTCTCTCCCTTGCTAAATGAATAGCCTCTCTCACACTCACTACCCCTATTTGTTTACCATTTTCATCAACAAGCCTCACTTCCTTTGCTTTAATAGATTCATTAATCCTTATTTCTTTTGTTGCTATTTTCCCACCTCCTGGATTTGATTTATTTCATTTATCTCTTTTGTTATAAAATCAATGAATTGTCCAAGCTCTATAAGTTCAAAGTTTTCTCCGCTTCTTTTCCTTATTGTTACTTTATTTAATTCAGCTTCCTTATCCCCTAATATAACCATATACGGTATTTTATTTAAAGTTGCCTGCCTTATCTTATAGCCAATCTTTTCATTATCAATATTCAACTTAACTCTGAATCCTTTTTCTAAAAGTTGCTTATAAACTTTCTCAGCGTATTTTGCATGTTTTTCGGAAATAGACATAACCTCAATCTGAATAGGTGATATCCATGTAGGGAAAGCACCTGCATAGTGTTCAATCAATACTCCCATAAATCTTTCAAGAGAACCCATAAGCGCTCTGTGTATCATAATTGGTCTGTGTTCTTTGCCATCCTTACCTCTGTAAGTTATGTCAAACCTTTCTGGGATATTAAAATCAACCTGGATTGTGCTACACTGCCATGATCTGTTTAATACATCTTTTATCTTTATATCAATTTTTGGACCGTAAAAAACACCTTCTCCAGGGTCAATTTGATATGATAATTTTCTTTTTTTAAGAGCCTGTTCTAAGGCATCTGTAGCTCTTTCCCAGTTTTCAAGACTCCCCACATATTTTTCAGGTCTTGTTGATATATATATATCATATGATGAAAATCCGAAAGTTGAAAGGATAAATACAGTAAAATCAAGAACTTTCTGAATCTCATCCTCAAGTTGTTCTTCTGTGCAAAAAATATGTGCATCATCCTGGGTAAATCCTCTAACTCTTAAAAGACCGTGAAGAACACCTGATTTTTCATATCTGTAAACAGTACCAAGCTCTGCGAACTTTAAAGGCATATCTCTATAACTACGGAGTTCGGATTTATAAACCTGAATATGAAAAGGGCAGTTCATTGGTTTTAGCTGATAGGCAACCTCATCTATCTGCATTGGAGAAAACATATTTGCCCTGTAAAAATCCAGATGACCACTTTTACTCCATAAATCAAGCTTTGCAATATGAGGAGTATAAAGGAGTTGATAACCAGCTTTTAGATGCTCATCCTTCCAGAAGTCTTCAATAATTTTTCTTATAATTGCACCATTAGGAAGCCATATTATAAGACCGGGACCTATTTCTTCGCTTATTTCAAAAAGCTTAAGTTGTTTGCCAAGCCTTCTATGGTCTCTCTTTTTTACCTCTTCAAGAAATTTAAGATACTCATCAAGTTCTTTTTTGGTTGGAAATGCTGTCCCATATATTCTCTGAAGCATCTTGTTGCGTTCATCACCTCTCCAGTAAGCACCTGCTACACTCAGAAGTTTAAATGCTTTAACCATACCTGTATGTGGGATATGAGGTCCTTTGCATAAATCAACAAATCCATTTTCTTCATATATTGAAACAGTTTCATCTTCAATTTCATTTATTATTTCTATCTTATAAGGTTCGCCAATAGATTCAAAAAGTTTGATTGCATCAGACTTTAGAATTTCTTTTCTTATAAAAGGCTTATTAGATTTTATAATTTCATTCATTTTCTTTTCTATTTTCTGCAGGTCTTGTTCTGTGAAGGGTTCATCTTTATCAAAGTCATAATAAAAACCATCTTCAACTGCAGGACCTATGGTAACTTTAACATCAGGAAAAAGTTCTTTTACTGCATGTGCCATTATATGAGCTGTGCTGTGTCTTAATATTTCAAGTCCTTCTTGAGTGTCTGGTGAGATAATTTCAACTTCTTCATTCCCATTAAGGCAAGATATAAATGATAAATCTTTTAATTGACCATTTACTTTGATTGCTATCGCCTGATTTTCCTTTAAAGTTTTTTTAAGTTCCTCAGGCTTTACTTCAACTATTCTGCCTTCTTTTTTTAACTTAATTCTTAACCTCCTTAATATTTTTTCAACTTTTATATTAATCCAAAAGCCTTCTAACAATCAACTATTTTTTATTTGATTAGGTCTGCTACATTTAAGCAAAAGTCATAATTATCCTTATAAGTATCCTGTTTTATATCAGAATAACAAATGAAGTAGCATCACTATTTGGTTTTACAATTTAAAATATAGAACTACTTCATATCAATTTCAACCACCTCAGACGGTTTACCAACTACGCCATTGGCAGAACGATATACAATGCGATACTGTATCTTTCCCTTATCGACAGGATTTGGATCAACTGCCTCATTAATATCACTAACAGGACCTGTCACTGTTTTCCAGTTTTGGTTACCTTCCTTGCGTGACTGAACAATAACTGAAAGTCCAAAGGGCGGAGTCTCAAAGGTAATCTTTACATAACGAAATGGTGATGTTACAACTTCAACCTCTGGCTTCTTTGGAGTGGGTATATCAGGCGTACCTATCTGGATTACAACTGGCTTACTTGGTTCGCTTCTGTTCCCTGCCCTATCAACAGCAACTATACGGTACCAGTATACTTGTCCTGGCTCAACAAAGGGATCTTCAAATCTGCGGGCATTTAAGGGCAAAGGATCACCTATAACAACGCCGATTTCCCTGTCTGTTCCGCTTCTAAGAATAAGGAATTGATCAGTGTCAGTCTCAGGATTTGCAGGCACAAAGTCTATAAGTGCTTTTCCTCCTGCTCCGCTAACTGCTCTTATATGAGGAGTATTTGGAGGTAGATTATCAGGAAGAATTACTTCAACATGTCTGCTTGGCTTGCTTTCCTTACTGTCAAATCCTACTGCAGTTATCCTGAAGTTGAATTTTCCACCATTGTGTTCACCAAATGGAATATCATAGAGCGTTTCTGGTGTAAGCCGTTCATTCATCTGTGTCCAGTTCTCTGAACCTTCAACTTTTTTATATATAAAATATCCTGCAACCGGGAAATTAACTGAATCCCATGTTAGCCTGATGCGCGTATTGCCGATATGTGCCTTCAGATTCTCAGGTGCAGGAGGGTATTCTTCTGACCGAGGCTGTGCCATTACTGCAAATGAAGGATTGCCTATATCACCTCGGGAATCAACCGACCGTATCCGATAGTAGTAAGTAGAACCTCCCATAACTGTTTTATCTCTATATTTTTCCTCATCCCGTTTGAGAGCTCTTGTCGTAAGATTTTCATAAGGTCCATTATATAGCATGGAACGCTCAACAATATAACCTGTTGTTAACTGACTACTATTTTTTTTCCATGATATATCAACATAACCATCTCCAGCCTTGGCAATCACCTGAGTTGGAGGCATAAGTGCATTTTTGTCAGGGATAAATATTCTGACCTGTACTGGAGCACTTTTTCTTCCAAATAAATCAACAGTTGAGACAGAATATATTAGTTCAACCTCAACAGGTGGTTTCTTATCTAAATATACAGGTGATGATTTTTTATCAGATTTTAATCCAATGAGCAAGGGCTGTGGTGTAAGAATATCCTTCAAATCTCCAGCTGACCGTTCAATATAGTAAGCGATTACAGGTATGACCTTATTCTGTGTAGGATTAGACCATGAAAGAATAACTGAATCGTTGTCCTGTATTGCTTTAAGTTTTTTTATCTGTTCAGGAAGTTCAGTCTGCTTGCTTCCGTCAACTGTAATGCTCTGCAAGACTGTTCCAGCTCTGCCTGATGCATTAAGAGCGGTAAGTCGGTATGAAATAGGACCACTGCCTGCATTGTTGTCTATAAATCTTAAACCCATGGCTTTACCAAACATAATATCTGTAGCTGACTTAAGGCTGAAAACCACACCAGCCAGCTTGTCTTCGTCAGATACAAGACTTCCTTTTTTTATCTTGGTGATAAATTTTTTTATACCTTCTGCCTCGGTTGTTGTGATTGCTTTCATTGCCTCTTCATCAAGTCCAGGCATTATTTTTTTTGCAATGACTGTAGCCTTTCCACCTGAGATACGCTCAATCTGCCAACCTTCTGATGGCCATTCTGAAATAGCAGGTATCCAAAAGAGCGAAACAGTACCTTTGCCATCAGATGCTACCCAGATATTACCCTTTTTATCCTGCTTTACTGTAACAGAACCGAAAGCAACGGATAAGCTACATAACAAACATAGTATGATAATCGCTATTCTTTTCATTATTTCCTCCTATAATCCAAAGTTTCCGCAAACTTCAGGGCTATAAAATCCCAAATCTATTTCAAAGCAGGCATGGGCGCCTACACTAACAGGCAAAGCAGACATGTTCACTCCTGTGCTCAGCGATGGCCCTATGCAGACATCAAAGGCGCATATATCTGCTGAGAATACTCCTTCAAGATAGCCTGATATATGAGGCTGGGGCGTGATGTCAAGACCTCCATCAACGCTTCCGATGATTTGCCCGATTCCTGCATTTAGTTTATATGTCATGCCACCTCCAATTTTCAAACCCTCATTACCTATGGAAAGATATCCGTCAACATCTTGAATTAGCAGATGTGCCTTTAACCTTGGTCCTTCCCTCTTGCCTGCAGTAATGAGCCATGTGCCTCCGCCAAAATGCATGGTTGCCGCATTCGGTGGGATTTCCATATATACTGCATCTCCAAGAATCTTAATTTTTCCTGAGAGCATTCCATCAAAATTCCCACCAGCATATTGGAAGTATCCATTGAAAGGTGCTTCACCCTCATGATTAGTGCTTAGAAGCCATGCACGATAATCCATCCGAGTTCCCTCACCTATTTTTACAGTGAAATCTCCATCAAGCATATAAACGAATTTGCTCGGATCTCCAACTCGCATTCCTGCCATGAACATATATGCTCCGCTCATGTCAGGAGCTACTGCAGTAAGACTCTCAATACTACTGAATGCATTAATCGGGAAATTGTATCCGAGCCCGCCACGAATTGCGTATAATGACATAAAAGGAGTGAGCGGAACACCGCTTGAACCTAAATTAATCGTTGCCCTTGTGAGCCAGTAATCTTCACCGCCTTTATAACCAAGCCTGAATTCTGCCTTTATTGGTGGACCTCCAAACATTGCAAGGTCAATGGTTCCGTTAAATCTGTCTCCATCCTCGTTTCCTAAAAGAGCAATATCATAAGACCCGGGGATATCGAGCGCATATTGTTTTTTCAGTTCCCAATCATCTGATACAATTGCATCAGTCAAACTGCCATCAGAAAGAAGTGCATAATGTAATTTATGCCCTGCACTATTACCCGATGGTCCTGTGTAATTTGGCTTTATTTTAGCTTCAACAGTCGGCTGACCCGGAGGGAATGCAACATTGACTTCAAAGGGTCCGGTAAATGGTCCAGTTCCAAAATAATCATTTCCTGTCCTTGCAATAGAATAAAGCACTCTTACATCCGCATCGGGAATCTTTTTTGAAAGATGAATCTTTCCGTTGATGATGAACTTAAACCTTTCATTACCACCTTTTGAAGTATCAAGATCAACAGATACAAGGTCCATACCTGTCAACCCAAGCATGGTGTTGCCTCCAAGCGGAATAATCTTTCTGGTGCTTCCTTTTGCAAAATAAGCCCTTCCGTCAAAGCCAAAGAAGAGACCGGGAATATCAAAACCGGTGAATTTTTTGCCTTCAGCAAAGAAGTCAAAATGAGTATCACTCTTTACAGTCCAGCCGATATTTTCCTCACTGGTAAAGGCAAGTTTATCAGCCTGCATTTTGATATTGGCATAATTTTTCAGCACCGTATTGCCTTTCAAATCAAAAGATATTCCTTTTTCGCCACCGCCTGAATATGTGAGTTCTGCATCGCCTTTAAGGTCAGTGTCAAGCCATGGTATATGTACGATCATATTTTTGTAAACTGCCTTGAATGTTCCATTCGTTGAGTTAACATCAATGGCATCAAAATGCACAGAACCTTCGCCTATTTTTGCATCATACTTTTTGTCAATAAATGTCTTGCCGCATATTCCGTTGTCAATTATTGTCCAATCATTGACAGTTGCAGGTGTATATCCACTACTTGCAACAAGGTCAAATGTATACGGGATAAGGCTCGCATTGCCGAGATGAACTCCAACCCATTCATTCCCACCTTTACCGCAGAGGGGATTAACTGTTCCGGGACTTTCTGATTTACTAAGGTCAATGGTAACATTGTCTGATTTTATTTTAAAGGCACTCCAACCGATAAAAGTCTCGGGCAGTTTATCATTTTTATGATACCAGTCACCTTTTGCAGTTAATCTTTCTGTTATATTTTTCCATTCGTATGGTTTTTCATTGCCTCCCACCAGTCGCAGTGTATCATGAAGTTTCAGCGAAAGAGTCGCCTTTACCTCATCGCCTGAAGTCCCTTCAACCTTCTCAAGCGTTCCGGTGACACCCGGTGCTGATACGGGTTTGTTTGTAGTGACACTAAGCTTCATACCTTTATCAACATGGAGCCCATCACTTACTGACCAGTTCATGAATTCTATAGGTATAGGATAATGCTCTGGTTCACCCTCAGCACTATTGTTTAAGGGAACAAGCATTGTACCACAACCGCTGTAAGTATTACCTTTTTGTATAACATTGCCCTGAATGCCCGAGATTCTAAACTCGCCATTGTCCTTATCTGCAAATATAAAAGTACAAGCCTGTTTTGAATCGCTTTCTTTTATTGCATAAGTTGCAGGTTCTGATTCAACATAATTTGGTTTTGTGAGCGGAAGCTTCAGTCTACTCTTGGAGCCTGCAGTCTGTGTAAAGACGCTGTTACCGTAGATAACCGGAGGAGCATTACCGATATTTTTCTTATATGGTGAAAGGAACCCTGCTTTGAAGGTTGCTCCTTCTGGTCCAGGATTATTAAAAATTGTTATCATTCTCTGACCGAGCGATTCATTATTGATAGCTTTATCAATATATGAACCGATATCTTTGTTTGATGGTTTTACAACAACCATGGCATTAACAGTGACCTTATGACTGCCAAGAGACTTGCCCGCGCTTTCTGAAATAAGATTCCCAGAATTTGGTATAGTGCTTTCAGTACTGATTATAGGCGGTCCCCAATTATCAGGGTTTCTGTCCAGATTCTCTCTCTGTTCTGAAGGTCCTACATAGTGTTCTGCCTGTCTAACAATAATCCCATCACGCACCCATGAAACTCTGACATAACCCTGTCCATAATAATTGAGAGCCCCTTCTGCTGTCAGAAAATCATCGCAGGTAGTGGCAGTTGCGTCAATCCCTCCACCGCTTTTTATCTTTCCCAACCCTGGCGGGGTCATAGAAGATAAAGGTTTTATATTACTGCTTTTTTCCACAGCAGGCATCTTTGAAGATGGCTTGCTCTTTAACAAAGAAGCTGACTGTTCTTTTATACTGCCTTTAATTTGAGTAAAAGTTGAACCTACTGAAGTCTTAGTCTCCTTTTCTGTCTTTGATAGGATACTGCATGTACCTTCTCCTGTATCATGTCCTGGAAAGCCTGTAATATTTATACTGTCAAGGTGTAATGGACCTGTTGCATCTGTGTCTTCAACGGGTCTGATATCAACAACCTTGCAGAAAATTACATATGCCCGTGATGCTACATCTGATTCAGAGCTTCTCGCACTCAAAAATCCCGGTGATGCTGAGCTTCCAATTCTTTGAAGTCCCTTTGAACTAATAATTTGTGCAAGTTTAAGATAAGAATTTTTACTATTCTTGTCTACTGACTGGGCAAGTGTGTTTACATTAACAATCTGCATGTCATCATCAGAGAGCATATAAACCCTAACATTGTATGAGCCGACTTTTTGGTATTGATGCTCCAGTCCTTCTATCGTATATTTGCATTCCTCCAAACTACCGTATGAACCTTTGGATTTACTTGTACATGATTTTTTCAGGGAGACAGGATGGACAACTGAGTCATATTCTCCGTCGCCCCAGTCAACTACAAGATTCAAGAATTTACCAGTCCCAATTTTTTCATTTGGGCATATTGTTTGATTTGGAGACCCTGACATATTCGGTTCACAAGGTGGTGGGTCTTTCATCTCTTCCCTTATAGCATATGGAGATAGGTCGATTGTAAAATCTCCAGACAATTTGAAGTTATCGCCTGGATAATTGTTTGGGTCAATCTTTGGAACTTTCTGTCCGTTTTTAATCTCCATTTGACATTCATATTTCTGTGTTTGATTATTAAACTTATATACACATTTAGGGCTAATATTCTGCACCTGCAGTGTACCTTTTGTTTGTCCTCCAGGCGAGCAGGCTTTCAGTCCGCCGGCTCTTTCAGGTGTGCTTAATGGCCAGCGTTCAGAATGCTCAACTTCAAGTACAACTTTTTCATGAGGTAAAATGCACTTTCTTTTTTTGTTAATTTCGTTTACTAATGAGATTTCATTTATTGATATTTTTTTTGTAGAAAAAGACTTATCTGTCTCCTCAAACTTTTTATTTACAGAAGTAAAACCGCAGCAGCTTTTAAACTCACGAAAGCCAACTACCTCCCAAAGAAGTGTGGTCTCTGGTGGATAATTATCCTTTTGTGCAGAAGAGAGGTTTTTTTCTTGAATTTTTTTAACCTCTTTGGTATTACCTGTTTTAACCCCTGATTTTTCTGAAGGCTCTTTCAAAGCTTTCGATGCCAATGGAGGCAATAAGTCTAAAATCTCTTTGATAAAGGCAGCGCTGGGATGAAAGAATGTCTGAGGTGGTATTTTTATCTTAAAGCCATTGCTCTCTATCTCTCTGCCATTCAGTCTTATTGACTTAAGTAACTTTCCATCACGGGTAAGAATATTAAATTCATAGTAGTCTGCAAGTCCAGGATTCTTTTCATTCCATTTAAACACTACAGCGTCATTTAGCAAAGGAGCGCCATAATATTGAATAAACTCTTTATCACCCATAGATGTAACTGGTTCTATAAGTTCTAATATGCCTTTCGTAAAATCAACCTGAACAGGCTCACAGTTCGGTTCAACATCAGCTACAATAGGCTTTTTGGGAGTAAGTATTGTCACATATTCCTGCGTTTTGTTCCAGTTCTGAGTTGAATCAGGACGCACTTCAACATTTCTACTTCCTGTTGCATTGATATCAACCGTTACCTCAATCTGAGCAAGCGAGGTGTTAATTACTTTTACTGGTCCTTTTGCCTTAATGCCTTCTCCGAACTGCACTTCCATGCCACTGGAAAAATTTGTTCCTGTCATATTCAGCTGGTATGTTTTGCCTGGTTCCAAAATGTTCGGTATCACGGAAGTTAGGGTAAGAGAGGGTTTTACCTGAGGACTGACTGTCTGTTTACTGCTTACTGTTACAACTACCTGCGTATTTAGTATTTTGGTGCCATTACAATATTGTATATTTATATAGTGAGGACCTAATGTTGCTGTAGGCAGTACATTTACAGTAACCACATATATTTGGGAATCTTTTTTGGTTTCTTTTTTTTCAGGCATTCCAACAACAATAATTCCGCTGCCAAAATCAAGTCTAACTCCGGGTTTATCAAGTTCCCTGCCTGCCAATATTAGTTTGACATTCATCTGCCCCTGAAAAAGGGGTTGCGGATTTACTGATGTGACAATAGGATTATCCGTACATTGCTGGCTGGGATTTACTGTAATGAATGCCCTTGTATTAAATGTTTTTGCTCCACTGCAGTATCGTATATTGATAAAATGTCTGCCTATCTGAGCTGTATTCAGCACATTAATATTTACTGTATAGGTTTTCAAAACATCGTTAATGGTTGTGCCTGCCAAAGGCTTTCCCAGAACTTCAATGCCCTGTCCTAAATCTAATGTTACAGAAGGTTTGTCAAGATCCCTGCCTATCAAAGTGAGTGAAACATTCATCTGTCCCTGGTTGACAGTATTAGGTGTTACAGATTGCAGATTAGGTTGGTCAGTGCAGGTGATATTGCTCAAACTGCTCGCTTCTGCTACATTAGCAATCACTACTATAAACATCAGTAATGTAATAAGAACCTTTTTGAAAAATGCCTCTGCTTCTTTTCCCATATGATGCTTCTTCCTTTCTTTTTCTTTTTAATGTATTTTGATATTAATTTATATATAAGTATTATTTCACTTTAATTTTGTTCAAAAATTTTTTTAATCATAGAGAGATATTCCAATTTTTAGTCATAAGATAAATAGGGTAAAAAAGAATTAACATAACAAATAAAAAAAAATTAAACATTTTCCTCCACTATAACAGACAATATCTTATTTTTTGCTTAATAGTAACAAATTAATGAGAGAAAATCAACAACTTATATTCTCCTGAATTGCCGATAGAAAATTATGTTTTGGACTATTTTGTCATTCCTTCGCTTTGCTCAGGACATCGTCTGACCCTGAGCCGAAGCCCTGAGCTTATGCGAAGGGTCTGCAAAGGGGAAGAATCTC
>Ga0209162_1002601_pt1 | contig 15479 bp, 15 predicted proteins | sample YNPNPMetaG_FD_187121 | JGI IMG/M metagenome (GOLD analysis project Ga0209162, IMG submission 187121) | Anoxygenic and chlorotrophic microbial mat microbial communities from Yellowstone National Park, USA - YNP NP MetaG (SPAdes) (version 2) ... | reverse complement strand
GTCGAAAATTGAGCGGCGACATTTGATAAATGCCTTTCGGTTGATTACAATGACATTTGATACAATATAACTGAAATATTCCCAAATGTCCAGCTCAAAAATTTATCAACTAATTTTTAGAAGAACCAAAATTCAAAGCTATGCCAATTGCCTTGGGTGCAATCATAACATGATCCAACAATTTTTTCATCAGCGCGTGATTGCCAGCCTGAATAAAATAGACAGTCAGATCGAACAGAAATAGAAACCCGCCCTGAAGCATTAGCGAATTGCCATAGCCTTTCAACCGATCGTGATGTTTAAGCGAATTCTTCGCCCGCTCTTTGAGATAGAATCCTGTCATAATATAGCCGACGTCCAGCCCCGCATTGAACAACAAAATCTTTTCGATATTTGCCTGCTGTTTGACTGATTCAAACAATGAAAGCGCCGTATTAGGATTCATAGCATCATAAAGGCCGAATCCTGCAATGACCAAATTGACGGCATTCCAGGCGATGTTCATCTGATAAAAATATCTCCGATCCTTTTCGCCCGACCGATATAATGCCCCATTGACCATCATGTTTCCTATTGCCCATGATCCAAGGCTGAGCATAGCGTATCGGTTGATCTGGTTTCGGTTGAAATTAAAACGGTTTAAATCGGGCGAATCGGCCTGAGCCACCTTCGTTATTAATAGCACCAGGGCGAATACATAAATTAATTTTTTCATCTCGAACCCTTTCTCGGATAACCAATAAACAAATGACATTTCCAAATTCAAATTCGATAGTTTTGATGATTAGTGATCGAAATGGATTCTCATTCTCTTCTATCATCGCCAAGTGAATGTTGCACGCCAACCATTCATGGAAATAATCGCTTGGATAATATCTTCCTTCTTTAAGCCAGTTCCCAGTATTGCCCAATTAACCGCGGCGATGTATCGTGCGGTGTTACTTGCCAGTATTTATGCGTATGGGCCATTTCGCTCCAACGGCTATCTTGCAGCGCTTAAGTGCCAGACAGGAAAGGCAAACAACGAAATGTGACCCTCCACGGGAGATATCATCGCACAATCCCTTCGCGAGGTGATGCGGCTCCCTTTCCGCGCAGATGTCATACCAGAGATTGCGGAGTTGAGATACAACCTGTAGCAAACGGTCCAGTTCCTGAATTGAAGTTCGAAAAAAGGAGCTTCATAAATAAAACCAAGCCAAAGGCAAAGCCCAGAAAACTATCAGTCAAAATTATAGCCTCCATGTGGTATGCTGATTCTTAGCAAATTATACCGCGCGACTCATCTTGTCTTCAATAGAAGGTCGAAATTCCAGCTGCATCCTTTCGAAGCACTAAGACAACCAAATTGATTTCCTTATGCTTCACCATAAAGAAATGAATAGGAATCCTATCGGTCATCATAACAGTTCGTCTGTCTCGTATCGATTATTTCATTCAAGCTTATTGGTTGCGGGCCTCATCTGATGGTTCAGACCTTCGATTTGCTCGCCCTATAGGTCGCTCTCCGAAAAGTCAACGAAAAATTAGATAGCCTCAAATGTACGAGATCGGAAATCGTGTTCTCCAAATGCCTCTAATTGAAAACCAGCGCGTTATTCTCATGTGACCCTTATTCATCTTTTAATCGCTTCAAAAACAAGTTTTGAAAAAAATTTATTGATTTGAATGATTATTTCTGGTACTTTATCATCATGAAAAATTCAAATCCAGAAAAGCAGAGCATTCAATTTATGCGGACTATGCGACAAACCGAAAAAATATTTTCGACAATTCGATTGATTTCAAAACTGGGGAAACGTGCGGCTCCCAAATCCCATTACTTCGGCAGCCGCCCTGGCTTTATGACGCTAAATTCTTGAAGTTTGTCTGATCGCAGGAACGTCTATAACCAACATAAGAGCGGGTTTAATATGTCGTCTCCAGAATTTCAATTTGATGAATCGGGCAACACGGTGGATCAATTGCTGGATAATATCGTGGAGCGCTATTTCCAGATCGACTGCGCAATCCTTACGCCCAGTTCCCCCCGATTGGGACAAATCAGGTCGATGGCAAAAAAGTATAAAGCGCAGGGAGTGATCCATTACAGCCTCCAATTCTGCCAGCCATCTCAGATCAAGAACAGGCCAGTGGAGAAGGCGCTAAAGGCCGACGGCATCCCCGTGCTGCGCATCGATACCGATTACAGTTAGGAAGATGCGGGCCAGATCAAAACCCGAGTGGAAGCGTTCATCGAACGAATTGAGGATCACAAGTAACGATCGCCCCCCTTGCGAAGGTTCACAACCTTCGCAAGGGTGATCCCGCAATTAGCGCAATTAAAAAAATTAACAAAATTAGCGGTCACAAAATTAGCGAAATTAGCGGTCTAAAAATAGGACGAAAAATGAAATCTGCAGGCATCGACATCGGCTCTCGGACGATCAAACTGGTCGTTATCGACAATGGAAAAATCACCCACGTCCGCAAAGGCGAAACCAGCTTCGATCCGCTCAGAGTCTGCGCCGAGTTTTTACAGGGCGTTGACTATGATGTCATTACGGCAACGGGGTATGGCAGGCATCTGTTTGCGCAACACTATCCCTGCGAGGTGATCAGCGAAATCAAGGCCTTTGCTAGCGGCGCGAGGCATCTTTTTCCTGCCTGCCGTACCATTCTCGATATCGGCGGCCAGGACACCAAGGCCATTTCGCTGGCGGCCGATGGCAAGCTGCTCAAGTTCGAGATGAACGACAAATGTGCGGCGGGCACAGGCCGCTTTCTGGAGATCATGGCCATGGCGCTGGGCTATTCGTTAGCCGATTTTGGCAACGCCGCTTGCACGGCCAGGCGGGCCGAGAAGATCAGCAGCCTCTGCACCGTCTTTGCTGAGTCCGAAGTGATCTCGCTGGTCGCCAAAGGCGCTATTCGAGAAGAGGTGGCGCTGGGCATCCACCAGGGCATCGTCACCCGCTCCATCGGCATGTTGCAGCGGGTGTCGATAGAAGACGATATCGTGTTCGTCGGCGGTGTCGCATACAATCCCTGCATGAGGAATCTGCTGCGGGACAAACTTGGTCGAAAGGTGCTGATCCCAGACGATCCGCAGATTGTGGGAGCATTGGGCTGTGCGCTAAACGGGCTGTAATGCTATATGCTAAAGCGCATTATCGATCAAAAATTGCAGTCAAGCGGCTCTTGCATTACGCCATTTTGCTTGGTTTGAAACGGTACCAGCATGTCAGCAATCGGTGCACTCCAAAAATCCGATTCGTGAAAGTTCATAGTAAAGTCCCGCTCATTAGTAAAGCTGCCATGGAAAAATAAATGATCAATCCCGTGACATCGACCAGGGTTGCGACAAATGGCGCCGAGGATGTCGCCGGGTCAGCGCCAATTCGGCGCATGAGAAATGGCAACATAGAGCCTGATAGCGTTCCCAACATCACCACACCGATCAATGACAATCCCACAGTAATAGCAATGGGCACCCAATGTTCGCCATACATGTGAAAAAACATTTGCCCGAGCGCAACCCTTAGAACTCCAATTGAGCCCAGAATCGTGCCCAATGATAACCCCGACATTATTTCTCGCCGCATGACTCGCCACCAATCCCGGAGTGTGATTTCTCCTACTGCCATAGCACGGATAATTAAAGTTGCCGCCTGAGAGCCGCTGTTGCCACCGCTGGAAATTATCAGCGGTACGAATAGCGCCAATACCACAGCTCTGGCAATCTCTTCTTCAAAATGACCCATGGCTGTTGCGGTCAACATCTCCCCCAGAAATAATAAGATCAACCATCTAGCGCGCTTTTTCACCAATGTAGCAAATGGCGTTTCAATGTAAGGCATATCCAAGGCGTCCGAACCACCGATCTTTTGAATATCTTCAGTGGCTTCTTCCTGAGCGACGTCCATCACGTCGTCAAATGTGACGATGCCTAATAATATGCCTCGGGTATCGGTAACCGGCAAGGCGACTCGATCGTAATCTTGAAATACTTTGACCGCGGTTTCTTGATCATCTGTGGCCTTGAGTGCCACAAAGATATTATCCATGAGATCAGATATCTTTGTGTCTGGCTCTGCCAAAATTAATTCCCTGATCCTTAGATCGTCGAGTAATTTCCAATAGTCATCGACCACATAAATGATATTCAACGTCTCACTGTCCTTGCCGTTTTTGCGAATATAGTCAAGCGCCTGCTGTACCGTCCAGTGCGGTCGGATGGCGACGTATTCGGTTGTCATCAACCTTCCAATGCTATCTTCTGGGTAACCAAGCAACTGGACGGCGATGGCCCTTTCTTCCGAGGAGAGTTTCGTTAACAGCTGATTGGCGACGGGACCAGGCAATTCCTCTAACAATGCCGTTCGATCATCGGGAGAAAGGTCGTTCAGCAATTCGATCAGCCATTTCTCTTCTTTGGCCAGCGATTCAATCAGCTCTTCTTGTTTTTCGAACGGCAGATATTCGAATGTCTCCGTGGCAAGCTCATGCGGCAGCAGACGAAATACTGCCACATCATCAGGTCGATCCAATTTTTCGATCAGGTCAGCAATTTCAGGAGCAGGCCAATCGACCAGCACGTCACGCAGGTCTTTCAAGTTGCGTTGCTCAATCATTTCACGAATTTCGGGCGTCAGAAGTTGGGCCAGCATGAGGATTCTCCACCAAGCAACATGTGAACAATATTTCTATTTTAAAAAGAAAACCTAACTTAATCATTTAAATCCAATTTTACAAGTTAAATCTTTTTGAAAAGAATTAAGTTTCATTTCTTTTTTAATTCATTGAATTCATATCCGCAATCTTCATTATTGCTTCAGGATACCAAATTATATCACGATCGAAACGAATGAGTATTTACTCAGACTAAAAAAAGCAATGGCATTCCGAACCAAAAATCTACGTGAATATGCTTGATTTCTATGGCATCCCGAACGGAGCGGAGTAAGAAATTTCTTAATTTGCTGTGATTGTGAATGCAAATAAAACTGCGTTGACAAATAATTTTGTGATGGATAATACTTCCCAAATTTAGGTGCGATTAATCGATGATCATGAATTTACGCTAAAAATTAAAAGAGCTAATATCCAGACTGACATATCGGTGATTACTATTGATGTTAAAAATTTTCCTTCAATAAAAATAAGCAATTCGGATAATATTCGGGTCGGCAATTGAGTGTTAGCCATTGTTTCCCATCTGAATCCCCAATGAGGACAAACCATCACATCAGGTATCATGAGTGCGAACGGAAAAAGCGGTGAGGGATTGAATCAATATGAGGATTATATCCATGCCGATGCCGCCAATAATGCAAGGAAATTTTGAGGTGCACGGATGAACCTAAAGGGTGAACTGGTTGGCATCAACTCCGATATTGCCACCCAGAATGGCGGTTTTATAGGTAGCGGTTTTGTCATTCCCGTCAATCTGGTGAAAAAATTCATGTCCGGCATCATAGAGACGGGAAAACTCACCCGTGGTCGGCTATGGGTTGATATCCAGAACATTCTGGCTAAGCTGGCAACGGCAATGAAGCTGGATGTGGCGAAAGTCGTGATTCTCAACAAACTCATAGAAGATAGCCCAACCGGCATGGTAAGCATTACAGAAGAGAGTGTGATCTTGCAATTAAATGGCAAAGATATCGATAATGGAGTAAAACGGACCATGTTGGTTGCCAGCCATTCTTCTAAAAGCGATCTTGCTGAAAAAATTTTGCGCAAGGGCAAGCCAATGGATTTGACGATAAAACTGGGTGAATTGACTGCCAATGTCCAATGAGAAGCTGAAGATGGCAGGATCAGGTATGAAAGCATCGCCCGCTTCGATTTAAAAATATGGTCTGCCTAAAAAAATAGTAGGCCCGGTGGGACGCAGATCAATCCCAATGATACTCCCAATCAATTTGATAGTCAGCAAGGCGATGTGATTTTGTAAGTCAATCAAAAAAGTATCCGTTCAGCAGCTAATTTTGTTGGGAAGGTTTTATCGTTTGATAAAATCGAACACGCAAAAAAGTTGCAATGGATCATATTGGGTGAAAGATAGCTTTAGAACAAAAATAATCGTGAAAAGATTATTTTAATTTTTAGATGATATTTCTGTTGATGCCAAAAAAGCATTGCAATATCGATATGTTGTCACGCTTAAAAATTTTATAACAAATCGCTTGACAGCAAAATAATTTATTTATATATTATCTATGCTAAAAAAGTATTGACGACGTTTTATTAGAAAATCAAAGGCAAACCATGTATAAGCTCAAAGCAAAATTCCAACCAATCACCTGATCCGATTCCTGGGAAACCGTGCGCTTCCCGAGTCTCATAACTGCCGCAGTCTTCCTGCCATCAGCCCACTAACCTCCTGAAATGTGCCTGGTCGCAGAGAAGTCTGCGACCAATATGGAAGGAGGTGGATTATGTCTCCGTAATTCCACTTTTTGGTATTCGCTTTTAGGTTTCTTGTAGCAGAATTCAAATAATCAAAAGCCAAATTTCAAATAACAAATAAATTCCAATTTTCAATTTTCCAATTCTTCAAAAGCGAGAGGCGTTTGGAATTTGAGGATTGAATTTTGAGACCTATCCCGCCAACAGGCGGACAGGTTTGAGATTTGGGATTTGAGCATTGAATTTTGAAATTTATTTGTATTTTGTTTTTTAAATTTTGAAAATTTACAACCATTTGGAGGAAGAATTAATGGCAGCAGACTATCGTCAGATGTGGACCGAACTGGGGCTGGATTTGCCCGCTCATGATGCGTTACTGGGTGTGCTGGGGCAGGCGTATGGGGATATTTATTTGGCTCAAAAAAATCGTCCCGAGGGGATGCAATATTTCGACTTTGTGATGAGCGAGGTGCATGGCTTACGCATTAAAGAATTGCGGGATGCCCAGGGCAACGATCGCAAAGTGATCGGATCGTTTTGCGTGTTTGTCCCTGAAGAATTGATCCTCGCCGTGGATGGCATTTCCGTTGGGCTGTGCGCAGGTGCTGAATTTGGCTTTGACAAAGCCGAGGAAGTTTTGCCTCGCAATACCTGCGCTTTGATCAAATCGGCGTTCGGATTCAAACTGGGCAAGGTCTGTCCCTACGTGGAATCCAGCGATATGATCGTCGGCGAGAACACCTGTGATGGCAAGAAAAAAGCTTATGAACTCTTGAAAGATCTGGTGAAAAATCTGTTCATCCTCGACCTGCCGCAGATGAAAAGCGAGGCGGGCAAGGCGCTGCTCAAGGCCGAGTATCAACGTTTTGCCAGAGCGCTGGAGGAACTCTCGGGCAAGAAAATTACCGTGGCATCCTTGAAAAAAGGCATCGAGTTGGTCAATCAGAAACGGAAGGCCATCCATCGTCTGTCCGATCTGCGCAAACATCATCCCGCTCCCATTTCAGGATTGGATGCGCTGCTCATCAACCAGGTCTTTTTCTATGACGATCCCGTGCGCTTCACGGCTTCGGTGAACAAAATTTGTGATGAGCTAGAGCAGCGGGTGAAAAACGGGCAGGGCGTTCGAGGCAATGGCTCGCCACGGATCGTGATCTCTGGCTCGCCCATGGCTGTGCCCAACTGGAAAATTCCCTGGATCGTGGAGAGCAGCGGCGCTATCATTGTGGGCGAGGAATCCTGCGTCGGCGAGCGAGGCACCCAATGGCTCACCAATGAAGCGGGCAGCACCGTGGAGCAATTGTTGGATAATATCGTGGAGCGCTATTTCCAGATCGACTGCGCCATCTTCACGCCCAATCCCACCCGACTGGAGCATATCAGGTCAATGGTGAAAAAGTATCAAGCGCAGGGAGTGATCCATTACAGCCTCCAATTCTGCCAGCCCTATCAGATCGAAAGCGGGCCAGTGGAAAAGGCGCTGGAGGCCGATGGCATCCCCGTGCTGCGCATCGATACCGATTACAGTCAGGAAGATGCAGGCCAGATCAAAACCCGAGTGGAAGCGTTCATCGAACGAATTGGGGATCACAAGTAACGATCGCCCCCCTTGCGAAGGTTCCAGCCCTTCGCAAGGGTGATCCCGCAATTAGCGCAATTAGCCAAATTAGCGAAATTAGCGGTCCTAAAATTAGCGAAATTAGCGGTCTAAAAATAGGACGAAAAATGAAATCAGCAGGCATCGACATCGGCTCTCGGACGGTCAAACTGGTCGTTATTGAGAATGGAAAAATCACCCACGTCCGCAAAGGCGAAACCAGCTTCGATCCGCTCAGAGTCTGCGCCGAGTTTTTACAAGGTGTTGACTATGATGTCATTACGGCGACAGGTTATGGCAGGCATCTGTTTGCGCAGCACTATCCCTGCGAGGTGATCAGCGAGATCAAGGCCTTTGCCAGCGGCGCCAGGCATCTTTTTCCTACCTGCCGTACCATTCTCGATATCGGGGGCCAGGACACCAAGGCCATTTCGCTGGCGGCCGATGGCAAGCTGCTCAAGTTCGAGATGAACGACAAATGCGCGGCGGGCACAGGCCGCTTTCTGGAGATCATGGCCATGGCGCTGGGTTTTTCGTTAGCCGATTTTGGAAAAGCGGCGTGCACAGCCCAGCGATCGGAAAAGATCAGCAGTCTATGCACCGTCTTTGCCGAGTCCGAAGTGGTTTCCCTGGTCGCCAAAGGCGCTGTTCGAGAAGAGGTGGCGCTGGGCATTCACCAGGGCATCGTCACTCGCTCCATCGGCATGTTGCAGCGGGTATCGATCGAGAACGATGTGGCGTTCGTCGGCGGCGTGGCCTATAATCCGTGCATGAAAAATTTGTTGCAGGAAAAGCTGGGCCGAACGGTGCTCATCCCTGAAGATCCTCAGGTCGTCGGTGCCCTGGGCTGTGCCATTGTAGGACAAATTGGCAATTTGTCCTAAATTCCAAAAGCCAAATCCCAAATTTCAAATAATAACCAATTTTCAATTTTCCAAACAAGTTCTCACTGAATGATGAGTTTGAAATTTAAGGATTGAATTTTAAAATTTGAAAATTCGATTGATTTCACTGCTGACCCAAATAATCTAAATTTGTAAATTTGCTTCTTGAAAATAGGCTATTAAAATCAAATTAATCGTTTTTCAGAATGAGGTTTTATTTCAACCTGTCCGTCAGATGGCGTTTAGCGTTAACTTAAGAAAAGCATTGTTGAGTTGTCACGTCTGCTAATTGGCGGGCGTGGCAATTTAAAGATTGCCTTAGGTTGACGCCAATTGCCAGTTGGCGGATTATATTCTGCTGTCCCAAATGCTTAATGAATATTCCTTTTTTGGACAGGAGTGTTTTTCAATGAAGGTAATAAGGTTTCTGCTATTACGGATTTTTCGATGTTACTAAGGTTCTAATCAGCTTGTCATAGAAAACAAATTCAGAGAGCCTGATTAACCTTAGTAACCAACCGAATCCACTAACGATCTAACCTTATTACCTTATTGTTGTATTTTGCTGTTCAAAATGCTTAACGGGAAATCTTATTTGGAACAAGAGCGCCAATTACTAATTACTAATTTCTAATTTCGAATCTCTAATTTCTAATATCTAATTTCTAATTCCTAAATTTCAATTGTAAATTTGCAAAGCTGCAGTATTTCTGCCGCGGAAATTTGGAATTTGGTTATCGGATATTGGGATTTATCCAACCAGCAGGCGGATAGGTTTGTTATTTATCTATTAAAATTCAAAACAAATTGGAGGAAAAATTCATGAAGCAAAAATTGACAAAATTCTTTGCTTCTCGCTGGGGCATCATTCTGGCGGGTGCGGTTATCGGCATTCTCGCCCCGCTGTTGCAGAAATTTGGCAATCCGCCCAACATGGGCATCTGCGTCGCCTGTTTCGAGCGGGATATTGCGGGAGCGCTGGGGCTGCATCGGGCAGCGGTGGTGCAATACATCCGACCCGAAATTATTGGCTTCGTGCTGGGATCGCTGATCGCTGCTTTTCTATTTCGGGAGTTCAAAGCCCGTGCGGGATCGGCGCCGATTGTGCGGTTTCTTTTGGGCGTCTTTGCCATGATCGGCGCTCTGGCATTTCTAGGCTGCCCCTGGCGAGCACTATTGCGGCTGGCTGGCGGCGATCTCAATGCCATTCTGGGATTGGTAGGGCTGGCCGTTGGCATTGCTGTCGGCGTGCAATTTTTAAAAGCGGGCTTCAATCTGGGACGAAGTCAAAAGACATACGCCTCAGTGGGCTGGATTCTGCCAGCGATCATGATCGGACTGTTGCTCTTGCTGATTTTCAAAGTGCAGTTCAGCGAGAACGGACCCATCTTTTTCAGCGCCAAGGGGCCTGGATCCATGCATGCGCCGCTGTTGATTTCCCTGGGCGCAGGATTGATCATCGGCTTCTTTGCCCAGCGTACCCGCTTCTGCACCATGGGCGCTTTGCGGGACGTGATTCTGATGCGGGACACCCATCTCCTCAGCGGCGTTGGAGCGCTGTTGGTGGTGGCAGTCATCATGAACCTGATTTTGGGGCAGACCAGGCTGGGATTTGCGGCCCAGCCCGTGGCCCATAGCAGCCATTTGTGGAATTTTCTCGGCATGTCGCTGGCAGGAATGGCGTTTGCCCTGGCAGGTGGTTGTCCAGGCCGACAGCTTTTTTTGGCAGGCGAAGGCGATGGCGATTCCGCGATCTTTGTGATCGGCATGATCACTGGTGCGGCGTTTTCCCACAATTTCAGCCTGGCAGGCTCGCCCGATAAAGTGGTCGATGGCGCCCTCCAGGTTGGCGGATTAACCACAGCGGGAATGGCTGCCGTTGTGCTGGGATTGATCGTCTGCATCACCATCGGATTTAGCATGCGAGAAAAAATGAATTAGAGCTCATTATTAACTAACTTATCGGGTCATTGCGAGGCTCCGTCCGCCGACTGGCCATTGGCGTCAACCTAAGCGATGGAATAGGGAACCGCTGTCATTCTGAGGAGCGAAGCGACGAAGAATCTCTTCAATAAACGTAGCAACTTTCGTTAAATCAAGAGATTCTTCGCTCTCCGTCCACCACTTGGCGGACGGATCGCTCAGAATGACGTTACACTTGACGCCAAAAGCCGACTGAAGGACGGAGACAAAGCTACCTAAGAATAAATCAAAAGATCCCTTGGCTGCGCTCGGAATGACCCGTATGAAATCGAATGAACTAAAGGAGTCAATATGAGTCAAATTGTGGATGCCCGAGGGCTGTCCTGTCCTCAGCCTGTGTTACTCACCAAACAGGCTGTGGACAAAGGCGAATTCCCCATCGAAGTGCTGGTGGATACGGTGACCTCACGAGAAAACGTGCGGCGCATGGCGGAAAATTGGGGCTGCCAGGTGCAGGTGGCAGAACTGGGGGAGGAGTTTAAATTGACGTTGGTGAAATAGTTGGGTAGTGGTTTAGAAACCCTTGCGAAGGTTTTTTTAACCTTCGCAAGGGTCTGTGATGATCAAACATGCTCATGGCATCGCCGTTGCCAATTGTTCCAGGATGGCGTAAAAGAAATTGGTGTCCACTCCTCCTGGCTCAAATTGATAAGCCATCACGCCCAGGCTGCCTTTCACACCCACCACGCTAATAAACTGCTTTGAAAAATCGGTGTGCCAGCGATTTTGCCATTCAGTTAAAACAGATTTTAATGAATCCAAATTTGCCAACCTGAAAACGCTACTATAGGTAATTTTTCCCTGAATATCGCTCGCTTTCATAGCCACAGAATCATTGGCAAATTGACAAATATCAAACCCAATTATTGAACCCTGTCCATTCCGCCACTCTTTTCTGATACCCATAGCAATATTTTCGGAATCCATCACCCATTTGGAATCCCAGGTGCTATATAATGAAAAACCATTCATTAGCTGCGAATGAACCACTGGATCAGTTATTTGTTGATAGGTTGATTTAGAAATCTGCTTTTTCTTAGCGGCAGTTTCAAATTCAACTATTTCAGGCAACAAATTAGATTCAATTTTATCTGACAATTTACTGAAAAGTGATAATAATAATGGCAGGTCATTTTCATTAAAGTCTGACCACAAGTTAATTTTTATTGCTACATTAGCCCTCAAAAAAAATATGCTTTTGCCATAGATGGAAACCCAGGAATTATCGCTAAAAATTGAGCCAGTTTGGCTACCCCAAATCGAGGGAGTTTGATAACTTTGAGCCGCATAGCTGATGCTAAAGTTAGCTTGGGGCTCGGATGCAAATTCACCATATTCAATATAGATCATATTTTTTTCATCTCTGCCTTTGACATGCCATTTCTGTTGCATAACAGAATGGAGTTGGCTGCCATCGCCGACAATCCATTCAAATGGCACTTGTCTTTTCAACTCATAAGCTGGAATTTCAGATTCACTTAGCAAAAACCTCCCTAAATCATTATTTAGAGGGGGATCAATTAGTGAATTATGCTTCTCGCAGCTAATTAACAATAAAAAAGATGCTATTAATATAAATTTCCTCATAGCTAAATCCTCCTTCCCCATTTTGAAAATGATTAAAGTTACATTATATCTGCTTTGATAATTTTGCTACGATTGAATAAAAGAAATTCTTATCAATGCCTGAAGAACTAAATTGATAGACGTGAATTGCAATATTTCCCTTTAACCCTATCACTGAGAATAAATTTTTGGGTAAACCAGACTTCCATTTATTCTGCCAGTCATTGATGATAGTTGTTAGTGAATCAAGATTATCCAGGTCAACGACTTCATTGTATGTTATTCTTTTCTGAAGGCTGGCCGCATTGGAAGCTACTGAATCCGAGTTAAACTGACATATGTCAATCGCAACAATAGCATTATGATTATCTTTCCACTCTCTTCGGATACCCATAGCAATATTTTCTGAATCAATCAGCCATTTGGAATCCCAGGTGCTCTGTAGCGAAAAGCCGTTCATCAGTTCCGAATTTACAATTGGATCAGTTATCTTCTTGTATTCGGCCATGGAAATTTGTTTTTGCCTGGCGGTTGCCTCTAAAGAAAGTATCTCGGAGGACAGGTTAATCTCGATTTTATTTAACAATTTACTGCAAAGAGATAATAATAGTGGCAACTCATTTTCATCAAAATTCATCCATAAATTGATCTTTATGCCAACATTTGATCTTACAAAAAATATTCCCCGACCATTGATGAAAACCCAAGATGCATCTCCAACAATTGAACCATTTGAAAAACCCCAAACAGATGGGGTAGCGAAGCTTTGAGCTGCATAAGCTGTCTTTATTGCAGCTTCAGGTTCAGTATGGAATTCACAATATTCAACAAAAATATTTTTCTTTGTATCATCGCCTTTAAGACGCCATTTCTGCTGAATTACGCTTTGAAGTTTGTTGCCTTCGTCTATAACCCAGTCATTAATCGATTGTCTTTCTAAATCATAATTGCTCATTTCAGATTCTGTTAGCAAGAATTTTTCTTGAGATTTAGTGCTAGAACTAAACAAAATTAACATTATTAAGGTTATAATAATAGCAGCCGTTATTTTATATTTGTAATACATCGCTCTCCTCCCTTAATTTTATCAAAGATTAATCAACAGTGCTATAATTAAACGGTGTATCAGGATTCCAGTATCCAGAATAATATAGATCATTTTTATAATTTCCATTTATATCTTCGTCAACTGGTATGCGAGGATTATTGGGATTTAGTCGGAGACATGCATCATACACATCTGACCAGGCAACTTGATGAAAATTCCAAAGAGTTATTTGCCAATCGTTTCCATTACCAATTGGGTCTATAGATTTAGTATAAAATTGTCCCCAAATTTTTCTAACATTTGGACTGGCACCAATTGCTCTGCTAAAAACATGCACCACCGCCGACATATCACGACAATCAGCATCATCATCAGATAAGAAGCTTGTTAAATGAAAAGTTGTACCAGGGGCATGCTTGAAAACGTTTTTATCATTATTTTAAGGTATGATAGTAACTATTCGTTCAGCCACAGCAGACACCACATTGCTTTTGTTAATCACCACAAATTTTAGCTTATGTGAGCCAAAAAAAGGTTCGTCCACTTGATCCCGAGATGCGACGAAAGTAAATACATTTTCTGGATCACCTTGAAATTTAATTAATCCTGGCTGAGTTTGATACTCCAATGGCTCATTGCTTGGATCGGTTGCCTGGATCGCTATCTTGATAGAATCTCCTTCTTTTAAATTGCTTTTGGCTAATGACACAGATTCTATCTTCGGAACAGAAATGGCTTCATCAATTTTTAAATAGTCCGCTTTTCTTTTGATATCCTCATCTAATGTCCTGGCAAGGTCTACCAGGTTTTTGTAGCTATGTGAGCTCAAAATGAACAGCGCATTTTCTTTGAGGAATAATATGTTGGTCACATTCTCTGAATCCGAATTAGGGGACCACCACCAGAACCTATCGCCAATTTGAGCATTGCCCAATCCGCCTTCCATCATTTTGATACTTATTTCATTTAAATAATCCAATGCAACATCGTTAGCCTCGGTTGGGGATTGATGCAGGCCAATGGTCAAATGAACGGTCCCCTGATCGCTGGCCCTCTGGAAGACAAATTCTCGCCCACAATTCCATTGCGCTCAGCTTCTAACCAAATCAAAACCTGGCAAATTCTGTTGGCCCATTTGTACCGCATCGAATTTTACAATAGGATAATCGCTATGAGAAGAACCGAAAATTCCCCCAGCATCGCTGCAACAAATTTGCAAAATAAAAGCAGCGATTACCATGAATAAGCCTGAAAAATAACTGTTCTTCATTGTGCACCTCCCTAAAATACCGTACATGTAACCGTAGCGACGCTTTCTACGTCATCGTCGCTGGTTAATTTTTCGATATACGATGTTAAGCTCATGTCGCCAACAGCTAACTTCCAGCTAAAAGGGCTACTTCTGGGGTTGGCATCATTATCTATTTTTGTCGAAGCATCAGCGACTTCCGAACCATACCAGCCAACTTGATGGTAGTTCCAGCAACCGCCAAATGTATAGCTGCCCCAGCCTGCTGGCCAGATATAGTTATAACAGAAATAATATGGATAGCTTGTTCTATCAATTCTATTATATTGACAATCGCCTCCTAAAGCATTTAATAGTACTTGAAGAAAATTCGAAAAATCTCTGCAATCCATTTCGACATTGCTGGGATTCGAGAGATCATTCAATAGAGATGTTAGATTCAGGTTCGTATAAGATCCTTGAGTATAGTGATTGCCACCATCATATTCGACTCCACAGTCATAAAGTGACTCCGTTAAGTCCTGCAGCGCCGCTCCCAGGTATGTTCTTCCACTCGCCCAATCGCACGCATAATCCAGCACCTCAGTCCAGGGCTCAGCCATGGGGCTCTGCGGCTCATCCAGCAAGGTATACTGTTACTGTTTTATTTTGATGTCGATGCTTGAACTGCGATAGTAGCCTCGATCGTTGATCACAACAACAGTGATAGTCTGCGTGGTGCCAGGATCAACCCAGGAGGAATCATAATACCATTCGCCA
>Ga0209162_1002599_pt1 | contig 15486 bp, 12 predicted proteins | sample YNPNPMetaG_FD_187121 | JGI IMG/M metagenome (GOLD analysis project Ga0209162, IMG submission 187121) | Anoxygenic and chlorotrophic microbial mat microbial communities from Yellowstone National Park, USA - YNP NP MetaG (SPAdes) (version 2) ... | reverse complement strand
CCGGACCGGGTTCCCCCGGGTTCCGCCGCGACGGGTTGACGAACGGCGTCCGCCAGAGCAAGATTGCGTGGCCCGGGAAGGGAAAGAGGGTTCTCGATGCGTCGCCGACGGAAGGTCCTCCTCGCACGATTGCTGCCGCCGCCACAATCGGCTGCGGCAACCCAACCGATGACACCGATGTGGCGCCCGACGTCCGCGCCGACGACGGCGGCGACGCGGACGCAGATGCCGACGCAGATGCCGACGCGGACGCCGACGCCGAGGTCGAGGCCGAGGCCGAAGGCGGGGCAGACGTCGAGGCCAGCGCGCCCGACGACGCGGGCGAGGAGGGGACCGCGACCTGCGCCCCGGGATGCGACTGGCGGTCGATCGGCAACGGCTGGTGCGACGGTGCCTGCAACGTCGCCGCCTGCTCGTTCGACGGGGGCGACTGCGAGGAGACGGAGTGCGCCCCGGGGTGTGAACCGGACTGGGTCGGCGACGGCTGGTGCGATGACGCCTGCAACGTCGATGCCTGCTCTTATGACGGCGGCGACTGTGTCCCGTGCGCGACGGACTGCGACGCGAGGATGCGGGGGGACGGCGTGTGCCAGAAGGCCTGCAACGTGGCCCCCTGCGATTTCGACGGGTACGACTGCCCGCCCCCCGACTGCTCGCCCGGCTGCACGGAGGATCTGATCGGCAACGGCGCTTGTGACCCTCCGTGCCAGACCCTCGACTGCTACTGGGACGGAGGCGAGTGCCCTCCGGCGGACTGCGCGCCGGGATGCACGCCCGACCGGTGGGGCGACGGCACCTGCGACGACCCGTGCAACAACCTCGATTGCCTGTGGGACCGCTGGGACTGTCCGGAGCCGGAGTGCGCTCCCGGGTACTTCGCGTCGATGGTCGGCGACGGCTGGTGCGACGCCGAGTGCAACGTCGCCGCCTGCTCGTTCGACGGGGGCCACTGCTGAGCCGTTCGCCGCGCCGGTGCTTCGTCGGGCTCGGGTGACACGACGTCGGACCAGCCGCGGCCGGACGGCAACGACGGCGGAGACGCGCTCCGCGGGCCCGGCGCTGCGGCCGGGCGCGGTGGCCGGTCCGCCGTTCCCGGAGGCTTCCGGCGGACTTCCCATCGAGCGCCAGGAGTCCTCCGTTGGAAGGAGTGTGGCCGGTCAGCGGTTCTCGGAGGCCTCCGGCGGGGCCGGCGGGCCGGAAGGGCGTTTCGGCGGCGGCGGGGGCGCGGAGGATCGTCCGCCGCCGTAGTCGCGGCGGGCCGCTTCGGGGGTGACATACCCGTCGGCCACGTCGGCCGCGAGCCGATCGCGGTCCCGCTCGCGCGGGTCGCCGAAGCCGCCGCCGCCCGCCGCATCCAGCGTCACGACGTCGCCGGGCCGCAGCCGGGTGAGTCCGTATGGGTTTCCCGCCCGGTCGTTGACGAGGAATCGTGCCCGTGCCCCCGGCCGGCCCCCCGCCAGCCCCTCGGGAGGAAGGCGGAAGCGGCCCGCCTGCATGGCGAGGCTGACGGAGGTTCCGGGCGCGCAGGCGTCCTCGGGAACGCGGAGCACCTCGCGGCGTCCGAGGCCTCCGCGGAAGCGGCCCGGGCCGCCCGAATCGGGGAGCAGCTCGCGCCGCTCCACGATCAGCGGGGTGTCGTTCTCGAAGATCTCCACCGGGGTGTTCGCCCCGTTGGCCGGGAAGATGTAGACGTGGGCGCCGTCGCGGCGGGCCGAGGCGCCCATGCCGCCGCCGCGGATCACCACCGTGTGCCACGACCGGCCGTCGGGCCGCTTCCCGTACAGCACGTTCATCGTCGCCGGGGTGCCGCCGGAGCCCGCGATCACGCGGTCGGGAAGCACGGGCGCCAGGGCGCGGTAGACGATCTCGGTCAGGAAGTGCCCGATCTGCATCCGCGCGGCGACGGCGACCGGGAACGTGCAGTTCACCACGCTCCCCGCCGGCGCCTCCACTCGGATCGGCCGCGCGCAGCCGTCGTTGTTCGGCAGGTCCGGATCGAAGATGCTCTTGAGCGCCATGAACACATAGGCGTACGTGAAGTTGTAGACGACGTTGCCGCCCCAATCGACGTGGGGCGAGGAGCCGGCGAGGTCGACGACGACGTCGGAGCCTCGCACGTGGACCGCGCAGCGGATCACGACGTCCGGCCGCCCCTCCATCTGCTCGATCACCCCCTCGGCGCGGTACGTGCCGTCGGGGACCTTCTCGATCGCGGCGCGCATCGAGCGTTCGGTGCGGTCGCAGATCTCGTCGGCCAGCTCCTCCAGGTCGTCCAGGTCGTACTCCTCCAGCAGGCGGCGGATCTTCTCCGCGCAGACGTGGCTGGCGGCGATCTGCGAACGCACGTCGCCGATCACCTCCTCGGGGGTGCGGACATTCCATCGCAGGATGTCGAACACCGCCTCGTTGGGGACGCCGGCGTCGTAGAGCTTGACGGGCGGCAGGAACAACCCCTCCTCGAACACCTCGTGGTTGTCCGAGGCGACGCGGCCGCCGATGTCCGAATGATGGAACACGGAGGCGGTGAAGGCGACAAGCCTCCCGCGGTGGAACACGGGGGCGTAGACGCAGACGTCGTTGAGATGGCCGGCCAGAGCCCAGGGGTCGTTGGTGAGGAACACGTCGCCGGGGCGGTAGGCTTCGAGCGGTTGGCGACGGACGAGACCGCGGATGCCGAGCGCGAGGGCGCCGGACTGGCCGGGGGTGGCAAACGTCCCCTGCGCCAGCTCGCGCCCCCGCCGGTCGGTAAACATGCAGGTGTAGTCGTGCGCGTCCCGCAGCAGGCTCGAGAAGGCCGTGCGGGCCACCGCCGAGTCGGCCTCGTCGACGATCGACAGCAGCCGGCGCCACAGGATCTCGATCGTGATCGGATCGAACATCACGGCACCTCCGGAAGGTCGACCCAGAGGAAGCCGAACTCGTCGACGCGAACCTTCGCCCCCTCCCCCACCACGAGCGTTGACTCGCGCTCCTCGACGATTGCCGGCCCCGCGAACGTCGCTCCGGCCCCCAGCCGGTAGCGGTCGTAGACGGTGTGCGGCGCGAAGTCTCGCCGCCGCGGGGCGTAGGCCGGGCGGACACCCTTGATCGCCTGTTCGAGGGGTCGCGGATCCGGGGGGAGACGCTGCATCTCGAACCGCCGTTCGGGTAGCTGGGCCCGCACGCGGAAGTTCACGAACTCGACCGCCGCCTCGGGGTACGTGCGACCATACAGCCTCGTGTACTCTTCGTCGAACCGTCGTCGCACCGTGGCCCGGTCGAGCTGGGTGAAGTCGGGTTCCGGCACCGGCAGTGTCGTCTCGGCCCCCTGGCCGACGAACCGGACGTCCATCGAACGCTCGAAGGTCACCGGCTCGTCGGCCGCCCCCGACTGCGCGAGCGTCCGTGCGCCGGCCCGCTCCAGCTCGCGGAACATCCCCTCGAGCTCGGCGAAGTCGGCGGCCTCCAGCGCCACCTTGTGGGAACGGACGAGGTCGAAGGCGCGGGGGGCGGTGAAGAAGCCGAGCGCCGATCCGACGCCGGCGTTGGGAGGGACGAGCAGGCGGGGGGCGCCGAGCTTGTGGGCGAGGCCGTAGGCGTGGACGGGACCGGCGCCGCCGAAGGCGACGACCGTGACGAGACGCGGGTTTCCGCCCTTCTCCGCGATGTGGGTCCTGGCCGCCGCCGCCATCGTCTCGTTGATCAGGTCGTGGATGCCCCAGATCGCCTGGAGGAAGGTGACGCCCAGCGGGCGGGCGATCCGTTCCTCCACGCCGCGCCGCGCCGCCTCGCGGTCGAGCGGCATGGTGCCGCCGAGGAAGTAGCGTTCGTCCAGGTACCCTAGCAGCAGGTCGGCGTCGGTGACGCACGGCTCGACCCCCCCGCGGCCGTAACAGATGGGGCCGGGCGAGGCGCCCGAGCTCTCGGGGCCGACCTGGAGGGTGCCGAGGCGGGAGACACGGGCGATCGAACCGCCGCCGGCACCGATCTCCATCAGATCCACGACGGGCACCTGGATGCACAGGCCGCTGCCACGCTGGAACCGCTGCACCCGGCCGACCTCGAACGTCGGCACCACCCCCGCCCGGCCGTGCTGGATCAGGCACGACTTGGCCGTCGTCCCGCCCATGTCGAAGCAGAACATCTCCGACACGCCGAACCGCCGGCCCCAGGACTGCCCCGCGATCACCGCCGCCGTCGGACCCGACTCGATGATTCGCACCGGCGACTCCGCCGCCGTCTCGACCGAGGTGATCCCGCCGGAGGAGAGCATGATGAACAGCTTGGAGCGGCAGCCGAGCGCCGCGACGCGGTCGGCCAGCCGGCGCAGGTAGCGGGCCGTCAGCGGCTTCACGTAGGCGTTCGTCACCGTCGTGCTCGTCCGCTCGTACTCGCGAATCTGCGGCAGCACGTCGCACGAGACCGAAACCGACAAGTCCGGGGCGACCTCCCCCGCCAGCCGCTGCAGCGCCCGCTCGTGCACCGGGTTCTCGAACGAGTTGATCAGGCAGATCGCCAGCGACTCGATCCCCTGCGCCAACAGCTCGTCCAGCGCCCGACGCGCCTGCTCGACGTCCAGCGGCCGCAGCACCCGGCCGTCGCTGCGGATCCGCTCGTCGACCTCGAGCCGCCGGCGCCGCGGCACGAGCGGTTCGGGAAACTCCGCCATCGCATCATACGGCGCGTAGCGGATCTCGCGGCCCAGTTCGAGCACGTCGCGGAAACCGCGGGTGGTGAGCAGGCCGGTGCGCGCCCCCTTGCGCTCGAGAATCGCGTTGATCACCAGCGTCGTGCCGTGAATCAGCTCGTCCAGCTCCTCCACCAGCCCCGGCACCTGCTCCGCCAGGGCCCGGATGCCGGCCTCGACCGCGTCCGAGGGATCCTGCGGCGTGGTCAGGCACTTGTGCACGTGGAGGGCGCCGGTGCGGTCGTCGATCAGCACGAAGTCGGTGAACGTGCCGCCGATGTCACACCCGAGCCGATAGCGTTTTCCCGGCATGGGAACCTCCCTCGACCGGACGGCGCGACGATAGGCGAGGCGCCCGCCGCCGGGCAAGGGAAGAAGAAGTCACGAGGACCGATCGTCGGGCGCCCGCCGGACGACGCCCGGGCCGGCCCGGCTTCTCGCTGCCAGGAACGGAGGAGAGACCGCCGGTCGGTCGCCGGGTGAAGCTTCGGGTTGACAGGGCGCGCTTCGTGCTGGTACGGGACGTTTCGTATCCGGATGAATTGCCGGTGTGGGAGGTATCCCCGATGAAGCCAGGCGAAAAGAAATACCCGCACATCTTCCGTCCGTTCCGGATCGGGAAGATGGAGATGAAGAACCGGATCAAGTACGCCTCGACGGAGACGAACTTCAACTACGGCGACGGGTTCGTCTCGGACAAGGAAGTGGCGTACATGGAGGCGCAGGCGCGGGGGGGCGCCGCCATCGTGACGACGCAAGGGGCGTACACCGACCCGCGGGGGGAGGGGAAGGGGTACGTCGGGATGATGGGGATCTGGGACGATAAGTTCATCCCGGGCCTGAAGCGGATCGCGGACGTGATCCACAAGTACGATGCCAAGGCGGTGTTGCAGCTCATGCATTGCGGGCGGGTGGGCGGCATCGAGCTGGACTACACGGTGGGTCCATCGGTGGTGAAGCAGCGGATCCCGCGGTTCCGGGAGCCGCGGGAGATGACGGTGGAGCAGATCGAGACGGCGATCCAGGAGCACATCGACGGGGCGTTGCGCTGCCAGGAGGCGGGCTTCGACGCGGTGGAGATCTCGGGGATCGTCGGCTACCTGGTCTCGAACTTCATCTCGGCCTACACCAACCGGCGGACCGACGCATTCGGCGGGACCGTGGAGAAGCGGGCCGAGTTCATGCGGCGGATCGTGGCGGGGATTCGCAAGGCGGTGGGGCCGGACTATCCGATCATCATCCGGCTGTGCGGGGACGAGCTGCTGCACGACCGGGGCGGCAACACGCCGGAGGAATCGCTGCAGGTGATCCAGATCGCCGAGCGGGCCGGGATCGACTGCCTGAGCGTGACGGCGGGGTGGCAGGAGTCGGCGGTGTCGGTGATCAGCCGCGACGTTCCGATGGGGACCTGGCTGCCGATCGCGGAGCGGATGAAGAAGAACCTCAAGGTCCCGGTCGCGATGGCCTACCGCCTGTTCCTGCCGGGGATCGTCGAGGAGGCGATGCGGGCGAACCGGCTGGACATCTGGGAGATGTGCCGGCCGATGATCGCGGACCCCTTCCTGCCCAACAAGATCCTGGAGGGGCGGGAGGAGGAGATCCTCCCCTGCATGGCGTGCAACATCTGCCTGGCGCGGCTGTTCCGGGACGCGGAGCTGTGCTGCTTCGTGCGGCCCTCGCTGGGCCACGAGAGCGAGCCCGAGTATGGGTTTTACGGCTTCGCGAAGGCGGCCCGGCCGAAGAAGATCTGGATCATCGGGGCGGGCGTGGCCGGCCTGCAGGTCGGGGCGATCGCCGCGGAGAAGGGGCACCAGGTCACGATCACGGACCGGGCGGATCACACCGGCGGACAGCTCGCCGCCGCCGCCCACGGACCGTGGGGCGACGACGAGTTCCTGCGGCTGGTGCGCTACCTCGAACACCGCTGCCGCAAGTTCGGCGTGAAGTTCGAGCTCGGCCGGACGGTCACCAAGGAGGAGGTCAAGGCCTCCGACGCGGATGAAGTGGTCATCGCGACCGGGGCCGTGCCGCGGACCGACATCCCGGGTGCCGACGGCAAGAACGTCGTCTCGTGCCTCGACCTGTTCGAGGGCCGGGCGAAGGTGGGCCGGCGCGTCGTGATCCTCGGGGATGGCGGCGTCGCCATCTCGACGGCGCTGCTCCTGCTGCATCGCGGAGGGCACGAGGTGACGCTGGTCGGCCCGGCGAAGAAGCCGGGTCGGGACGTCAACCCCTCCTACATCTGGCGCTACATGTCGAAGCTCAAGGAAGGCAAGGCGGTCCTGGTGATGCAGACCAAGGTCGAGGCGATCACGGCCGAGGGGGTGGCGGTGGTCGCGCCCGACGGCCCGAAGACGATTCCGGCGGACACGGTGGTCCTGGCCGAGATGCGGTCGGTGCAGGACCTGGCGAAGGCCCGCAAGGGCGTTGCTGTGGTGGGCGACGCGCTGCTGCCGCGTCGCGCCAACGCCGCCATCCTCGACGGCTACCGCCTCGGGATGCGGCTGTAGGCTGCCAGGGAGGTGCGACGATGGTGCCGACGATTGACGCCTTCCGGTGCGACGGCTGCGGGGTCTGCGTGCAGCGCTGCCCGCCGCAGATCATGGGCTTGATCCGGGGCAAGGCCGCCTTGCTGACCGACCTCTGCGAGGAATGCGGCATTTGCGCCGAGGCGTGCCCGATCGGGGCGATCCGCTTCCGGCTGCCGCACCGCGACTTCCAGCCGAAGCACGATGCCTACCGGCCGGTGCCCCGGTAGCGGGAGGGAACGACGATGAAGATCAACAAGATCGATCATATCTGCGTCGCGGTGAAGAACCTCGACGAGGCCCGCAAGAAGTGGGAGCCGATCCTCGGCAAGGCGCCGGACGACCCCTACGTGGACGAGCCGGAGAAGATCCGGGTCGCCCGATACTGGCTGGGCGACGTCGGTTTCGAGCTCATGGAATCGACCTCGCCGGACGGCGACGTGGCGAAGTTCATCGAGAAGCACGGCGAGGGCATCATGCTGATCGGTTTCAACGTCGACAACACCCGCGCGTCGATCGACGAGCTCCGGGGCAAGGGGTACCCGTTCATCGGTGGGGCGCGAAAGTTTCGCGACTGCGAGTTCGCGTTCATCCATCCCAAGGCCCTCAACGGCGTCCTGCTCGAGCTCATCGACTACAAGTGGAAGCCGCACGAGCGCGGCTAGGCCGCGGCGGGCCCTCCCGCGGATCCGGGCTCGGTGAAGGAGACCGTCATGGACTTCCGGTTCTCCGAGGAGCAGGAGTTCTTCCGGAACCAGGTCCGCGATGCCGTCGACCGCCTCGTCCGGCCCCGCATCGCGGAAATCGATCGGCGGGCCGAGTTTCCCCGCGACCTGTGGGACGAGTTTGCCCGGCTCGGCTACTTCGGCCTCCGCCATCCCGCCGCCCACGGCGGCCTCGACGCCGACACCGTCACCTCGATGATCTTCTTCGAGGAGCTGGCCCGCGGGTCGTGCGGGTTCTTCATGGCTGTCACCGCCCAGATGCTGATGGGCACCTATTTCATCGGCCGCTTCGGTTCGCCCGAGATCCGGCGGCGCGTGCTCGAACCGGCGATCCGCGGCGAGAAGATCGGCGCGATCTGCTTCACCGAAAGCCAATCCGGCTCGGACCTGGCCGGCATCCGCACCACCGCCACCCGCGACGGCGACGGCTGGGTGCTCCACGGCACCAAGGAGTGGATCACGAACGGCCCGATCTGCGACTTCGCCACCGTCCTCGCGACCACCGATCCCCGCGCCGGCCTCAAGGGACTGTCGTTCTTTCTGGTCGAGTCCGGCACGCCCGGTTTTTCGCGCGGGCAGGCGATCGAGAAGCTCGGCGCCCGCGGCTCGGTCACCGGCGAAGTCGTGCTCGACCACGTCCGTGTCCCGGCCGAGAACCTGCTGGGCGAGCCCGGACAGGGCGCCCGCTACCTCACCGACATCCTCAACCAGGTCCGCGTGATGACCGGTCTCGCCGCCTGTTCGATCGCCGACGAGGCGCTGCGCGACGCCAAGGAGTACGCGAAGCGGCGGGAGGCGTTCGGCAAGCCGATTTCCGAGTACCAGCTAATCCGCGAAAAGTTCGGCCGCTGCTGGGCGCGGCGCGAGGCGGCCCGCACCCTGCTCTACCGCGTGGCGTGGATGATCGATGCCGGCCTGGAGTGCCAGCGTGAGGCGATGGCCGCGAAGTGGGTGGCGACGGAGATGTGTCTCGAAGCGGTCGACGAGGCGACCCGGATCTACGCCGGCAACGGGTTCACCCCCGAGTATCCCGCGGAGCGGTTCTTCCGCGACGCCCGGTTCCTGCTCTCGGGCGGCGGCACCCACGAGGTGCTGCTGGACTACCTCGGCCGCACCTACCTCCGGCAGTGAACGGCCCGCCCCACGGAGGTTTCCGGTGAAGATCGTCGTCCTGGTGAAGCAGGTTCCCGACCCGGAGGCGCGGGTGACGGTGGGCGCCGACGGCGGTCCCGACGCGCTCCGGGTGGAGGACCGCTGGTGCACCTCCTTCTTCGACGAGGTGGCCCTCGAAGCGGCCCTCGGGCTGCGCCAACGGCACGGCGGAGAGGTCGTCGCGGTCACCGCAGGCGGGGGCAAGGCTGCCGATGCCCTGCGGCGGGCGCTCGCCTTCGGCGCCGACCGCGTCGTCCAGATTGACGACCCGGCGCTCGCCGGCGCCGACGGCCTCGGCGTCGCCGCCGCCCTCGCCGCGTTCGTCCGGCGCGATCCGCCCGACCTGGTGCTCGCCGGCCGTCAGGCGCTGGACGACGAGGCCGGCGTCGTGGGCCCCGCCGTGGCCGAACGGCTCGACTGGCCCCACGCGGCCGACGCGGTCGCGCTTGAGGCCGACCCGGCGGCGCGACGGGTCCGCGTCGAACGCACGGTCGACGGCGGGCGCGAGGTGCTCGAGCTCCCGCTGCCCGCGCTGATCACCGCGCAGAAGGGGTTGGCGACGCCGCGCGTGCCACAGGTCACCGGCGTGATGAAGGCGATGCGGGCGAAGATCGACCGGGTCGACCTCGCCGGCCTCGGCCTCTCCCCCGACGACCTCGCGCCCCGCACCACCGTGCTCGGCTACCGTCCGCCCCCGACGCGCCAGCCGCTGCGAATGATCGAGGGTGATTTCCCCGAGAACGTCCGGACGCTCGCCGCGCTCCTCTGCGACGAGGCGAAGGGGATCGGATGACGGCCGCGATCTGGGTCGTGGTGGAACGGTCGGGAAACGGGGCGCGCCGCGCCTCGCTGGAAGCGCTCGGCCGTGCCGCCGCGCTGGGCGGGGAGCCCACCGCGGTGCTTCTCGGCGCAGACGCCGCCGCGGCCGCGCCGGCGCTGGCCCCCTACGCGAAGCGCGTGCTCGCCGTAGAGCACCCGGCGCTGGCGGACGCCGCGACGACCGCGCAGGCCCGGGTGCTGGCGGATCTGGCCCGGGCGCGCGTGCCGCGCGCGATCCTGGCGGGCGCCACCGCCTGGGGCCGCGACCTCCTCGCGCGCCTCGCCGCCCGGCTGTCCGCCGGCTACGTGCCGGACGCGGTGGAGCTGTCGGCCGGGGCGGACGGCGCGCTGGAAGCGGTGCGCCCGGTGCTCGGCGGGCGAGCCTACGCGCGCCTCGCGTTCCGCGGCGACGGCCCCCGGCTCGTCGCCCTTCGTCCAAACACCTACCCCGTGCCCGCCCCGGGCCCGCCCGGCGCGATCGAGCGGCTCGCGGCGGCCGACGACGCCGCGACGCGGCCGCCGCGGATCGTGGAGCGCCGCCCGGCGCCCGGCGGTCCGATCGATCTCGCCGAGGCGGACGTGATCGTGGCGGCCGGCCGCGGCGCCCGGGGGCCGGAAGGGTTCGCGGTTGCCGAGCAGCTCGCCGCGGCGCTCGGCGCCGCGGTCGGCGCCTCGCGCGCCGCGGTCGATGCCGGCTGGCGCGACCCCGCGGCGCAGATCGGCAAGTCGGGCCGAACGGTCTCGCCCCGGCTCTACGTGGCGCTCGGGATCAGCGGCGCCGTGCACCACCGGATGGGCATGGACACCGCCCGCACCGTGGTGGTGATCAACCAGGACCCCGACGCGCCGTTCTTCCGGCACGCCGACTACGGTCTGGTCGGCGACCTGTTCCAGGTCGTCCCAGCGCTGGCGGAGGAAATCCGCAAGCGGAAGGGGCGGTAGGCGGCCACCGGCCGCGGCGAGCCTCTCAGAGGCGGCTCAACTCCACGAGCATCCGGCGCTGGGAGCTGGCGAACTCCCGCCCGAACTCCCGCTCCACCGCCGCAAACTCTTTGGCGAGCTCTTCCCGAGCCGCCCGGTCCAGAACGCGGTCCGCCAACGGATAAAGCACCTCGTCCTCCTTGCGCATGTGGGCGGTGAGTCCTTCGACGTAAGCGGAAAGGTTCTCCGCCAGGGCTTCCCGGGCGTCCTCGTCTCCCCGGGCCGCCCTGGGCAGAGCTTCCGCTGCGGCCGCCGTCCGTTTTCGGAACTCCCGGTGTTCGGCCAGCATGACCCCCACGGGTCCTCCCTCGACGGGAAACCCGAGCCGTTCGAGTCGCACGAAGAGCCCTGCCTCCTCCTTCGCATGGTGGAAGCGGTCGGCGTAGTCTCGAAAGAAGCCGAGGAGCTTTTCCAGCCGTTCGGGACGCCAGGATCCGGACGGGCGCACCCGATCCGCTTCCTCCCGGGCCAGTTCCAGGGCACGCCGGATCAGCCGGTGCTCCCCGCGCAAGATCCCGGTGGGACTCCCCGGCCGGGCTTCCTCCGCAGGCCCGGGGCCGGTCTCTTCGCCCCGCGAAGCGGTTGTTCCCCCACCGACGAGCTCCTCGTACTTGGCCGGCCCCACGCAGTCGCGAGCCGCACGGCACCACTGGACACACCCCGGCATCTGCTCCTGGTAGACCATGGTCCGGCACCCGGGACAGCGCACCCGCAGCTCGTCGGAAAACATCTCGACCAGCCGACCGCAGCCGGGGCAGGCCACGTCGCGCACGGTGAGTCTCCGATGGTCTTGTCCCGGACACGTCGGCATCGGAAGCTCCTTTCCGCCGGTGCCTCCCGCTGCGCCGACCCCTCACCCGTCCCTTGCCCTCTTCGGCGCCTCGGCCCTGTCGTCCTCGTCACCGCACGGCGTTTCCAACACGTGCAAGCAACATACCAGGCCGGAGAATCCGTCGTTTCCATCCGTCACGGACGGATGGATCGGGGATCACCGTGCATCATGACGCCTCGTTGGTACAGCTTCACGAGACACTGGAGCGGCGGGATGTGGCGCGGCGCGGACGATCCGTGGAGCCGCAGCGGCGAGGCCGCGTCCCCCACCGCAAGGCCGCCAGCAGCACGGCCCATGTCGCCGGCGAGGCGCCCGCGGAGGCCACGGAGCACCCGCAACCGTCCTCTCCCTCGCCCACCACGGCCGCGTCCCGGGCGCCGTCCGTGGACTCCGGTCCCGCCTCGTCGGGGGTTGCCCCCGCATCGTCCTCCGCGGACGCGCCGTCTTCCGACGCCTCGGCCCCGGCATCCGTGTGGACGTCCATGTCGGCGTCGGCATCCGCGTCGGCGTCCGCGTCGGCATCCGCGTCCGCGTCGGCATCCGCGTCCGCGGCAGGTTCGTCGATGTGCACGACCAGGTCCGAGAAGGTCGCGCCGACCAGACCGCGCAGGCCGTGCGTCCCGTGACAGTAGCTGGAGGCGGCGCAGGAGTTGAGCACGACCCAGAACTGCGGCCCGGAGAACGTGCCCGGCCGGGGGACGTCGCATTCCCACGCACCGCGGCCCTCCGCCTCCACGGACAGGTGGCGCACGGTGTCCGACACCTCCCACCGGACCGACATCGGGAACGTGTCCGTGGCGTTGAAGTACCCCGGACCACTCACCCTCTCGCATCGGCTGCCGTCCATCACGTCGTTGTTGCCGTCGTCGAGATTCAGCGCGGTTTCCAGCCGTCCCGCCCGCTCCACGTCCCCGTCGCAGTCCGTCGACAGTTCGGTGTATCCGAATCCCGCGAGCGGCGTGCGGCTCCATCCGTCGCTGTCGATCTCGGCCGCGATGTAAGCAACCGACGGCTGATCGCAGGAGCCCGCCACGGGGTTGGTCTCGAAGCCGCGCACCCGCACCGAGAACCAGCCGTGACGGACGTCAAGGCCCGCCGGCAACGGCACGGCCAAGTAGTCCGTTCCCGACCTCGTCGTCCAGCCGGCGGCGTCGAACGTGCCGCCCACGACCACCGATCCCGCGGGGAGCTCGCCGGCCGAGCGCAATGGGATCGCGGTCTCGTAGGCGCTCGCGGAACCTGCCGCCGCGGCAATCGTCGCCGCGACGGGCCACCATGCCATGATCCTGTGCATGCTTTTTCCTCCTCCCCGAGGGCCGACCCCGGCCCACGCCCGCTTGGTAGCACGCCCGGCCGCGCCCGGCAAGGCGCCCCGCGGAACCGGCTCGCCGCAAGACGCCGACGTACGCCCTGCGGAACCGGCTGGCCTCAAGACGGTGCCGTACGCCTCGCTTCCGGGGGGTGCATCCGCGGGCCCCGCCGCTCGACGTCGCCCCGGTTTCCCTGGTACAAGAACGACCCGATGGCGGAGGGCGAGCGATTCGACGTCGTGGTGGTCGGCGGCGGCCTTGCCGGGCTGGCATGCGCCTGGGAGGCGGCGAAGGCCGGACGGGCGGTGGCGCTCTTCGAACGCGGCGAGGAGCCGGGCGCCAAGAACGTTTCCGGCGGCCGCCTGTACCTGGGACCGCTCGCCGGCCTCCTCCCCGAAGACTGGAAAGATGCGCCGCTGGAGCGTCCCGTTGCCCGCGAGACGCTGATGCTGGTCTCCGGCGGCGCCTCGGTCTCGATCGACCTGCGCTCCGACAAGCTTCTCGACCCCGCCGCGACGAGCCACACCGTCCTGCGCGCGAAGCTCGACCGCTGGCTCGGCGAGCGGGCCGCGTCGGCGGGCGCGATGGTCGTGCCCGGCGCGCGCGTTGACGGGCTCGTGCGCAAGGACGGCGCTGTCGTTGGCGTGCGGCTGGGCGAGGAGACGATCGAAGCCGGGCTGGTGGTGCTGGCCGACGGGGCGGTCTCGCGGATCGCCCGGAACGGCGAGGCGCCGGCGCCCCCCTCCCCCGCCCGCGTGGCGCTGGGAATCAAGGAGGTCGTCGCGCTCGACCCGGGCAAGATTGAAGACCGCTTCGGGCTGGAACCCGGCCGGGGGGCGGCGCGGCTCGCCCTGGGGGACTTCACCCGCGGCGTGCCGGGCGGCGGATTCCTCTACACCAACCACGACTCCGTCTCGGTCGGCGTCGTCCTGCGGCTCGACGCGCTGACGGCGGCGGGACCGCAGGCGCCCGAGTCGCACGCGCTGCTGGACGCGTTTCGCGCCGTCCCGGAAATCGCCCGGCTGCTCGCCGGCGGCGAGACGGTCGAGTACTCGGCCCATCTGGTCCCGGAGCGGTCCTTTGACGATCTGCCGCCGCGTTCCGCCCCGGGACTGCTCGTGGCCGGCGACGCGGCGGGCTTCGTGATCCACCACGGCTTCACGGTGCGCGGAATGGACCTCGCCCTCGCCTCCGGCGTGCTCGCCGGGCGCGCGGCGGCAGGCGACCCGGCGGCGGCGCCGGCGGCCTACGAGGCGGCGCTGGCGGGGTCGTTCGTCCTGCGCGACCTCCGCGCCGCCCGACGCTCCCCCGCGTTCCTCGCCCGCCGTCGCCTGTACGACCACTACCCGCGCGCCGCCTGCGCGCTGTTCGAGGAGCTGTTCCGGTTCGGCCCGGGCGGCAAGGGCCCGGCCGCGAAACCGGCATGGAAAGTGCTGCGCAAGGAGATTCTTGACTGGCGCGGCCTGCGGGACTTGTGGGCGGCGAGGAAGCTCTGATGCGGGTCGACGAGAAAATCGCGCTCGACGCGTTCAAGCCCGACGAGGCGCCCCACATCCGGCTGCGGCCCGACCTCTGCCGCAAGTGCCGCGACCGGGTCTGTATCCGGGTCTGCCCGGGCGGCCTGTGGACGGCGGTGGAAGGAACGGACGAGGTCCGCGTCGAATGCTCCGGGTGTCTCGAGTGCGGGTCGTGTCTGACGTGCTGCCCGAACGGCGGGATCGATTGGGCGCATCCGCGGGGCGGATTCGGCGTTCGCTACCGATGCGGCTGACCCACCCGGACGCGGCTCACCGGTACACAATGAACGAACGGAACTCCGCGACCCCCTCCTGAACGCGGATCCCGGTCGCCCCCATATCGAGTTCCTCCGCCACGTCGATCGGCGGTTCAGCGAAGACCACCCTCCACTCTTCCGGATCTTCACCGTGGCCGAGCCGGCACTGCAGCACGCGACCATCCCAGGTGAAACGGAGCCAGCGCCACACGTCCAGCGGAACCTCGAGAGGTTCCACCGGGCTCTCGCCGGTGAAGGTCTCTTCGCCATGGGATCCGGCGGGCCGGTGCAATATGGACAGCTCGCGTCGTTCACCCTCGAAGCAGCACGCGGAGAAAAACTGCGGTTCCGATGTTCCGGACGTGTCGAGGCCGAGCAGCACGCAACCCCAGCCGGGCATCCCGACAGGGAATCGAAACACGGCTTCGGCCGCGATGGGCGCCTCGCCTCCTGACGCCCTCCACCAGTAGTTCCCGCCTCGCGAGCCGGAGGTGCCGAGCACAGCGTCGTCCGTCCGTTCCCAGGTGCCGTTCCAGACGACCCAGTCCAGCCCGCCCTCACCGCCGGGGTCCCGGGCGAACGCATCGAAGCCGTAGACATGCGAGAAGAGACCGGGCTGGCCCGGTTCCTCGCACGCGTCGCCCAGCGTGTCGCCGTCCTCGTCGGCCTGGTCGGCGTTGGAGTACGTCGGGCAGTTGT
>Ga0209162_1002596_pt1 | contig 15504 bp, 12 predicted proteins | sample YNPNPMetaG_FD_187121 | JGI IMG/M metagenome (GOLD analysis project Ga0209162, IMG submission 187121) | Anoxygenic and chlorotrophic microbial mat microbial communities from Yellowstone National Park, USA - YNP NP MetaG (SPAdes) (version 2) ... | reverse complement strand
AGGAGGGGGCTGCTTGGGAGAACTGCCCCGCGCCGGTTGGCGCGATGACGTTTGCCTGGCGGGACGGGCCGGCGGTTTACGTGAAGACTGTTTACGACGGGTCACTGGCATGGCAAATTCATTATAGCACAAATGGTCTATTGTAATGTCACATGGGTGCCTCGTTGTCGTTGCGAGCAGCGTTCTTTGCGACGACCGCAAAGTGTGCCCGAAGGGTAGGCAATCTCCTGTCAGGCGCGGCGATTGCTTCGACGGCTATGGCCACCTCGCAATGACAGGGGTAGGTAAGTACCAAAAATCGCAGGTAACTATTCAGGCTGTCATTGCGAGGGCGTTCTCTGCCCGAAGCAATCTCGTCTTGAACAGGAAAAACCATGCTTTGGGAGACTGCTTCACTCGCAAAAAGCGCTCGTTCGCAGTGACACCCCTGTTTCGAGTGGATGGCTGAATAGTTACAATCGCAGTAAAATCAGACCGTGACTCAATCCCCCCGCATCGTCTTTATGGGATCGCCGGACTTTGCCGTTCCCAGCCTGGAGGCGCTCGCCAGGCGCTATCCGGTCGTCGGCGTGGTGACCCAGCCCGATCGGCCGGCCGGGCGGGGCGGGACCCTGAAACCGCCCGCCGTTAAAGATGCCGCTCTGCGCCTCGGCCTGCCCATCATCCAGCCCGAAAAGTTACGTCAGCCCGAAGCGATGGAGCAACTGCGCGCCTGGCAGCCGGACGTGATTGTCGTCGCCGCCTTCGGGCAGATTTTGCGCCCGGCGGTGCTGGACCTGCCGCCTTTTGGCTGCGTCAACGTCCATGCCTCGCTCCTGCCGCGCTGGCGCGGCGCGGCGCCCATCCAGGCCGCGATTTTGGCCGGGGACAAAGAGACCGGCGTCACGATTATGAAGATGGACCCCGGCGTGGATACCGGCCCCATCCTGAGCCAGCGCCTCCTCCCCATCGCTCCCGACGAGACCGGCGGTTCGCTGTTTGAAAAACTCTCTGTGCTGGGCGCCGACCTGCTGCTCGAAACCCTGCCCGCTTACCTGGCGGGGGAGATTCAGCCGCGGCCTCAGCCGGAGGAAGGCGTCACCTATGCCCCGATGCTCAAAAAGGAAGACGGTCTGCTCGACTTCAGTCAGCCTGCCGCGGCGCTGGAGCGCCGCGTGCGCGCCATGCACCCCTGGCCGGGTGCGTTCTTTGACTGGAACGGCGCGCCGCTGAAGGTTCTGCGCGCCAGCGTCAGCGGGGCCAACAGCCCGGGTGCGGGACGCAGGCTCACGGTCGAGGGACGACCCGCCATCGGCTGCGGGGAGGGGATTCTCATTCTCGAGGAAGTTCAACCGGCAGGCAAGAAACCCATGCCCGGCAAGGCTTTCCTGGCCGGCGCACGAGATTGGACAAAATAACTCACCATCGAACAGGAGAGAATGACGATGAAGTACATTGCTTCGATTGACCAGGGTACCACCAGCACGCGCTGTATTCTCTTCGACCACGGCGGCAACGTCGTCGCTGTGGCCCAGAAGGAGCATCAGCAAATTTACCCCCGTCCCGGCTGGGTGGAACACGATCCGCTGGAAGTCTGGCGCAATACGCAGGAGGTCATCAGCCAGGCGCTCAGCCGCGTGGAGGGCGCAGCCTCCATTGCCGCCATCGGTATCACCAATCAGCGCGAGACGACCGTCGTCTGGGAAAAGGCCACCGGCCGCCCCGTCTATAACGCCATCGTCTGGCAGGACACGCGCACCGACGTGATCTGCAACGAACTGGCAAAGGACGGCGGGCAGGACCGGCTGCGCGCCAAAACTGGCCTGCCGCTGGCAACGTATTTCTCCGGCCCGAAGATCAAGTGGATTCTGGACAACGTGCCGGGGGCACGCCAGCAGGCCGAGGCGGGCGAACTGCTGTTCGGCAATATGGATACCTGGCTCATCTGGAACCTGACCGGCGCGCACGTCACCGACGTGACCAACGCCAGCCGCACGCTCCTGATGAATCTGCACACCCTGGACTGGGACGAGGAAATCCTGGCCCTGCTGGGCATCCCGCGCGCCATGCTGCCGCAGATTCGCTCCTCGTCTGAAGTCTATGGACAGGCGAAGGGGGCGCTGGGCGGCGTGCCGGTATCCGGCGACCTGGGCGATCAGCAGGCGGCGCTCTTTGGGCAGACCTGCTACGCCCCGGGCGAGGCCAAGAACACCTATGGCACGGGCTGTTTCATGCTGCTCAACACCGGCGAGACGCCCGTTCCCTCGACCTCTGGCTTGCTGACCACGCTGGGCTACAAAATCGGCGACCGTCCGGCGGTCTACGCCCTGGAAGGTTCGATTGCCATCACCGGCGCGCTGGTGCAGTGGCTGCGCGACAACCTGGGCATGATCACCAAATCGGCGGAAGTAGAAGACCTGGCGCGGACAGTGGAGGACAACGGCGGCATTTACTTCGTCCCGGCCTTCTCTGGTCTGTTTGCCCCCTACTGGCGCTCCGACGCGCGCGGCGTCATCGTCGGGCTGACGCGCTACGTCAACAAGGGACACATCGCCCGCGCTGCCCTGGAAGCCACCGCCTACCAGACGCGTGAAGTGCTGGACGCAATGGAAAAAGACTCGGGCGTCAAACTGACCGCCCTGAAAGTGGACGGCGGGATGGTCTTCAACGAACTGCTGATGCAATTCCAGGCCGATATTCTCGGCGTGCCGGTCATCCGCCCGAAGGTGGCCGAGACGACCGCTCTGGGCGCGGCCTATGCCGCCGGGCTGGCGGTCGGCTTTTGGAAAGATTACGACGAACTGCGCCGCAACTGGGGCCGCGACAAGGAATGGCAGCCGCAAATGGACCCCGCCCGCCGCCAGGCGCTCTACGCCGGCTGGAAGAAGGCCGTGACCAGAACGTTTGATTGGATTGCATAAACGATAGGTAACTGTTCAGTCTTGCATCAAAACTGTTGGGTATGTCATTGCGAGGAGCGTTCTTTGCGACGACCGCGAAGCGTACCCAAAGGGTAAGCAATCCCCAAGCGGTCAATCTGGCCTGATAAGTGGGAGATTGCTTCGCCAGAAAACGGCTCGCAATGACATGGCTGAACAGTTACAACGATAGCGAGATTTCCTATGAACCGACAAGAAATTCTTGATTCCCTTTCATCCCGCCCTCCTGCTGTGTTGATCGTCGGCGGCGGCATCAACGGCATTGGCACGTTTCGCGACCTGGCGCTTAACGGCGTGGACGTGTTGCTTGTTGAACGCGGCGACTTCTGCTCCGGCGCATCGGCAGCCTCCTCGCGCATGGCGCACGGCGGCATTCGCTACCTGGAGAACGGCGAGTTTCGCCTCGTTCGTGAAGCCGTGCAGGAACGCAACCGCCTGATTCAAAATGCACCCACGCTGGTCAAGCCGTTGCCCACGGTCATCCCGATGTTCAAGATTTTTTCTGGCTTGTTCAATGCCCCGCTCAAATTCCTGGGATTGTTGGAGAAGCCGGCTGAGCGCGGCGCGTTGGTCATCAAAATTGGCTTGATGTTCTATGATGCCTTTACCGGCAAGACGCGCACCGTGCCGCGGCACACCTTTGAGCCGCGCTCCAAAGCCTTAAAAAAGTTCCCGCGTCTCAATCCCAAAGTGCGCTACATTGCCACCTACTACGATGGCCTGCTGCTTTCGCCGGAACGCCTGGCTTTGCAACTCGTCCTGGATGCCGAAGCCGAAGGGCCGCACGCCCGCGCCCTCAACTACGTAAGTTTGGTCGGCGTCAATGGCGATACGGTGACCCTGCGCGATGAGTTGACCGGTGCGACGTTTGCAGTTCGCCCGCAGGTTATCGTCAATGCGGCTGGGCCGTGGATTGACCTTGCGAACCGGACGTTTGGCTTGCAAACCCACTACATCGGCGGCACCAAAGGCTCACACCTCGTTCTCGACAACCCTGAACTGCGCCGCGCCATCGGCGACCATGAGTTTTTCTTCGAAAACAAGGACGGGCGCATTGTGCTCATCTTCCCCCTCTTCGACAAGGTCATGATTGGCACCTCGGATATTCCCATTCAAGACCCCGACTCGGCTCGCTGTACTGAAGAAGAAGTTGACTATTTCATCGAGATGGTCGGGCGCGTCTTCCCCGATATTCCCGTAACCCGCGATCAGATCGTGTTTCGCTTCTCCGGCGTCCGGCCGCTGGCTTACACTGGTTCGGCCAAAACAACCGGTCAGATCACCCGCGATCACCACATCCGCGAGGACAAACTCGGCGAAATCCCTGTCCTCTCGCTGGTGGGCGGTAAATGGACCTCCTTTCGCGCCTTCTCGGAGCAGGTGACCGACCGCGTCCTGGCCTTGTTGGGCCAATCGCGCAAAGCCGGTACCACCTCGTTGCCGATTGGAGATGGCGCCTCTGCTGCCGCGCTCAAGACCTCGCCAGACTACACCCGTGCCGAAATTATCGAAATGGCGCAACGCGAAAAAATTGTCCACCTCGATGATTTGCTTTTGCGCCGCACCTTACTCGCCTATCTGGGGCAACTGAATCGCTTGCTGGTAGAGCAACTGGCCGATTGGTTGGGGGACGCTCTCGGCTGGGACGCAGCGCGCAAACAGGCTGAAGTAGCGCGCACCGCTCAGATTCTGGCTGACAGGCATCAGGTTCAGTTGTTTTGATCGTTATCTCTCCCTTCTCGAATAGTCTGGTGGGTTTGTATCCCCTCTATCCGATTGTATCAATCCAAATGGTAATGTAATCCAACGTCATACTCGTTATCTTTGGGCATGAAAAGGCAAGCCGCGATTGTTGGATGGCTGTTTGCTTTGGCTGGGAAATACGATTGTATCATCAAAGCGTTTGTCGTTCTTGTGTCAGGAGCGATTGTGGGAAAGGATGACGCTGGCCTTCTCTTGCCAGAAGCGTAACAGATGCGCATTTCGTGCCGTTGTTGGGGCGAATTTTCTGCATTGAAAACGGAAAGCGGGCTAAAATGCGCTCAAAACCGTCTTGGATGACCAGATAAGAGCGTTCCTCCGCCCCCCATCCACTCCAGGTGGTGGCAACATTCGCCATTTACAGGGTGTGTACCATGACCGTTGGTACTCACCCCACAGTGATGCACCAGGTCCACTTCGAAATGTTCGGGCTCGTGTTCATCCCACTCCATGCGCCGCGGGGGGATCAGGACTCTCAACGCGGAAGTTGACGCTGACTTCCCCTGCCGCTGAGCAGTCCGTTGCGTGGTCTGTTGCGAAGCGAGCAGACGCTTTTGCAGACTGGAGACGCTGATTCGTTCCTGCTTTCGTAGCGTGTTTTTGCTGACGGTCAATTCCTTGTGTGGTTGCAAATGCCGGGCCATCCATAGGAGATTCGGCTTTAGAGGTTCTGCACAAGGTAATCTAGCCACAGGCGATGAATGCAGATAGCATCCTCCATTGTCTTGTTGACGGTGGCGTGGTTGGCGGGTCAGTTGCCTTGCACCAGGCGGATCAAGGATTGGCGGTGTAAGCCAGTAATGGCCTGGGGTTCGTCCAACAGGCGACTGCGTTCTGGTTTTGTTTGAGTGGCCAGGTAGCGCAGGCGCACCTTGTGCAGGTATTTGCGTCGTTCGTTTATGTTCATGGGGTCGGTTTCTGCCGTACTTACCTCGGTCACATTTTATTTGATAGAACGCATCCTTGCATCTTCCCCGATTCCATGCTAAAATCTTGGCCGTTGTACGACCAATACCGAACGCATCGAAAAGTGGGCGCCCCCCACTTTTCTGCTTGTAAAGGAAAGATGGAGCAAAAGAAAGAATGAAAAACGAATTTGCCCTGGCTTTTAACGAAATTATCGAAGAAAAGCAACTTCCCAAAGAAGTCATTTTGGCGGCTATTGAATCGGCGATGGTATCTGCTTACCGGCGCGCCGTCAACGTCTCGAACGCTCAGGAAGTGCGCGCTTCACTCGACCCGGAAACCGGCAAAGTGGTCATCTATGCCGAAAAAGAAGTGGTAGAAGAGGTTCAGGATGAACGCACCGAGGTCAGCCTGGAAGAGGCGCGACGGGTTAAGCCCGATGCTCAGATCGGCGACATGGTCATTGTGGAAAGTACGCCGGCTGACTTCGGTCGTGTGGCCGCGCAAACTGCCCGCCAGGTAATTCAGCAGCGGATTCGTGAAGCCGAACGGCAAATGCAAGCCAACTTTTTCAGTAAACAAATTGGCGAAATCGTCAGCGGCACGGTGCAGGCAATCAGCAACAGCCAGGGCATTACCATCGGTCTCGATATGAAGGCCGAAGGGCTGATGCCACCCAACCACAAAATTCCCGGCGAACGATTCAAAGTCCATGATCGTGTCCGGGCTGTAGTGCTGGAAGTCAAAGACAGCCCCCGCGGGCCACAAATCATCCTCTCGCGTGCTCACCGCAACTTCTTGCGCCGTTTGCTCGAAAACGAAGTGCCAGAAATTTATCATGGGATTGTGGAAATCCGCGCTATTGCACGCGAACCGGGCCAACGCGCCAAAGTGGCTGTCTCGGCTACGCAACCGAACGTTGACCCGGTGGGCGCCTGTGTCGGTATTAAAGGGGTCCGCATTCAGGCCATTGTCAAAGAATTGCATGATGAAAAGATTGACATCATTGAATGGAACCCGGACCCGGTGATCTATATCTCCAAAGCCATCAGCCCAGCGCGAGTGAGCGGCGTGTACTTGAATGAGGCAGAGAAAACCGCCACTGTGGTCGTCCAGGAGGATCAACTTTCCCTGGCCATCGGTCGCGATGGGCAGAACGCCCGCCTGGCCGCCAAACTGACTGGCTGGCGCATTGACATCAAATCGTTGCCAGAAGCGGCAGCCGATGCGATTGTCAAACTGCAAAGCGATCCCTCCCTGGCGCAACTGGCCGAGCGCGAAAGAGAAAATATTCCTCAAATCGAAGCCATTTTGGCAAAGAAAGCCGAAAATCAGCCCATTACGGCTGAAGAAGTGGTCGCCGTGACCCAATTTGTAGACCGGGTAGAACGCCGCACGATTGAGAAACAACGTGCCGAAGTCGCTGCCAAAGAAGAACGTCTTGCCCAAGCACGGGCCAGCATTCCGGCGCAGGCTTTTGAAACCGATATTGCTTTCCTCAACCTGCCCGAGCACGTTTACGCCATTCTGACCGAAGCCGAATACCGTACGGTGGGCGATCTGATGATGGCGATGAAACTTAACCCCGACAAAGTCCTCGGTTTGCCAGGCTTCGGGCCCAAAGCCATGCAAGCGATTCAGGAAGCACTCAACACCGTCTCGTTCCCTGAACCCGAAACGGTTGCCCCCGCTGCACCTGTCGAGGCCGAGGCCGCTGCTGAGACTGCTGAACCCGCTGCTGCTACAGAAGCGGAATTGCCGCCTGCAAGAGAAGCAGCCCCCTCCACAACCGTTCTGGCTAAAGCCAGCCAAGAGAGTGAAGAGGAAGAAGGAAAAGAAGACTTTGAGAAACTCTTCAGCGTTCAGAACCTTAAGGCTGATATTGCCATCATTGACGAGGAAGGGACTAGCAGCAAACCGAAAGACAAGAAAAAGGGCCGCAAAGACCGCATTTACGAATTCGACGAAGAACGCGGAGAACAGATCGCCCGCAAGAAACACAAGCGCAATACCCTGCTGGATGATGATGAATGGTAAACAATCGCCGGCCAGCAGGCATGAGGCGAGGCTGTTCCATCCTTTTATCAGCAAGGAAGTTCATTTTCTTTCGAAGCGTCCTTTGGTAAGAAGGTGGCTGGAAAACGACACAAACGACCCAAGCATATTCCCCAGCGCACTTGCGTGGGATGTCGCACAGTGATGCCCAAACGCGCCCTGGTGCGCCTTGTGCGTCAGGCTGATGGTGTGCACATAGACCCGACCGGCAAGGCGCCAGGTCGAGGGGCTTACCTGCACAACCAGCGCTCCTGCTGGGAAAAGGGTTTAAAGGGTTCTCTTGCCCACGCATTAAAAACAACCCTTTCGCCGCAGGACATTCTCAGCCTCCGCCAGTTTATGGAAACACTGCCGGAGGAAGATCAACAGGACCAGGATTCCATGGGCTAAATCAACGCCCTCCGCTCAGCCGGCAGGCTGCCTGGTCGCTTGACGCATAGCCTCTTTTGAAAGAGGCGCCATCATTGCTATTTTGCGAAGGAGTTGCCGTATGAGCGAACAAAAGTTAAAAACAATTGAATTACCTGCTACGATTACGGTACGAGATTTTGCCCAGAAAATTGACGTTTCGGCCATCAACATCATCCGGAAATTGATGGAAAATGGGTTGATGGTGACAATCAACCAAAGCATTGATTTCGACACAGCCGCTATCGTTGCCGCAGAAATGGGCTACGAAGCCGTTTTAGAGAAAACTGCAGAAACAGAGGAAAAAGAGACCGGCGAAGTTCCTCTCTGGCGCAAGGTCATTGAAAAAGAAAACCCGGCCGATCTCGTCCCGCGGCCACCGGTGGTGACCATCCTCGGTCACGTCGATCATGGCAAGACCAGCCTCCTGGACGCGATTCGCAACGCCAATGTTGCTGCCGGCGAAGCAGGCGGCATTACCCAGCATATTGGCGCTTATCAGGTAGAATTGAAAGGCCGACAAATCACCTTTCTCGACACCCCCGGCCATGCGGCTTTCACCGCCATGCGTGCCCGCGGTGCGCAAGGTGCGGATATCGTTGTCCTCGTTGTCGCTGCCGACGACGGTGTGATGCCGCAAACCAAAGAGGCCATTGCCCATGCCCGGGCGGCGCGCGTTCCGATTGTAGTTGCCCTCAACAAGATTGATAAGCCCAACGCTAACCCTGATCGCGTCAAACAGCAACTCAGTGAAAACGGATTGGTGCCAGACGAATGGGGCGGCAACACATTCGTTGTGCCGGTCTCGGCCAAACAAAAGCAAGGGATTGAGGATTTGCTGGAGACAATTTTGCTGGTAGCCGACAACAGCAATATCCGCGCCAACCCCAAAGGGGAAGTGATTGGCACGGTCATTGAAGCAGAGTTGGACAAAAGCAAAGGGCCGGTCGCCACGCTTCTGGTCCAGAACGGTACGCTCAAGGTCGGCGATATTGTCGTCGCCGGCATGGCCTATGGACGTCTGCGGGCCTTGTTCGATTTTCGTGGCCGAAAAGTACAAAAAGCCGGCCCCTCGGTGCCGGTGTCGGTCATGGGCTTGAATGATTTACCGGCAGCCGGTGACATCTTCCGGGTTGTAGAGAGCGAAAAAGAGGCGCGCCAAATCATTCTGGAACGTCAGGAAGCAGCGAAACAACAGGCTGTAGCGCAAAAGAAGATGACGCTTGAAGAACTCTTCAGCCGCTATAAATCGGGCGAGGCGCGTGAACTCAATCTCATCGTCAAGGCCGACGTGCAGGGCTCGCTGGAGCCAATCATCAGCGAAATCAATCGCCTCAACTCTGGCGAAATCAAAATCAACATCCTGTACGCCGAAACAGGCAATGTCAGCGAGAACGACGTGATGCTGGCTTCGGCTTCGCAGGCCATCATCGTCGGTTTCAACGTCCAGGCAGATGTGGCTGCCCGGCGGTTGGCAGAATCAGAAGGTGTTTCGATTCGCCTCTACGACATCATCTATCGTCTGACCGAAGACCTGGAAAAGGCGCTCAAAGGCATGCTCCAGCCGGAATTCTCCGAAAAAGTGATCGGCCGCGCCAATGTGCTGGCGGTCTTCAACCTGTCCAAAGGCACAAGAGTCGCCGGTTGCAGAGTGACCGAAGGCGAAGTCCGCCGCAATGCCAAAGCCCGACTCCTGCGCGGCAAAGATACCGTCTATGAGGGAGAGGTCGCCTCGCTCAAACACGAAAAAGAAGACGTGCGCGAGATGCGCGCCGGTTTTGAATGCGGAATTGGCCTGAAAAACTTTAATGACATTCAGGTCGGTGACATCATTGAGTGCTACGTCCTCGAAAAGACCGACAAAGGCTAAACAGAAAGTAGTGAAACATGCCATCGAAAGTAAGATTAGAACGTATTGCTGACCGTTTCAAGCAAGAACTCTCTGAACTTCTGCTGCGCGAAGTAAGTGACCCGCGCCTGCAACAGATTTTTGTCACCGATGTCAAGGTGGACCGGGAACTGGCTTTTGCCGATATTTACGTCTCGGCGGTTGAAGGTTCGGCCCGAAGTGCCGAAATCCTGGATGGATTGCAAAGTGCTACCGGCTTCTTGCGCCGTGAACTGGCAGCGCGCATTGACCTGCGGATCATGCCTCGCCTGCGCTTCCACTGGGATCCCACTCCCGAAAACGCTGATCGAATCGAACGATTATTAGCCTCGCTGCGCGAATCGAACTCACAGAAATCCTCATGAGCAACTTGCACGAAGAAATCAAAGCCGCCCTTTCTACCGCCGAACGTATTCTCGTCACCTCCCACATTCGCCCCGATGGAGATGCGATTGGCTCCACCCTGGCATTTGGCCTCGCCCTGCTGGACGCAGGCAAACAGGTCCAAATGGTGCTCGCCGATGGGGTGCCTGCTGCCTTTCGGCACCTGCCCGGTAGTGAAAAAGTCCAAACGCAACCAGAGGGGCCAGTAGATTTTATCATCACCGTAGATTGCTCTGAACCCAAACGAGTGGGGGACGTCCTGGATGGCTACGGCCAGCCTGACCTGGTCGTTGACCATCACATCAGCACCGAACCATTCGGACGGTTCAACGTAATCGAGCCCACTGCCGCAGCAACCGCCTCGCTCCTGACCCGTTTCCTGCCCGTCTGGGGGCTGACGATCACTCCCCCCATTGCCGCCAACCTCATCACTGGCCTGGTGACAGACACGCTGGGGTTTCGCACCTCCAGCACTACTCCCGAAACATTGCGTCAGGCCGCTGATTTGCTGGAACTCGGCGTAGATATGAGCAGCCTCTACTTTCGCAGTCTGGTGCGGCGCACATTTTCTGCAGTTAAGTACTGGGCAGCAGGTCTTGCCAGCCTCCAACGCGCCGATGGCATCATTTGGGGCACGCTGACACTGGCAGACCGGGAAGCAGCCGGTTATAATGCCAATGATGACGCTGACCTGATCAACATTGTCTCATCCATTGACGATGCGGACATTGCCATCATGTTCGTTGAGCAAAGTCCGCAGAAAACAAAAGTATCCTGGCGTGGCTTAAAACCGCACATCGACGTATCGCAAATTGCTCGCCAATTTGGGGGTGGTGGTCATCGCGCTGCTTCAGGGGCAGAGGTGGCTGGCTCCTTACACGAAGTTCAACAAAAGATTCTGGCTGCCACGCGCAGGTACTTGAATCAGCCACACTGAGTGTGGACGGGGAACGATTGAACAATTCTGGAGGAAATCAACCATATGGAAAGCCAAGATATCAAGAATGCCATTTCGGGCATCCTGGTCGTGGATAAGCCCGTTGGCCTGACTTCGCATGATGTCGTTGAGATTATTCGCAAAGGGACCAACATCCGCCGCGCCGGGCATACCGGCACGCTCGACCCGCGTGCCTCTGGGGTTCTCGTGGTCCTGATTGGCCCCGCTGTGCGCCTGAGCGAATTCGTCTCCTCGGCTGACAAACGCTACCAGGCCATCATCCGCCTGGGCGGAACGACCGACACCTACGATGCCGATGGCCGCTTTACGACCCAAATGCGCACCCCCCTGGACATCACCGAAGAGAAATTCAACCAAGTGTTGCAACAGTTCGTCGGTGAAATTGAGCAGACCCCTCCCCCCTACTCGGCGATCAAAGTGCATGGACGCCGCGCCTACCAGATGGCGCGTCAGGGCGAGGAAGTCGAACTGGCTCCGCGCAAAATCAACGTCTATCATCTTGAAGTGCTCGAATGGGCGCCCCCCGAAGTCGTGGTGGACGTGCATTGCTCCTCTGGCACTTACGTCCGCTCGCTGGCCAACGACCTGGGTGCCGCCCTCGGCTGCGGCGCTTACCTGGTCGGCTTGCGGCGTACAAAAAGCGGGCGCTTTACCCTGCGTGATGCTGTTCCCCTGCGCAAACTGCAGGAGGCCTTCCTCACCGGCAACTGGTACCAGTACCTGATTCCGGCTGCCGAAGCCCTGGCCGATTGGCCCGCCGTAGAACTCAACCCCGACGAAGTCGAAGAAGTCAAACATGGACATCGTGTCAAAGCCGCTCCCGATAGCAAACCCGGTCTGGTGCGCGGGGTGAGCATGGCCGGGGAACTCATCGCCATCATGGACCTTGTGACCGGCGAAGATGGCGTGACCCTTGAATGGCAACCTAAAAAAGTCTTCTTCTCCTGATTCTCCTTCACTAAGTGTGGACACGGAGAACATAACGAGTGGTTATGCCTCCGTGTCCCAAATGTTTTAAAACTGTGGCCCATTTTCACTCTCTTCGAGACGTTTCGATCTCCCATGCCTGGGTGACGGTTGGCATTTTCGACGGCGTTCACCTGGGGCACCGCGCCCTGCTGACACGACTGGTGGAAGGCGCGCGGGCAAATGGCTGTTCCTCCGTTGTCTTGACCCTCCACCCCCACCCGGCCGTCGTCCTCGGCGGTCAGGAAGACTTTGCCTACCTCTCCCCTCCCGAAGAAAAAGCCGCCCTGCTGACCGCCCTCGGCGTGGACGTGGTCATCACCCAACTCTTTGACCGTGACTTTGCATCTCAAACCGCTGAGGAATTTATGCGCCTCCTCGTCCAGACCCTCGGCCTGCGTCACCTGATCATCGGCTACGATACTGCCCTCGGCCGCGGCCGCGAAGGCGACGCTCGCCGCCTGACAGAACTCGGCCAGGCGCTCGGCTACACCGTCGAGACGATCAGCGCCGTGCAGCACGGAGCAAAGATCATTTCCTCCAGCGCCATCAGAGAACAGATCCGGGCTGGTGCGGTGGCCGAAGCCGCGGCGGCCCTGGGACGCTGGTACACGGTCTCAGGCCCCGTCGTCCATGGCGACGGTCGCGGACGGCACATCCATCTTCCCACGGCGAACATCCTTTATCCACAAGAAAAACTCATCCCCCCCGCCGGTATCTATGCCACCTGGGCCTGGGTGGGTGAAAAACGTTACGCCGCCGCCACGAACATCGGAATCAACCCCACCTTTACCCCCCAACGCCAGAACATCGGCATCGAGGCCCATCTCCTGGATTTCTCCGGCGATCTCTACGGGCAGGAAGTGCGTCTTGAATTTGTCCAACGCCTGCGCGGGGAGCAAAAATTTGCCTCGGCGGAGGCGCTCCTGGCCCAAATTCAGCAGGACATCGCCCGCGTTCGTGAATTGTTGACCTGAGCAGGCGCTGCCTGACTTCGACAGGTTGTGGGACAATCGGGGCAGGGGAATTTAAATTGACGTTTTCCCTGTTTTCGTCTATATTCCCCCTATGTCTGCCCGCCAAATTTACCTTCTCTCCCCCAAACAACTTTCCCCCGAAACCATTGCCGTTGCCTTTGCCAAAACATCCCGTTCCCCCGAATCCTTTCGTGAGATTGCCGCCGAACTGAGCGACGAGAAATCAGCGCAATTCCACGAGAAATGGGTGGTGGGCTACGGTCATGCATCGGTGGCCGAACATGCCGTTTTGCACATCGCCATCGAGAACGTATCGCGGCTGGCAGTGGAATGTATCGAGTCGAACCGGCTGGCCTCCTACACAGAAAAATCCACCCGCTACCAGAAATGGGACATGGATGCCTTCGTCACCCCTCCTGAATTAGAGGCGCATCCGCTGCTGGCCCTCTACACGCGAACCTGCCGCATGCTTTTCGAGACCTATGCTCAGTCTCTGCTGCCGGTGCGCGCCCTGGTCGAAAAACTCATCCCCCGCCGCCCCACCGAGACGGACGAAGCCTACGACCGGCGCATCCGCTCCCAGTACGTGGACTCGTGCCGCTTCCTGTTACCGGCCGCGGCCCTGGCCAATCTCGGAATGACGGCCAATGCGCGTGTGCTGGAACACGCCATCTCCAAAATGCTCTCGCATCCACTGAAGGAGGTGCGCCAGATTGGAGAAGAAATCAAACAGGTTGCCCGCTCCGAGGTACCAACCCTGGTCAAATACGCCGAACCGCTCCCCTACCTGATCGAGACCTGCTCAGACCTGGAAAGGGAGGCTTCGTCCTTTGCGCAAACTGACCCAAGCGAGGATTGGTGCCGCTTATATACCTGGGATGCAGACGGCGAGCGAAAGGTGCTTGCCGCTGCTCTCTACCGTTTCAGCGGGATGACCTACGAGACGGCCTTCAAAACAATTTGCGCCGCCACAGCGGAAGAACAGGAAAAATGGGCTGCCTTGCTGCTGGGGCGTTTGGGAGAGCATGATGTGCCTTTGCGGGAATTGGAACATACGACCTACACCTTTGAACTCGTCCTGGACCAGGGAGGGTATGCCGAATTCAAGCGCCATCGCATGATGAGCCAGACGCCGCAAGCGCTAACCGCCCGGTTAGGATACGCCCTCCCGCGTCGAATTGTAGAGGCCGGTTTTGAAGATCGTTACCGGGCAGCCATGGATGCCGCAGCCGAGGCTTACGAGAAACTGGCCGATTGGAATCCACATATAGCCGCCTACGTCGTTCCCAACGGTTTTTACCGGCGGGTGCTCTTCACCATGAATTTGCGCGAAGCGTTTACATTTTGTCGCCTGCGGGCTGCCCCCAATGCGCATTTTTCCATGCGGCGCGTTGCCCAGCGCGTGGCAGAGGAAATTCGACGCGTCCATCCCCTTCTGGCGCGCTATCTGCGTTTACCAGAAGAAAAATGGGAAGAAATCGAGCGTACTTACCTGTAATCAGCGCAGCCACAAAAAGACTCCACCTGACAATCAAACCTTGCCAGGCAGAGTCCGGCGGCACAAAAACTCTTTGTCCTCAATGGAACGTCCTGCAGGGTTCACGAGCGCTATCTTCGCGTCTCATTGAACCTTGGGAATGTTTTAAAAAGTTCATTACCCGACCTGGGCCAACAGGCCAATAATGAACAACCCACAGAGGGACAACACATTCAGAGAATTGATCACCAGGCCAATAATGCCAAATGTTTTCTTCTCCGTCTTTTGGACGACCGCAGCAATGCCCAACCCCATCCCGGCCAGGCTAAGAACAGGGCTGCACAAAAACAGCACACTGGCAATCACAATCGCCGGATTGCTCTGGTCGATCATGTCAGGAGTGAAATTGGGGTTATCAACGGCTAAGGAAAAACCGTAACTAAACGAGATAATGAATGCAACACAGAAAATGAGCAAGGCCAGTATGCCTAGAACAAAAGCCGCAATGCCAAGTTTGGATTGTTTTTGTTCCACAGGCGGCGGAGCGGCCGGCTCGGGAAAAGATGAAAAATTATTGTCCATGTCATCCTCCTTTGTGCCATATTATATCTGAAATCTAATTTTGCAAAAAGGGCTGCACTGGCCCCCACTATGGCTTTCTCAAGAAAACGTATATGTCACGAAATGTTTTGAAAATGTCACTGCAAGCCGATCTTTGGCAACCGCGAAGCGTACCCGCAGGGTAAGCAGTCTCCTGCTTAATGGATAAAACTGGTCTTCAGGAGATTGCTTCAGCGGCAAAAACC
>Ga0209162_1002595_pt1 | contig 15518 bp, 14 predicted proteins | sample YNPNPMetaG_FD_187121 | JGI IMG/M metagenome (GOLD analysis project Ga0209162, IMG submission 187121) | Anoxygenic and chlorotrophic microbial mat microbial communities from Yellowstone National Park, USA - YNP NP MetaG (SPAdes) (version 2) ... | reverse complement strand
CAACCACTTAGCAGGCGGCCCCATTCGACCTCTCTGGCACCTCCCCGGGTGCATCTTTTGAGCGGAGGGAGAGGGATTCGAACCCCCGGTGGGTTGCCCCACACCTGTTTTCAAGACAGGCGCCTTCAACCACTCGGCCATCCCTCCAGAGGGATTCGTTTCCCAACGCGGCCCGATTGTATCATATTTGCGGACACTTCACAAGAAAAATTTAGTCTGCAGCTTATCTGAATAAGTAGTTTTGTTTTCTCTGCACTCCTGGCAATGGATTTTTTGCTGCAGAAAATACCGTTCCGTTAAGATTGTGTTAGCATGGCGGATCCTTCAAAGATTGAAAACTGCGCTATAAACTCGTGATAGCGGTAAGATATTTGGCAGGAAAAATCGAAGAGCACAATTAAACAAAATTTTACATAAACAGGTCGTAAAACGACCAAATTATCACTTGACAATGTTATTAATATCTGTAAAATAAACTCCAGTATGAGTTCAGTGGTGTTAACTTATTTACCCAAGCGAAAGAGCCCGCGACATACCCACTCTTCGGGAGAGCGGGCATTTGGTGTTTCAAAAGCCTGATCTGTACCAAAAAAGCATTTTGTAATCAAATCCCTCTCCCGTATGGAGAGGGATTTTTTATAGCTAGGAATTATTCTTTTTGAGGAGGTAACTATGACAACACAATTGACTGGTCACTGCCCTGAGTGCGATGCAGAACTGACTTTCAACGATGTCATTGAAGGTGAGATTGTTGTCTGCTCTGACTGCGGCGTAGACCTTGAGGTGATCAGCCTGGAGCCGTTTGAGCTTGCGCTGGCACCGATGGAAGAAGAAGATTGGGGCGAATAAGGCAAAGCGAGGCGGCGTATGAAGATCGGGTTATTACTTTCGCGTGTACGTGTAGAGGAGAAGTGGTTGCTTGCCAGTCTTGAAAAGCGCGGTGTTGCCTTTGAGCGTATTGATGATGGCGATATTCATTTGGAGATTGCCGATCCGGGTTCGTGGTCCCAGTACGATGTTGTTCTTGAGCGCAGTCTTTCCTTTGTGCGTGGGCTTTACGTCACTTCAATACTGAATGCCTGGGGTATTCCCACAGTGAACATGGCTCATGTGGCACAGGTGTGCGGGGACAAACTGGCAACATCTGCCGCATTGGCACGGGCGGGCATCCCTCAGCCGCGCATCAAAGTTGCTTTTACTGCTGAGGCTGCTCTTCAGGCAATTGAAGAACTGGGATATCCAGTAGTTCTGAAGCCGGTGGTAGGTTCATGGGGACGCTTGCTTTCAAAAATCAATGACCGTGATGCTGCCGAGGCGATTTTGGAACACAAAGAAACATTAGGGTCATATCAGCATTCAGTGTTCTATATTCAAGAATATATCGAAAAACCCGGACGGGACATCCGTGCTATGGTAGTCGGGGATGAAACGATCTGCGCCATTTATCGTACCTCACCACACTGGATTACAAACACAGCCCGCGGTGGACAGGGTGAGGTTTGCCCGGTTACGCCAGAGTTGAATGAGTTGTGCGTCGCGGCGGCGAAAGCGGTTGGCGGCGGCGTTCTGGCGGTAGATGTGCTTGAAGACCCGCAACGCGGTTATCTGGTCAATGAAGTCAATCATACGATGGAATTTCATACGCTAGCGCCGACCACTGGTGTGGATATTGCGGGCATCATCGTGGACTATACAATTGCTGTGGCACGCGGCGATATTAAAACAATTGTACCCGCTCAGGCTTTACCCTTCCCAGTAATGTCTGTACCGCAGACAGTGAGTGTGCCTGCTCATTCATTCCGTTTTTCGGCAGGTATGGCATGAGAGTATCTATTGTTGGCGCTTCTGGTTATGCAGGTGGTGAGTTGCTGCGTCTGTTGCTTGATCATCCTCAGGTAGAGGTTAAACAGGCGACTTCCGAGAGTCACCTGGGCGAGTATGTTTATCAGCAGCATCCCAACCTGCGCAAACGAACACAGTTGAAGTTTTCCTCACGTCAAGTGTTAGAGCCTTGCGATTTGTTATTCCTTGCCCTGCCGCATGGCGAAAGCCAGAAAAACATTGAATACTATGCCAGTCTTGCGCCGCGTCTGATTGATCTGGCAGCAGATTTCCGTCTTCGCGACCCACAGCTTTACCGGCGATATTACGAGCACGAACATGCAGCGCCGGAGTGGTTGGACAAATTTGTGTATGGGCTGCCTGAACTGCACCGGCAAGAAATACGCAATGCAACGTATGTCAGCGGTGTGGGTTGTAATGCAACGGCTGTAATCCTAGCGCTTTATCCTTTACTGGCAAATGACTTTCTTGATCGAAGCCGCCCGATCATTGTGGAGATCAAAGTGGGTTCCTCCGAAGGTGGCGCAACACCGAATCCCGGTTCACATCATCCCGAACGCAGTGGTATCATTCGTACTTTTTCCTCGTTTGGACATCGCCACACGGCTGAAGTGATGCAAGAGCTGGGTTTGCAGGATGTTCACCTGACGATGACATCAGTGGACATCGTGCGCGGCGCGCTTGCAGCCGCGCACGCGTTTGTTAAACCCGGCGTCAATGAAAAAGATTTGTGGCGCGCCTATCGCGCTTGGGCGGAAGCTGAGCCTTTTGTGCGGCTGGTCAAAGACCGGCGCGGCATTTACCGTGTCCCGGAGCCAAAGGTGCTGGCAGGCAGCAATTACGTGGATGTTGGCTTCGACCTTGATCCAGCAAGTGGTCATGTAGTTAGCATGGCGGCGATTGATAACCTGATGAAGGGCGCGGCAGGGTCTGCTGTACAGGCGATGAACCTGATGTGTGGTTTTGATGAAACTGCCGGGCTGGAATTTAGCGGTTTGCATCCGATTTAGGAGGCGTATTGATGCTGGTGGTCAAAATCGGTGGTTCACAGGGTGTAGCGATAGAAGCAATTTGTGCAGACTTGAGCGCATTGATCCAGCAAGGAAAGAAGGTAGTGGTGGTGCATGGCGGTTCGGCAGAGATGAATGAGATTTCTACAAAACTGGGTTATCCGCCGCGTTTCGTTACCAGTGTTTCCGGTTTCACTAGCCGCTACACCGACCGCACTACGCTGGAAATCTTTGCTATGGTGACCAATGGGCGCATTAATACGTTGCTGGTGGAACGGTTGCAAAAATCCGGGGTGAATGCTTTTGGACTTTCAGGAGTGGATGGCAGGCTGATCCTTGCTCAGCGTAAAGAAGCCATCCGTATTGTGGAGAACGGCAGGCAGCGAATGCTGCGCGATGACTATACCGGAAAAATTGAACAGGTCAATGCGTCACTGCTGCGATTATTGCTGGACGCAGGACTGACACCGGTGATTGCACCGCTGGCGATTTCGCCGGTTGGCGAGGCAGTTAATGTGGATGCTGATCGGGCAGCGGCGATGGTGGCTGGTGCTGTGCAGGCAGATCAGTTGGTTATTCTGACCAATGTTCCAGGGTTGATGCGTAATTATCCGGATGAAAGCACGGTGATCCCGCACCTGCCACGTGTTGGCTTGGAACAGGCGATTTCCTTTGCCGAAGGACGGATGAAGAAAAAAGTGTTAGGTGCCAGCGAGGCGCTTGAGCTGGGCGTTTCCAAAGTGATCTTTGCCGATGGACGCGTTGAGCATCCTGTTCTGGATGCACTGGCAGGCAAAGGTACGGTGATTTCTTAACGATTGGAGTTAGTTATCATGGTTGAGATGATTTCTGCCACAAAATCCGAAGTTGGACTTTCAGAAGTTTTTCGCCAGGTGGAGCTTGCACACAGTACTGGTGTATATAGCAAACGCCCGGTGGTCATTGTACGCGGCAAGGGAGCGCGTCTTTGGGATGCGGATGGGCGCGAATATATTGATTGCGTTGGTGGACATGGAGCAGCGAATGTTGGTCATGCCAATCCTGCAGTGGCACAGGCAATCGCTGAACAGGCACAGACGCTCATCAGTTGTCCGGAATTATTCTTTAATGACCGGCGCGCTGCGTTGGCAGAGCGCTTATGCACATTGACCGGCATGTCACGCCTTTTCCTGTGTAATTCTGGCACGGAAGCTATCGAAGCGGCGTTGAAGTTTGCCCGTCTGCTTACTGGAAAAAGCGAAGTGGTTGCTTGCATGCGCGGCTTTCACGGACGCACCATGGGTGCTCTTTCGGCAACTTGGGATAAAAAATACCGTGCACCTTTTGAGCCGCTGGTGCCGGGTTTTCGACATGTTCCTTATAATGATCTTGCAGCGTTAAATCAGGCTGTGAATGAGCAAACGGCGGCGGTGCTCCTCGAAGTGGTACAGGGTGAAGGCGGTGTCAACCCTGGCAAGGCTGAATTTCTTAAGGGAGCGCAACAAATATGCCATGAGCGCGGCGCGTTGTTGATTCTTGATGAAGTGCAGACCGGATTTGGTCGAACCGGCAAAATGTTTGCTTTTCAACATTATGAGCTGCAACCGGATATCCTCTGTCTGGCAAAATCCATTGCTGGCGGGATGCCAATGGGCGCAACGTTGTTGGCGGAGAAACTGGGCGAACTTCCCCCGCATGTACATGGCTCAACTTTTGGTGGAAATCCGCTTGCCTGCGCAGCGGCGCTTGCAGCGCTTGACTATATTGAAGCGCACCAATTGCCGCAACGCGCTGCCGAACTGGGAGAGTGGTTCCGCAAGCAATTGGCACAGATTGAATCACCTCTGATACGTGAGGTGCGTGGATTGGGGTTGATGGTTGGTGTGGAACTGAAACAGAAGGTTACTCCCTATTTACAGGCGTTGATGCAGGAAGGTGTCATGGCATTGCCCGCAGGATTGACCGTTATGCGCTTTTTGCCGCCATTGGTGATTGAACAAGAGGAGCTTGCTCAGGTAGTTGATTCCGTTCGTAAAGTGCTGTCCAAACCGCTATCTGAAGGAGGCGAGTGATGAGAGACCCGTTGGCTTTGTTACCGGGGTTGCTGGCATATTACAGCCCGACAGGAAAGGAAGAGCAGGCAGTTGGCTTTCTTGCCGAGAGCATGCGGGCAATGGGGTTCGAGGTTCGGTGTGACGAGGTTGGCAATGTGATGGGCAGCCGCGGCAATGGTAACCGAGAGATTCTGTTACTGGGGCACATTGATACGGTACCTGGTGTAATTCCTGTACGATGGGAAGGCGACGTTCTATATGGCCGGGGTGCAGTGGATGCAAAAGGCCCATTGGCTTGTTTTGTTGCTGCCGGTGCAGCAGCGCGGCTTGCACAAGATTGGCGTATTACGGTCATTGGCGCGGTGGGCGAGGAAGGAGATTCGCGCGGCGCAAAGCACATTTGCCAGACTCATCCTGCGTCCGAAATGGTTATTATCGGAGAGCCAAGCGGCTGGGCCCATGTGACATTGGGATACAAAGGCAGCTACTGGTTTCGCTATCGGCTCACTCAGCCGATGGTTCACACTGCTGCAAATGGTACAAGCGCCTGCGAAGCCGCCGTTAGCTTCTGGAATCGGCTAAGCAGTGCGGTTGCGCAATGGAACGAAGGCAAAGAACGTGTATTTGATCAGTTGACACCCACTTTGCGTAGTATTCAGACGTTTCCCGATGAATATTCTGAGACAGTTGAAATGCGCATTGGTCTGCGACTTCCGCCAGAAGTGAATCAGGCTGCTTTAGAGGTTTTGCTGGATGATGTCATGCAAACAGGAGAGCGGTTTGTAGACGATTATATCCCGGCTTATCGCGCCGAGAAGAATACTCCGCTAGTGCGCGCGTTTCTTTCTGCTATTCGCAATGCAGGGGGACAGCCGGCTTTCTCGCTGAAGACAGGCACTTCCGATATGAATCTGGTTGGCCCGCTCTGGAATTGTCCGGTGGTTGCCTACGGACCCGGTGACTCCAGTCTCGACCACACGCCCCATGAACACCTGCGGATCAGTGAATACCTGACGGGGGTAAGTGTCTTAACACAGGTGCTAGAGACCCTCATGAACACTGCTGCTTGAGAAGCGAATGATGGTGAGGTAGAAATGATGGATTTCTTGATGTATTACAAGAAGTCGGGTAAGGAGAAGAAGCCGGATGTATGTCTGGTAAGTTGCGCTTAAGCTTGTGGTCAATTAAAGTGAGAGCGGGCTTACCAGAAATCTGGCAAGCCCGTTTGTTTTTATCATGTGGAACAGAAAACTGTTTTGAGATCAATAATAACCAGTACAGGAGATTGAGAGGTGTCAAATGAGTATCGAAAAATTTTTCATTATTGATTCAACCCTGCGAGAGGGCGAGCAATTTGTCAATGCCTTTTTCACTACCGAGCAAAAAATACGTCTGGCCACGTTGTTGGATGCTTTTGGGGTCGAGTACATTGAGTTGACTACCCCTGCTGCTTCGCCGCAGAGTGAGAAGGATTGCCGTGCAATCGCCAGATTGGGTCTGCGGGCAAAGACGCTTACTCATACGCGCTGTGCGTTGGAAGATGTTAAGCTCGCTGTTGATACTGGTGTAGATGGGGTGGATGTCGTGATTGGTACGTCTTCTTACCTGCGGCAGTTCAGTCATGGAAAAAGTATTGAGGAGATCATTGAGCTGGCACAAACCGTCATTGAATATCTGACAAAGCAAAACGTTGAGGTTCGCTTCAGCACCGAGGACAGCCTGCGCAGTAACCCGGAAGACCTTTTTCGCGTCTATGAAGCAGTGGACAAAATGGGGGTACATCGGGTAGGTGTAGCAGATACGGTTGGTATCGGCACACCGCGACAGATTTATGAGCTGGTCAAAGAACTGCGTTCCCGTGTCAAGGCAGATATTGAGTTTCACGGTCACAATGATACCGGATGTGCAATTGCCAATGCTTTTGCTGCTCTGGAAGCCGGGGCGACGCATGTGGATACCAGTGTGCTGGGAATTGGGGAGCGAAACGGTATCACCCCATTGGGTGGATTCATTGCGCGTATGTATGCCGTCAACCCAGCGCTGGTTGCTAAGTATCATTTGCCTTTGCTGATGCATCTGGATCAGGCGGTAGCTCGTCTGGTAAATGTGGATATTCCTTTCAATAATTACATCACAGGTTTTGCGGCGTTCACTCATAAGGCTGGCATTCACGCCAAAGCAGTGTTGAACAATCCCTCAACTTATGAGATTCTCAAACCAGAAGATTTTGGCTTGCACCGTTATATTCATATCGCCAACCGTCTAACCGGTTGGAATGCCATCCGCCACCGCGCTGATCAGCTAGGCTTGCAACTCAGCGATGAAGAAATCCGCCGCATCACCGAGCAGATCAAAGCGATGGCAGATACTCAACAGCTCACGCTGGATGAAGTGGATCGCTTGTTATATACCCATGAACAGGCGGTAAATGGTAATGTTGAAACGAAAACCGTTACCGACCAGCCGGTACATCTAGACGTATAGGAGGAAGCTATGGGACAAACCTTGAGTGAACAGATTCTTTCTTATGCTGCCGGTCGGACCGTGCGGAGCGGAGAATTTGTGGTAATTGAACCGGACGTTGTGATGAGCCACGATTCGTTGACACCAGGAATTATCAAGATTCTGCGCCAGGAACTGGGAGTGGAGAAGGTTAAGTATCCGCAGCGGTTGGTATTCTCAATGGATCATGTTGCGCCGGCTTCAACGGTTGGAACGGCGGATGCGCAAAATCTGGTGCGGCGTTTTGCACAGGAACAGAACATTCGCCTGTTTGATGTCGGACGGGGTATCTGTCATCAGGTGCTGGTGGAAGAAAAGATTGCCATGCCAGGAAAAGTGGTGATTGGCTCCGATTCACATTCAACCAGCTACGGCGCAGTAGGTGCTTTTGGCACCGGGATGGGATCAACCGATGTGGCTTTAGCCTGGGCAACGGGACGAACTTGGCTGCGCGTTCCCGAAACGTTTCGGATCATTGTCGAGGGTCATTTCCGTCTTGGGGTGGATGCCAAAGACTTGGCGCTAAAGTTGTGCCGGGAAATCACCATTGATGGGGCAAATTACATGGCGGTTGAGTATCACGGGCTGGATTGGATGCCTCTTGCTGGAAGGCAAACACTGGCGAGCATGGCAGTTGAAATGGGCGCTAAGGCTGGAATTGTCCCGCCAACCGGGGTGATTGCAAATGAGTTTCCAGCTCCGGCTTGGCTCTGTGTTGATCCTGAAGCAGTTTATGCCAAAACAATGAAGATTAACTTATATGAATTAGAACCACAGGTCTCTATTCCACATGAAGTGGATAATGTGGCTGACCTTTCAGATGTTGCCGGAACGAAGGTGAGTGTGGTGTTCCTTGGCACTTGCACAAACGGACGTTATGAAGATATGCGCATTGCAGCGGATATTCTGCGTGGACGGCGTATTGCCAGTGGTGTACGCCTGATTGTGACACCTGCCTCCAGCCGTGAGCTGAATCGCGCTGCACAGGATGGCACGCTTTCCATCTTGCTGGAAGCTGGGGCAACCCTGACTACTCCCGGATGCGGGATGTGCATGGGGCGGCATCAGGGGACGCTGGGTGAAGATGATATCTGTCTTTCAACCGCCAACCGTAACTTCAAGGGACGCATGGGGTCACCAAAAGCGCAGATTTATCTGGCATCGCCCGCTGTTGCGGCTGCAACTGCACTAAAAGGTTATATCGCCGATCCGCGTGAACTTTAATAGAAAAAAGGAGGACAACATGGCTAGAGTGTGGAAATTTGGCGCAGATATTGACACTGACCAGATTGTGCCTGGTCGTTACGCCCCTTATATGCGTCCGGATGCAGACGTGGGCGAAGCCGCGTTTATTGAAGCGCGCCCAGAGTTTGCAAAAACTGCTCAACCAGGTGATGTGATTGTTGCGCTGGAGAACTTTGGTTGTGGCTCATCGCGCGAGTATGCTGTGGAAGCTTTACGCCGGCGGAAAGTAGGAGCGATCTTTGCGCTGAGCTTTGCGCGGATTTTTTACCGTAACGCGCTCAACTTGGGCATTCCACTTTTTGAAGCCCCTGAGATTGTCGAGGCGCTTCAAGATGGCGACGAGGTCACATTGGATATTCCCAATGGGCGGCTAATTCGGGGGCAGCAAGTCTTCCAGTTGCCAGAAATCCCGCCTTTTGCGCGCGATATCCTTTCGGCAGGTGGAATCATTGCCTATGTCCGCGCCTATGGACGCTTTCCTGGGGAGGCATGAACAATGCCCGCATTGTGTGTGATAGAAGGGGATGGCATTGGCAAAGAAGTCATTCCGGCTGCGGTGGAAGTGTTGAAAGTTGTCTTGCCGGATTTGCACATTCGTAAGGCACGGGCTGGTTGGCAGACCTTTCAAGAACAAGGGTGTGCAGTTCCGGCGGAGACGTTCACCGATGTGCGTGAGTGCGGTGCGGCACTGTTTGGGGCAGTCTCGTCTCCTGCTCACAAGGTGAAAGGTTATCGCAGTGCCATCCTGACTTTGCGTCAGGAACTGGATTTGTACTCAAATATTCGTCCAGTGCGCAGTCTGCCGCGTCTTTCACCGCGTCAGGATGTGGATTTAGTTATTGTACGTGAAAATACCGAAGGGTTGTATGCTGGACGAGAACGACTGGAAGGAGACGGCGCGGTGGCTGAACGGGTGATCACGCGACGTGCTTCGCATCGTATTGGACGGAAGGCGGTGGAGATACTGCGCGCAGAAAAATATCGACGGCTGACCATTGTCCACAAAGCCAACATTCTGCCGTTAACCGATGGATTGTTTCGTGACACGGTGCGCGCTGTCGTGCAGGAAATGCGTCATCCAGATGAAAATTGGATATTAGATGAGTTATTGGTAGATACAACAGCTTATCAACTGGTGAGTCAACCACAAACTTTTGGCGTACTGGTAACAACCAATTTATTCGGTGATATTCTTTCAGATGAGGCAGCGTTTTGGTGTGGCGGAATGGGATTGGCGCCCTCACTCAACTGGGGGGATGAAATCGCTATTGCTGAGCCGGTACACGGTTCAGCACCAGATATTGTCGGAAAGGGCATCGCTAATCCAATGGCTGCGATCTTAAGCGCCGCTCTGTTGGTACGTTATCACTGGAAGCTTCCGCAAATTGCTGAACAAATCGAAGGTGCTGTGCGGCAGGCGCTTACGTTTGATCTGGAAGTATCCGAGAATCGGCTGAATCCAGACACAACGACTGAGACGATCTTAAAGGCGATCATAAAACGCTTGAACAGTTGAGTGGATTGGGAGGTAGCTAAATGGTGAAAATTGCCGTGTTATATTCGCGGGTGCGCGTTGAGGAAAAATGGCTGTTTGAAGCTTTGGAACGGCGTGCAATTTCTTATGATCGTATTGACGATCGTGAAGTGGCTTTGAGGATTTCTGATCCTTCTGCATGGATGCAATATGATGTGGTGATTGAACGTAGTCTTTCATATAAGAATGGATTGTATGTTTCTCAGGTTTTGAACGCCTGGGGGATTCCAACGGTCAATATGGCACATGTGGCGGCAACTTGCGGCGATAAACTGGCAACTTCAGTGGCGTTGCAACGCGCTGGCGTGCCGCAGCCGGAGGTGTGGGTGGCTTTCACCCCGGAAGCGGCGCTGGAAACCATGGAACGCATTGGTTATCCGGTGGTGCTTAAGCCGGTTATCGGTTCCTGGGGGCGGCTGCTAGCAAAAATTAATGATCGTGAGGCTGCTGAAGCAATTCTTGAACACAAAGACATCTTGGGGTCATTTCAGCATTCAGTGTTTTATATTCAGGAATATATCAAAAAGCCTGGTCGAGATATTCGTTCTTTTGTCATCGGTGACCGCACGGTTTGTGCAATCTATCGTAGTTCGGATCACTGGATTACCAATACTGCTCGCGGTGGCAAAGCAGAAATCTGTCCGGTGACGACGGAGCTGGATCGCATCAGCGTGGCAGCAGCGCAGGCTGTTGGCGGTGGAGTGATTGCTATAGATATTCTGGAAGACCCGGAGCGTGGTTATTTGGTCAATGAGGTTAACCATACAATGGAATATCATTCGACTGTCCCCCTAACCGGTGTAGATATTCCCGGTATGATTGTGGAGTATGCATTATCGTTGATACCGCAGCGAGGATAAGTAAGCTCATTTGCGTCGTAAAAGCTAACCGTCTCCCAGATATGCTGGGAAGGCAACATTTTTCCTGTTCCGTATCAAATATGAGCGTTCGATACCCTCAATTTTCATATGGACAGCAGGGAATGAGAAGGTTGAGCATCTCGGATATGAGTTTTATGATGAATTGCTCATTCGGTAAGTCGGCTGGGGAAATCTGGGATGGAATGCTTCGCTCTGCTCAATGCACAGAGAACCGCCATGTTTTTTCACCGCCCGTTCAAAACAGGTATGAACCACTCGTTGTAGTGTCACTGCATCCATTTCAACACGTGCATTGATTGTCAGGCGGGTTTCGCCGCTTTGCAGTGAAGGTAAACGTTCGATCCAATCAGGTGTTTCTAAGGTCGTGAAGCTGAGTTTTATGCCCGCGTTCGAGCTGTCACTGATCAGGAACTTGATATGTCCGATTGCGGCTTTGCGCTCTCTTAATGTACTCAAAATATTCTCTATTGCCTCAATGATTGCGATTCTGGCATGGCTGGAAGGTACCGATAAAGTCAAAGTTTGATCCAGCCATGCCAGTTGCGCCTCACCTGTGCCGTACCTTTGGTAATCTATGGACAAGGATGCAATAGAATGCAGAGAAAATCTGTTTTCAATTCTATTCAACCATGTATTTACTCCCCCTGGCGCGAGCGAATTTTGACCGATGACTTCCTTGTTAGGGTAACGTTGTTTTGCCAGTTGAATAACTTCCTGCTGTGCTTGGGTGGGCAACAAATCTGTCTTGTTAACAACCAACAGGTCTGCTTCTTCGATTTGCTGATCAAAGATATAGAGCACGTTATCGCTGAATGGTAATGGTTCATCTAGCAAACGCAGCCATAACAAGCGGGCATCGGTAAATACAGAAAAACTAGCAGGGGTGTAGGCTGTTTGACGTAATTGTAGTAACGGCTTGACAACAGTTGCTACCAAGTCGGCACACGACCCCACCGATTCAGCAAAAATGACATCTGGCTTAACCTGTTGTTCGAGCGTGTGGATTTGCTCTTCCAAGTCGCCGTAGTTACAACGAAAACATCCACCGCTCACTTCTACGGTTGGTAAGTCCGATAGCCTGAAGAATGCTGTGTCCACCAGATATTTGCCCTGATCATTGGTGACCACGCCGATCTTCAGACCGCGCTGGATTAAGGTTTTAGAGGCAGCGATGATTGCAGTGGTTTTACCGCTGCCAAGAAAGCCTCCTACCAGATGCAAGCGATAGGTACTATTCATGGGAAACCTTGGCAATTTCCTCCAGTAATTCGCGCGTGCTTGGAATGATGGATGAAAATTTCAACTCGCCATTAATTAGGATACATGGCAAGTGGGCGATGCCCAACTTCTTGACCCGTGCAACATTCTCTGGTCGGGTGATCTTATATTCCACCACGTCAATTGAGTCGTTCAGCTCTTGGGCAGCACGTTTAGCCGCGTTATACATATACGAGCAGGCAGCGCAGGTATCTGAGTCAATGGTGAATACTTCAACCAGCGGACGCTTAAGACTGGCATAATCCGGGAGCGTCACTTCTAAGTCTACTTCAACGCTCTGATAGGTTTTCAGAATCTGGCGTGTATGTTCTGTTTCACGCACAGCACGCATGACACCAATCACATTTTCCATTGGTACGTCATATGGCATATCACAGCCTGGAGCAATGACCAGATTGTGATGGTCAAGTTTGTCCAGTAAATCAATCACGTATGCCATGTTATCCTGTTGAGTTCCAAGCAACATTCGCGTGGTCAGGGGAATATTGCCACCCAGTGTGATATTGTAACGGTCGGTTATTTGTTTTGCCGCAACCATGTCAATATTTTCGTCAATGAAGATCGAATCCGGATTGGTCTGGCACATGACTTCAATGTTCTTAGTTGCGTCACCACAGACAAAGAACGAAGAAAAGACTTCTTTCTTCCGTAGATAATCAAAAACAGTGCTAAATGGTTCGCTCATAAAACGTTTGAAATGGCGCGGCGAGATTTGTGACACCAGCGGGTCAACAATTGCAATAACATCCATGCCAGCTTCGATATAGTAGTCTGCTATACGCAGAGCGACTTGTTGAGTATAGGCAAGCAAATCGGTAAGGAAATCTGGATGGTCAACACTGTCCAAGAAAATATCTGTACCGCGCAGGTGCGAAGCAAGTGTAAATGGTCCGGTAACCAACCCAAAGAGGGCGGTTTTTTCGCCAACAGCTTTCTTCATGCGCCGCATCACATCCAGAATCATTGGCAAGCGTCCTTCGTCTGGCTGTGGCAGGTGGTCGGGAATGGTTAAATTTTGTGCCAATGGATGTGAGGCAACCGAGGGTGGTGCAGCCTCTGCCCAGAGCAACTGACATCCCAGAATCTCAGCTTCAACCTGCAAGTCAAACACGACCGGCTGACCATCCGGTTGATATACCTCATTGACCATCAGCAGGGATTCAAAAAGTTTGTCTCCATTGGTGAGGATTTCCCGCCCGCTATATCCTTTCAATTTCCCGGCATGAACGCCCGCAAAAGGTACCCAGGGGACTTGCTCGGTTTTTTCATGCCGCAGGACAGTTTGCAGCAGGTGCCTGCCGTTAGGTGATAATGGCTCGACCACAGTGCTACTCCTCTAATTCTAGATGCCTATCAGTGACTTTGCCAGTGTGACCGCTTGACTGGCATCCGGGGCAGTGCCGTCTGCACCAATTTCGCGAGCAAATTCAGGGGTCACAGGGGCGCCGCCGACCATTACCTTAACCTTGTCGCGTATTCCAGCCGCTTTCAATGCGTCAATGGTGACTTTCATGTTGGGCATCGTGGTAGTGAGTAAAGCAGACATTGCCACAATGTCTGCCTTGTGAGCCTGGACTGCTTCAACAAATTGCTCTGGGCTTACATCTGACCCAAGGTCAATGATTTCAAAAGATGCACCTTCCAGCATCATGCAGACCAGATTTTTGCCAATATCATGCAAGTCGCCTTTTACAGTGCCAGCCACTACCTTGCCTGCTGCTTTGACATCTGCTTGTACCAATTTGGGCTTAAGTAATGCTAGTCCTGCCTGCATGGCACGCGCAGCAACCAGCATTTCTGGAACAAAGTACTCACCTTCCTCGAACAACCTTCCCACCTCAGTCATGGCAGCTACCATGCCCTGATTCAAGATTATCTCTGGTGGCAAGCCACTGTCCAGAGCCTCTTGAACTTTAGCAGTTACCTGATCTTTGTTTCCATCAATAATGCCGTCATAAATTGCTTGTAATATCGCCTCCATGTTTATGTCCTCCGTATGTATATATTTTTAGTTCCACAGCCCATATTCGGCTGGTATAAACAGTGAAATATATTCTGCTTTCAAATGGTTGCGCAGTTCGCCCGGTTCGGTGGGCAGAGATTGTACGGCTTCATTCAACTGCTTAAGCCAGCGGGTTTCACTGCGGGAAAATTCTACCACGTTATCCTGATAAGCTTTCATTAAGACTTCTAGCGCCAGTCGGGTCATGGCAAGTGTGCGCGCATACGAGTCTGCGCCAGATTCTTTAATGCGGCGTGCAGCCTCAAAACAGACCTCTAAATCCATGACCAGCGATTGAATGTCCATCTTGTGGTCGGATTGCACCAGCAGATCCCGCATGATCCCACCTGCATTCTGCCGTAAAGCTGTATTCATAAGCCGGCAGTCATAGATTAGCATCTCGGTAAAGATTTCAGGAGTATAACCGCTCAATAGCTTGACATCTTGCACCGATTCGTTGCTCCATAAGTCACATACAGCGGCTGCCAGGTTGCCATAGGGTGAAGAATGGGCACAGGCGCTGGTTTTACCTTCCATACTGATAGGCACGCCGCTGATAGCTTTGAGAATGGGGTTTTCGTAAGCGCAATCCTTGAGCGGGCCGGTTGCACCGCGTTCAATTGCTACCAGCGAGCGCGGTGCTGCCATCAGCCGGACAACCGCTGCCAGTACTTTGGGCAACATACGCTGATGCGCCAATTGCATGGCAGTATTGGCAAAACCGCAGGCAGTATCGCCTCCAGCGATGACACGGTGTCTGTGAGCAATTTCCACAATATGATCCCATAGATAAGCCATGTCGTTAGCAGCAAGAACACCCAGCCCATAGACCAAGCCCCCAAGGTCACCGTCCAAAAGAGCACGGTCAGTAAGTTCTTTGCCGCCAGTGCTTTCGATGGATAGAATATCTGCGCCGGCAGCGGCACACTGATCAAATGCTTTCAACATAGCTTGCATCGGTTCGCCGCTACGCATGCGTGGCGGGCGTTCCTTGTCGCGGATATCAGCTATGGTTACTCGTAAAGCTGATTTCACACCATGAGTGCGGTTAAACTCTTCCATTACTTCTTTGATGTCACTGGTCACGTAAGCGCCCCAATGAGGGTATTGAGTTAGCTCGTAGAGTTGTTCAAATTCCAATACCAGAGTTTCTTGTTTCAGCTCTACAGCGCGTTGGAGAATGCGTCTGGT
>Ga0209162_1002591_pt1 | contig 15570 bp, 15 predicted proteins | sample YNPNPMetaG_FD_187121 | JGI IMG/M metagenome (GOLD analysis project Ga0209162, IMG submission 187121) | Anoxygenic and chlorotrophic microbial mat microbial communities from Yellowstone National Park, USA - YNP NP MetaG (SPAdes) (version 2) ... | reverse complement strand
GCCTTCTGCGTGCATCTGGGCGACGGCGTGCATTCGGCGGACATCACCTCCTATGCCTACTTCCTCAGGCAGCTGGAGCTCTGCGGCAGGAAGCCGCTGCTGATGGCCGCGGGACCCAGCGAGCTGCAGGGCGGCGGACGCCGGCTCTTCGGGGAGGTGTTCGGGGACACCTACTATTCCTTCGAGGCCGGGGACTGCCTTTTCCTGGTGCTGGATGACCGGGGGGGCGAGGGGCCGGACGAGGAACAGTTGGCCTGGCTCCGGGGGGAGCTGGAGCGGGGGCAGGAGAGGTCCTGCCGCCTCGTCTTCATCCACCATCCCCTCTTCGATCCCCAAGGAGCAGAGGGAGGCTACGCGTTGCGTGACCGAGAGTCAGCCGAGCGGCTCCTCTCCCTCTTCCAGCAGGAGAAGGTGGACATGGTCTTCGCCTCCCACGCCCCCGGCTTTTATCAAGGTGAATGGGGAGAGGTCCGCTACGTGGTCACCGGAGGGGCCGGAAGGGAGATCGAGGGCCGCGACGAGCGGCACCGCTATTACAATTACGTCAGGGTCTCCGTAGGCGGCAGCGCTGTGGAGGTGGAAGCGGTGCAGACGCCGGGTCCATCCTCCGAGAGCTGGGACCGCGCCGCCTTCCTCTGGAGCCTTCACACCTACGGGTTTTTCGCCATATGGTTCTGGTGGGACATGGCCCTGCTGGCGGCCGGAGCATTGCTCGTATTCGCCGTCCACGACGCCTTCCGCCGCGCCCTGGCCCGCCGTCGGGTCGCGCCTGAGGCCGGGGCCTCCGGGGATGTTTTACAGCATGATAACGGTGGCTTAAAAGACGGTTAACATCAAGGGCGATAATTACTGTTGGGAAGAAGCGGCACGGCGAAGGAGGTGGACGATGTTCGCTGCGGTAAGGTGGAAGGTCGCTTGCATGAGCCTGGTATGCCTGGTCTTGCTGGCCTCGGCCATGCTCACGGCCGGTTGCGGCGGCAAGACCCAGGAGGGAGCAGGGGAGCAGGGAAAGGCGGATAACGGCGGCAAGGATGGGCGTGCCGCGCTGGCATGGCCCACGCCTTATCAGAATGCCGGCCGTATCGGGAGGAGCGGCTCGGCGGGGCCGCAGTCGTCCGACCTCAAGTGGACCTACGAGGCGGGCGCCCAGAGCAAGAGTTGGGCGGTGCTGGCGGCGGACGGCAGCGTGCTGGCGGGCTTCACCGGCAAGCTGGTCTGCCTGGACGCTTCCTCCGGCGCGGTGAAGTGGGAGTTCTCCACCGGGTCCGAGACTCCCACCACCTGTGGCGTCGGTGCCGACGGGAGCATATTCTTTGGAGCGGGGAATAAGGTGTTCTGCCTGTCCGCGCAGGGCAGCCAGAAATGGGCCTACGATCTGGGGACGGCGCCTGACGAGCCCACCGTGGCAAAGGACTCGGTCTACGTTGGAAGCACGGGAGGCAAGCTGGCTGCCCTGGACCTGGAGGGGTGTCTCAAGTGGGAGACGCAGGTGGGCGAGGACATCCGCTCCCCTTCCCTGGACCGCCAGGGCAACCTCTACTGCGGCGCCTCTTCCTTCACCCTATACGCCTTCGATGCCGGGGGGAAGAAGCTCTGGGAGGTCCGGGCGGCCGGCGACGCCGTGCTGGGAGAGAGCCTTTACGACTGGGGCAACACCCTGGACACCCCCTCCATCGGCCCGGACGGCACCATCTACGCCGGGTCCATGACCGGGCCTTTTAAGGGGAGTGGCGGCGTGACCGAGCTCCCCTCCGGGGAGCTGGCCCTGGGCAAGCTCTACGCCATCTCGCCTCAGGGCCAGGTCAAGTGGAGCTATGCCTATCCGGGGAGCGGAGGCAGCGGCTATTACAGCATGGTTCACTCCCCCAGCATCGGGCAGGACGGCACGCTCTACTGCGGGACCTCCCTCAACCGGGTGCTGGCCCTCAACCCTCAGGGCCAGCTGCTCTGGGAGTACGACACCGGAGAGAGCACAGGCGTCTGCCCCAGCGTCTTCAGCCCCTCCATCGGCAGGGACGGGCTGCTCTACGCCGCCACCACCTCAGGAAAGATGATCTGCATCGATGCCCAGGGGAAGGAGAAGTGGCGCTTCGACAGCGGCTCCCCCTGGCTGCCCGACCGCAATTCCAACACGATGACCCCGCCTCCCCTGGGCGAGGACGGGACCCTCTTCTCCGTTCTGGCGCAGGGCAAGGTTTGCGCCTGGCCGGGGAGGGGGAAGTAGAGGACACCGCGGAGAGCGGGGTTGGAAGCGGCTTAGGCGGGGAAAGGAGGCAATGTGGGCAGGGGTAGATGGCAGATCGAGCATCTGGTGATGCGGCCGTTCAACTGGCGTTGGTTCGAGGTACTGGCGCCCACCGCCCGCTTCCGGGCGGTGAAGAAGCTGGTGCCCTGGTACCGTCCCGACGGCCTCAACGTGTACTTCCTACCCATCAACGAGGACATCGAGCTGGGGGAGGACACCCCCATGCCCCTGCAGGTCCTCTACGAGCTGATCGACCGTGCTTCCCACCGGGTCATCGTGGACCGCTGCCTGTGCCGCGCCACCTTGGATTGCAAGAAGTACCCCCCGGAAATCGGATGCCTGATGATGGGGCGCGCCGCCCTGGAGATATCCCCGGACATCCGCAGGGAGGTCTCCCCGGAAGAGGCCAAGGAACACGTCCGCAGGGCGGCGGAGGCGGGGCTGGTCCCCTTCTGCGGCAAGGCGCGGGTGGACAACTTCGTCTTCGGCATACGCAACAAGCGGCAGCTTCTCTCGGTCTGCTTCTGCTGCGAGTGCTGCTGCATCTCCCGTTTCGCCCGCCACATCCCCCCCGCCGGTCGGGCGGAGAACCTCAACGTGCTCGAGGGCATCAGGGTGGAGGTGGGGGATAAGTGCAACGGCTGCGGCCTCTGCGCGGACTCCTGCTTCCTGCGGGTCATCCAGGTGGTGGACGGCCGCGCGGTCATCGGGGAGGGCTGCGTGGCCTGCGGGCGCTGCGCCGCCGCTTGCCGCCGCAAGGCCATCTCCCTCTCCCTCTCCAACCCCCGTCTGGTGGAGCAGGTCTGCGACCGCCTGGAGGAGCTCATCGACTACCGCTCCTGAGGCCCGGGACAAAGGGCGAAGCGGAGAGAGTTCGAGAACGGCGGCTCCTGGAAGGCACTTAAAAATCGATTGATATGTTGAGGCAACGGTAGCGGCGGCGGCATGATGCCAGCGCTTCCGCTGCGTCCGGATGCGGCTACAGGTCTTTCTTCGGCCTGGCTTGCCAGCCCTTGACACGGGGAGCGCTTTTGCCCCGGGCCGGTTCGATCTCGAATCCCTCCTCGGCCAGGCGCGCCGCCTGCCGATCGATGCCCCCGGGGAACTTGGGATTGAGGCTTCCGTTCGGTTTGAGCACCCGCCAATAAGGGGCGACGCGCCGTTTTCCCATCCGCAGATCCTCCTCGGCCGTCTCGGCGACGATGCGCAACATGATCCCCGTGACCAGGGGACAGGCAAGGTCGGCCCCGTGATCCGCGGCCAGGCGTTCCCTAAGCAGGTCGGAGGTCACCGGCTCGCCTTTGCGCACTTTGCGGACCAGTGCCTCCACTTCGGTCCCGCAAGGAATGAGCATCAGGCCCCTTCCCCGAGGGTCTTCGACCAGGCGGGATTCCCGGTCGCGATTCAGCTTTTCCCGCCAGGAAAGCGCAGTCTTCCATTTGGCCATGACCCGCCTCCTTTCCCATGATCTCCGGGCATCCCTTTGGCAGCTTGGGTAGCGTGGTTATCCTTCAGTCCTTTTTCAATCCTCACGCTGCGGCTGCAGGGTGAAGCGCAAGGTCTGGTCATCTACCTCTTCCCACTCCACCCGCGGCACCCGGCCTTCGCCGCACTCATAAAGGGCGGAGAGGAAGCCCGCCAGCAGGTAGCGGTCGAAGGGGTTTTCCACCCGGGGCGGCGCCTCTCACAGAGAAACTCCTCCCAGATGTGGCGGAGGAAGAAGGCGCGCTGGGTGTCCACCACGATGGGGGCGAAACTCTCCCCCAGCTTCCGCGAGAGCTCCTCCAGGACCACGGTGGTGGCGTAGAAGTCCAGGAAGACCATGCGCACCCCCTTGCGGATGTCCATGATGATGCCTTCCTCCTCCATCCACTTGAGGTCGCGCAGGGCCAGGGGGGTGCCGCAGCGCGAGCAGCGCTCCGTCCTGCGCGCGCCCGGCTTCAGCGGCCGGATGGGGGGAGGGTTCTTGACCAGCTCGCGGCCCGGGTCCGGCTCCACCCTGATGAACTCAACCTCCCCCCGCCGCTCGTAGCGGTGGCGGTAGGGTTTTCCCTCCAGGCTCTCGAAGGCGCCGGTGATGATGGCGGCCATGAGCTCCCGGTTGAAAGGGTTGCGGATGATTCCCTCGCTGAACGAACCGGGACGGTAGGTTTTGGTTCTGCTGTAGCACTGTCCGCACCAGGTGGCCATGCGGTCGAAGACCCTCACTGTGAGCCGCCTCAGCGGCCCCCAGCGGGCCACGGAGAAGGGCCCGGAGAGATCGACGTCGATGACGTTGCGGGCGGCGTCGCGCTGCGCCGCGAAGACCATTTCCCCCACCGGCAGGTCCAGTTCGTCCTGGATGGCCCCGAAGAGGCGGGTGAGGAAGTCGGCCTCGATGAGCAGAGCCCGGAAATCCTCGCGCATGCGCAACGTTATGGTCCCGTTGTCGTTCCAGCGTATCAATCGGCTCAGCCAGAGAGGAAAGCCGCATCCCCTGCATCTGAACATCTCTACCTCCTTACCCATCCTCTCCTGGCGCACTTGCACCTCAGGGGCGAAGGGCTCGACCTGCGCCTTGGAGCGGGACCTGCGATCCCCTCGGTCGGTTTCACTGACCGGACCAAGGGCAACGGGCTCGCCTTACAGATGGTAACTTTCCCCCGCCGGGCCGTTTTCTAACATGGGATCCGCGCGGGGCCCCTTTTTCCTCTCTCCGACTCCCCCTGCGTTCGCGGTGCGGAGAGGGACCGGGACGGTGCCTCGGGGGGAGTATCTCCCGGGTCGGGGAGGGATGGAGTTCGCCTTGACGGGAGGGCCCTTACGCGGTATGTTGTGTTTGAATTATTGAGAATAATTTTCAAAAGATTACAAGGTGGACGGTGGACGCGGAGAAGCGCTTGAGGTCGCGGGGATACCGCATGACCCCTCAGAGGAAGGCGGTGCTTAAGGCCCTGGAGGGGATGGCCGGCAGCCCGGCGGACACCGCGCAGCTGTACAGGTCGGCGAAGCGGAGGCTGCCGGGCATCGGTCTGGCCACCGTCTATCGGACCCTCGAGCTGCTGTGTGATCTGGGCATCGTGAACCGGGTGCACCTGCACGAGGACTCCCAGCATTACGAATTGGCCGGGAGTGAGCATCGCCACCACCTGGTCTGCGTGTCCTGCAGGAAGATCCTGCCTTACAGGGGATGCGACCTGCAGGAGCTCACCGAGCGGGTGCGGGACGAGTCCGACTTCCTGGTGACCTCGCATTGCCTGAGCATCTTCGGCTACTGCGGGGACTGCCTGGCTTCCAACCGGACTTGAATCGGGATGGGCCGATCATCAGCAGGGGGGATGAGCGGTTGTTTATGAGAAGATTTATCATTAAGGCGGCGCATACGGGCATCCCCGCCCTGCTGGTGTCGGCGCTCCTGGCCCTGGCGGCGCTGGCCGGTGGTTGCGGCGACGGCGGTGGTTCCGGCGCGGGCGGCAAGTTGAAGGTGGCCGCGTCCATCCAGCCCCTGGCCGACTTCTGCCGGCGGGTGGGAGGAGAGCGGGTGGAGGTGCAGCTGATGGTGCCGGCGGGGGCCAGCCCCCACACCTACGAGCCCACCGCTTCCCAGATGAAATTTCTCTCCGAGGCGCGCCTGCTGGTGGTTAACGGCCTTGAGCTGGAGGCCTGGGCCTCGGACATCCTGGAGAAGGTGGGGAACCGTGAGCTGGTCAAGGTGGACACCGCTTCGCGCATACCCCGGAAGGAGCTCATCGCCGCGGGAGAGGAAGATGAAAAAGGCGGCGAGGGGGAAGAGGCCGAGCACGAACACGGCGCCTTCAACCCCCACGTCTGGCTCGACCCCGTCCTCGCTTCCTTCCAGGTGGAGGCCATCCGGGACGCCCTGGCGGAAGTGGATCCGGAGCATGCCGCGGAGTACCGTAACAACGCCGACGCTTTCCTCCAGGAGCTGGTAGAGCTGGACGCGTGGGTGCGCGCCCAGTTGGAGGGCTTCCAGCGCAAGGGCTTCGTGGCCTTTCACGCCTCCTGGCCCTATTTCGCCCGACGCTACGGCCTGGACATGGTGGGGGTGGTGGAGGAGCTGCCGGGCAAGGAGCCCAGCGCCGCGGACATCGCCTCGCTGCTGGAGCGGATGCGGGCGGCCGGGGTGACCGCCGTCTTCGCCGAGCCCCAGTTCAGCCCGCGCGCGGCCCAGGCCCTGGCCGAGGCCTCCGGCGGAGAGGTGAAGGTGGCGGTGCTGGACCCGCTGGGCAGCCCAGATGACCCGGAGACCGCCACTTACACCGATCTGATCAGGTATGATGTGGCCAGGATGGGAGAGGCCCTGGGGACAGCGAGGTAGGATACCGCTTGAGACGGACGTGCCGCGTCAGCGAGTTCTTCTCCGGTGAGAGCCCCGCCCCCCGGCGGGTCATCGAGCTGCGGGGAGTGTGGGTGGAGCGGGACGGGCGCACCGTCCTCGAGGACATCACCTTCTCGGTGGAGGAGGGGACCTTCCTGGGCATCATCGGGCCCAACGGGGCGGGCAAGACCACCCTGCTCAAGGTGATGCTGGGGCTGATACGCCCCCAGCGGGGCGAGGTGCGGGTCATGGGCATGGCCCCGGGGGAGCTACGGCACGAGCTACACCACATCGGCTACATGCCCCAGCAGGTCCTCTTCGACCCCCTCTTCCCGGTGTCCGTCTTCGATGTGGTGATGATGGGGCGGGCCTGCTGTATCGGCCCTCTGCGCCCGCCCTCCCGCCGCGACCGCGAGGCGGTCAGGGAGAGCATCCGGGCGGTGGGGCTGGAAGGTCTGGAGAAGAGGCCCATCGGCGAGCTCTCGGGAGGGCAGCAGAGGCGCGCCTTCCTGGCCCGCGCCCTCTGCCTGGAGACCCGCATCCTGCTGCTGGACGAGCCCACCGCGGGCCTGGACGTCCCCGCCCAGGAGGACTTCCTGGCCCTGCTGGGGCGCTTGAAGAAAGAGCGGGAACTCACGGTGGTCTTCGTCTCCCATGACATCTCCGTGCTGGCCCGCCACGCCGACAGCATCGTCTGCATCAACCGCACCATGCACCTGCACGGCAGTCCCCAGGAGGTCCTGGGCAGCGAGCGCCTACACGAGGTCTACCGCTGCGAGTTCGATTTCCTGGCGGGGAAGGGCGCGGCAAGGTAGGGCGGGATGGATGAGAAGATGAGCTCCGCCGGGACGCTCCTCGGCTCGACGCGCGCCCAGGGAAACGGGCAAAAGGGCAGTGTCTGATATGCTGCGCTACGCTTTCATGCAGAAGGCCCTGCTGGGGGGCATCAGCGTCGCCTTGGCCTGCTCGCTCCTCTCCTTCTTCGTGGTCACCCGGCGCCTGGCCTTCATGGGCATGGGTATCTCCCACGCCGCCTTCGGGGGGGTGGGGCTGGGCCTGGCTGCCGGGCTGGACCCCACCTGGGCGGCGGGCGGCTTCTGCGTGGCGGTGGCCCTGGGCATCGGCTGGCTGGCGCGGCGCGGGCGCATGCACGAGGACACCACCATCGGCATCCTCTTCACCTCAGCCATGGCCCTGGGTGCCCTGGTGGTGAGCCTGTCCCACCATTACAACCTCGACCTGATGAGCTACCTCTTCGGCAGCGTCCTCGCCATGGGCTGGAAGGACGTGGCCGCCGCAGCCATCCTCTCCCTGCTGGCCTGTCTGTTCATCGGGGGCTTTTTCAAGGAGCTGCTCTTCGTGGCCTTCGACGAGGAGACCGCCGCCGCCTCGGGCCTGCCGGTGCGCTTCTCCTACTACGGGCTGTTGGTGACCATGGCCTTGGTGGTGGTGGTCTCCATCAAGCTGGTGGGGATCATCCTGGCGTCGGCCCTGCTGGTGATTCCGGCGGCCACCGGACTGCAGCTGTCGCGTGACTACCGGTTGGTGCTGCTCATGGCGGCGCTGAACGGCCTGGCTTCCATGGTCCTCGGGTTGTGGTTGTCCTATGCCGCGGACGTACCCCCCGGCGCCACCATCGTCATGGTCATGTTCGGTTTCTTCCTTGCGGCACTGGCTATTTCGCCCCGCCGCCCGTGGATGCTGCGCCTGCTAAGGCGGGGAGGTTGAACCCCGCGCCCTTTGGCTGAACTTAACCCAGGAAATAACTGTTAAACTCCTCTCATTAACCCAGGAAATAGCCGGGCTTCGAAGATGTTATAAGCTGACCGCTAAAGACCGCTTCCCCTCTGAACTGTTAAACTCCTCTCATGAAAGAGCCGGGCACCGATGATGGCGAGGCGTTCGTTCGCGAGGACGCCGAGGTGCTGGAGTCAGACGTGATCGCCGCTCCCGCGGAGGTCTCCGCGCGCTTCCTCTCCCTGCGCCGCGCCTTCTCCGCCTTCGGCTACCGCGATTTCCGCCTGCTGTGGAGCGGTGCCTTCCTCTCCAACGTGGGGACCTGGGTGCACATGACCGCCCTCTTCTGGCTGGTCAAGACGAGCACCGGTTCGGACGCCTGGGTGGGCGCGGTGAACCTGGCCAACCTGGCCCCGGTGCTCTTCCTGGCCCTCTACGCCGGGTCGCTGGCCGACCGGCTCAACCGCAAGTCCATCATCCTGGTCACCCAGTCGGTGATGATGGCGTCCGCCCTCACCCTGGCCCTCTTCGCTTCCTCAGGCCAGGCCGGCCTGCCGGTGATCCTGGTCACCACCGGGACCATCGGGGTGGCCTTCTCCCTCAACTTCCCCGCCTGGAGGGCGGTGATCCCCGACCTGGTCAGGGAGGATGACATGCTCAACGGCATCGCCCTGGACGCGGCCGGCTTCAACCTGGCCCGCTTCCTGGGCCCCGCCCTGGGTGCGGCTATCCTCGATGCCTGGGGGGCTGATGCCGCCTTCTACGTCAACGCCGCCAGCTTCTTAGCGGTCATCGCCGCCGTGCTCCTCATCCGCACACCCACCCCGCGGTCATCCGGGGTAGGGCGGACGCGGGGACACGTGCGGGAGGCTCTGGCCCTGGTGTGGAGGGAGAGGTGGGCCTTCAACCTCCTCTTGCTGGTGGGCACCTTCTCCTTCTTCGGCCTGCCCTTCCTCGTCCTCCTCCCAGGAGTGGCCCGGGACGTGCTGGGGCGGGGTTCCGGCGCCTATGGGTTGATGCTGGGTGCCACCGGCCTGGGGGCGGCGCTGTCCGCGCCGCTGGTCACCCTGCTCAACCGGCGCTTCAGTGAGCGAGAGACGGTCAAGGCCTGCGGACTGATCTCCTCGCTGCTGCTTTTAGCCTTCTCCCTGTCGCGCCGCCTCTGGCTGTCCGTCCCCCTCTCCTTCTGGCTGGGCTCCGGCTACCTGATGCTCTCCTCCACGGTGAACACGGTGCTGCAGTCGCGGGTGGGGCGAGAGATGCGGGGGCGCATCGTGGCCCTGGTGATCGTGGTGCTGCAGGGCTTCTACCCCCTGGGCGGCATGTTCATGGGTTGGGTGGCCGACCTGCGCTCGGCGTCTTTCGCCCTGGGCCTGGGGGGCCTGGCCTGCCTGGCTGCCTCCACCGCCGCGGTGGCCTTCCCCTCGCTCCTCCGCGGGGCGGTGTCTCCCCGCTGGCTGACTTAAGCGCTGGTGCGGCGCTGCGGGCGGAACCGGTCATTGACCTGATGCGTCGTATCCGGGAATAATGCGGCTTGAAAAGAGGGGAGTCGGTATGCGCGGGTCCGGGCGAGCGTCCTGGCATAAAGCCGCAGTTGCGGCTGCAGCGGCCCTCCTCGCCCTCGCGGTTCTGACCGGATGCTCAGGCAGCAGCAGACAGACAGCAGAGCAACCGCAGGGAGGCGGAGCGGGAGGGGGCGGGGAAGATGTGACAGCCGGGGAAGCGGTGATACCGGAAGAGGCGGGACAGGCAGTGCCATCCTTCAATCCCTCCCGCGATATCGTCATCAGGAAGGGCGATGCCGGCCGTCGGGAGGTGGCCCTCACCATCGACGACGGCTGGAACCGCGACGACCGCATCCTCAATCTCCTGGGCTCCTACGGCATCCGCTGCACCGTCTTCGTGGTGGGGGGAAGGGGGGTGGCGGAGGCCCACCCGGAGTGGGTGAGGCGCATGGACCAGATGGGGTTCGAGGTATGCACTCACACCTACGACCACTACAAACTCACCGACCATCCCTACGACTACATCGTCTGGGACATCCGCCGGGGCCAGGAGGTCATCGCCGCGGTGACCGGCAAGACCTATCCCTACATGCGTCCCTCCGGTGGTGCTTACAACGACACGGTCATCCAGGCCTGCAGGGACTGCTCCTGTTACCTGGTCCTCTGGTCCAACTCCCTGGGCGACACGGATACGGGGGCCACCGTGGAGAGCGAGTCGGCGGCGGTGCTCAGCGACCTGCAGGACGGAGATATCATCCTCTGTCATTTCGGCGGCCACCACACCTACGAGGCCCTCTCCCGCATCATCCCCGAGGCCCTTTCCCGCGGCTACCGCTTCGTCACCCTCACCGAGTTGCTGGCACCTTGAGCCGGACCCCGGCCGCCGCGAGCCCTAAGGCGTCCTCCTCAGGTCCTTTCCCGATGCTTCCCCGCGTTCAGGAAGCGCGGCGCATGCGTCATCCGTCATCGGAGGTCCAACCCAGCTTTTCCCTTATCCCCGTGGAAGGTGAAGGGGCGGCCCCTGGAGAAAAAAGAGAGGAGCGAGGGGGCGGTCCTTGAGGCGTTGTAGGATCGGTGGCGAAGGGAAGGGAGAGCCGTTGGTGAGCAACATCGCGGAGATCAGACGGCGCATCGACGGCATCAGGGCGACCATTGTTGGCATGAAGGAGAGGGTCGCCGGGCTGGTGCGGTCGGCCGGGCCGGAGCTGAAGGAGAAGCTGAAGAAGGAAGGTACCCGCCTGGGGTTGGGTTCGGGGCTGTCCCTCTTCGGACTGATGGTGCTGGCGGTGGCGGCCGTCTATCTGGTGGCGGCGCTCATCCTCACCCTGGACCTGGCCTTGGAGCGGCTGTGGCTGTCCGCCCTCATCGTGGTGGGGGCTCTCTTCCTGCTGGGGGCCCTGGTGGCCGGGATCGGGGCTTCCGTGGCCCGCCGCTCGGCCAAGCGCCTTCAAGAGGTGGCGGAGGAGGCCAACCGGGAGGCGTCAGCGGCGGTGGAAGAGATGGTCGGGGAGGTGCGGGGCGAGCTGGAGATCCTGCAGGAGCTGGCCCGCAGGGAGGCGGAGGAGCGCCGCAGGCAGGTCCTGCAGGCAGTCGAAACCCTCAGGCGCTCGGCCCCAGCCATAGTCGCCCTGCTGGTACTGCTGGCGCTGCTGAGAAGGCACCGCCGCAGGAAGCGGATGAAGAGGTCGGCGGAGGCGCCCGTGCTGATCCGGGAGGTGATCCGGGAAGAAGGGGAATGACGGGCGCCGTTGGGGATACGGAGGGGGCGGTCAGCGGACCGCCCCAGGCGTTTCTCTTATCAGCTCGCCGGCCCTGAAGCGGGAACGAAGGCGGCACCGGCTATCCCCGGGCCGGTGTGGCATCCCATCATGGGAGTGAAGCGGGTGGGGACGATCCCGCCTGCGGCCTCCACGCCCCGTTCCATGATCATCTCTGTAAGGCGTGCGGCCATCTGCGGGGCGGAGGCGTGGAATACCGAGAGCAGTAAAGGCCCCTCCCGGCGGTAGGCCTGCTCCACCCGGTCGGCGATATGCTCCAGGGCTGACCCCACCGATCTTTTGCGGGCCTCCAGCACTGCCTCACCCTCCCTTAGGCGCAGCACCGGCCGTATGGACAGCGCACCTGCTGCCAGGGCCTTTAGAACGCTCACCCTGCCACTGCGGCGCAGCTGCTCCAGACCGTCCACGCAGGCCAGCAACTCCACCTTGGACGCCTCCTCTTCCGCCGCCCGGCGGCATCCCTCCAGGGACGCTCCCCGGAGCGATTCCAGGGCCGCCCGGCGCGCCACCATGCCGCAGGCGATGGCGGCGGTGCGCGAGTCCACCACCGCCACCGGCCGGTCGGAGAAAGAGGCCGCGGCGGCCACGGCGTTGTTGAAGGTGCTGCTGAAGCTCGAGGAGATGGTGACCACCAGGATGGCCTCGCACCGCGGGGCGAGCTCGCGAAAGGCCTCGAGGAAGGCGGCGGGGGAGATGGCGGAGGTCGTCGGTGGCCGCTTGAGCCGGGGCAGCTCGCGGTAGAAGCCGTCGGCGTCGATGTCCACGCCGTCCCGCAGCAGGCGCCCCTCCATCTCCAGGACGTAGGGGAGCACGGTTATATCCATCTCCCGCCTCCACTCCTCGGGGAGGCAGGACTGGCTCCCGGTGACCACGGCTACCCGCACGGAACACCCCTCTTTTCGGCCTTTCGTCCCTTTTGGTTCTTCCCCGAAAAACCTTCAGCTAAACGAGCACAGGTCATGGACGCGGAAGTCCGGGGAACGCGGCGGCCGATACAAAGGCCCCGGTTTAGCCCGGGGCGCGGATGGTTAGAATAACGGCGTGAGGTAGAGCAAGCACCGAGAGGGCGGGGTTGAGAGGAAGTATGAAGAGGGGATTACCTTGATCGCATTGGTCCTCGCGCCGCTGGCCTTCCTCTGCGGATCGCTCCCCTTCTCTTTATGGATCGGGGATAGAAAGGTGCGGAGGGACATCCGCGAGGTAGGGGACGGCAATCCCGGCGCCGTGAACGTCGCCCGGGCCGGCGGGTGGAGGCTGGGCCTGGCTGCGGGGATACTGGACTTCGCCAAGGGGGCATTGCCGGTGGGAGCGGCCCGCATCCTGTTGGGGATATCCGGCTGGGCCCTGTTCCCCGTGGCGGTGGCCCCGGTCCTCGGGCACGCCTTCTCGCCTTTTCTGCGCGGTAAAGGAGGCAAGGCCCTGGCCGCCACCTTCGGCATCTGGACGGGGTTGATGTTCTACAAGGGGACGGCCGCTCTGGGATGCTGCCTGGGCGTCTTCTACCTGCTGCTGGCGGCCGATGCCTGGGCGGCCGTGCTGGGGCTGGCCAGCTTCGGCGGTTACCTGGCCTGGCGCGGCGCGCCGGCTCCTTACCTGGCGGTATGGGCCGCCGACCTCTCAGTGGTCACCTACAAGCACCTTCCTTCCCTGCGGGAGGGCATCCGCCTGCGTTGGGGCGGAGGGAAAAGGGGGCGGACCGCTTGAGCTGGTCCCTCTTCGGGCACCTGCTGGGCATCGACATCTTCCTGGGGGTGATGATGCTGGTGCTCCTGGTCAACCTCTTCAGCCTGAGGCGCCTGGGGGATTTCGGGCCCTGTCGCTCCTTTCCTTCCGTCTCCATCCTGGTGCCGGCGCGTAACGAGGAGCGCAACATCGAAGACTGCGTAAGCTCGCTGCTGGCGCAGGACTACCCCCGTTTCGAGGTGCTGGTGCTGGACGACTGCTCGGAGGACGCCACTCTCGCTTTGTTGGAGGGGATGCGGGAAGGCGAGGAGCGGCTGGAGGTGCTGCGGGGAGAGCCCCTTCCCGCGGGCTGGACCGGCAAGAACTGGGCTTGCCATCAGCTGAGCGAGCGGGCGCGGGGCGAGCTGCTTCTCTTCACCGACGCCGACACCCGCCATTCTCCAAGCATGCTGCGGGAGGCGGTGGCGGCCATGCAGGCGCTGGATCTGCAGATGCTCTCCGCCTTTCCCCGGGAGGAAGTAGGGACCTGGTCGGAGAAGCTCCTGGTTCCCGTGTTCCTGTGGTCGGTGCTCTCCTTCCTGCCCCTGCCCCTGGCCCACCGCCTGCGTCACCCCTTCCTCTCGGCGGCCCTGGGGCAGTTGATGCTTTTCCGCGCCGATGCCTACCGGGAGATTGGAGGACACGCCGCGGTGCGGGGCGCGGTGGTGGACGACCTGGCCCTGGGGCGCCTGGCCAAGTCGCGCGGCCTGCGCTGGCGCTTCCTCGACGGTACCGAGCGCTTCTCCTGCCGCATGTACGAGGGAAGGAGGGAGGTGGTGGAAGGCTTCAGCAAGAACCTCTTCGCCGTTTTCGACTACAACCTGCCCGCCTTCGCCTTCGTCTGGTTGTGGCTGCTGGTGGTGTTCTGCGAACCTCCCGTGATACTGGCCCTGGCTCCCTTCGGCCTTATCGGGGGGAAGGAGGCGGCGGCCGCAGGAGCGGCGGTGGGGCTGGCCCTGCTGCAGTGGGCCGTGTCCCTGCGGGTCCTTCGCTTCCCGGCCTGGAGGGCGATCCTCTACCCCCTGAGCGTGCTGGGGATGGTCCTGCTGGCGGCGCGCTCCCTCTGGCAGTCGGTACGCGGCACCGCCTCATGGAAGGGGAGGGAGCTGGGGCGCCGCAGGGGGTCACGGCTTGACATTTGACACGCCGCAGGGGGGGTCGCGGCTTGACATTTGACAGTTCGGCGTCATTGCTTATGGTTTAACATCGTTTCACCCTATCTCTCGATGTAAAAACTTGCAATAATATATAACATATATATAATAAGTAATATGACAAGGAAGTGGCGTCCGCAATACGAAGGGGCATTTTACCACGTGATGTCACGGGGCGATGAGGGCAACCATATCTTCGCGGATGATGGAGATAAGCAATATTTTCTGGATTGCGTGGGCAAGGGGGCAGAGAAATACAGTGTGATCATCTATGCTTATTGCATAATGAGTAATCATTATCACCTGCTGATAGAGACGCCGCTAGCCAACATTTCCTCATTCATGCACTATGTCGGGACCGCTTTTGCGAGCTATCACTCACGGAAAGGCTGGATCGGGCATGTCTTTTCGGGCCGTTTCAAGGCTGTTTGCGCGGAGCGCGATGGAAGCATAATGCCCCTTTCAAGGTATGTGCACCGCAATCCCCTTGAGGCAGGGATGGTTAGAGAGCTCGAGGATTACTCCTGGTCAAGTTACAGGTGTTACTTGGGCCTTGCGGAAGCTCCTCGCTGGCTTGACATCGGTTGCGCATTGAATAGGCTTAGCCCCGATCTATCTACAGCGCGAGGGCTTTACCGACAGGTGGTCTTGGGCGATTGGGAAGGATTACCAGATCGCCATGAGGACGTGATAAAGGCGGGATCCATCATAGGTTCGTGGGAGTTCCTTTCCCGGGTAATAGCTAAAACCGGAGGGAAGGGCAGCCTGGACCAGGTAACGGGTAAGGCCCTGCTCAGCCGTCCCCTGAGACTTGAAGGCCTCCTTGGGGCGGTTTGCGACTACTATGGCTTGGAGAAGATCGAAGACGCTGCAAAGAGCAACAAGAAATGGGGAAGAAGGCCGCGCAGCATGTTCATCTATCTGGCCAAGAAGCATACCGCCGCCTTGAATAGGGAGATCGGAGAAGCGGTGAAGGGTTTGACTCCTTCAGGTGTTACCAAGCAGTATATAAGAACGGTGGAGAGGATTTCGCGGGACGGAGAAGAAGCCCGGATCTGGAGAGAGGAAGAGGAAGCGATTTTGTCAATTGTCAAGCCTTGACCCCAGAGGT
>Ga0209162_1002588_pt1 | contig 15575 bp, 14 predicted proteins | sample YNPNPMetaG_FD_187121 | JGI IMG/M metagenome (GOLD analysis project Ga0209162, IMG submission 187121) | Anoxygenic and chlorotrophic microbial mat microbial communities from Yellowstone National Park, USA - YNP NP MetaG (SPAdes) (version 2) ... | reverse complement strand
TGCGGCTTGGTGCGCTCAAACTTCTGCTTTGCCATTGCTGTTTGCTGCTCCTTGCACTGTCAGGCGCGGCACTGACCGCCGCTTTCCTGCTGGAGCCCATGACGGGACTCGAACCCGTGACCTCGTCTTTACCAAAGACGTGCTCTACCTGCTGAGCTACATGGGCGTATGAACATAAGAATGAGAATGTAGAGCATTGAGAACCACCCTCCTGCTCTCTCAACTCTACATTCTCAGTCGAACTGGTGGGCCGGGCTGGATTCGAACCAGCGAAGGCGTTAAGCCAGCAGATTTACAGTCTGCCCCGGTTGGCCACTTCGGTACCGACCCAATACGACGACGCGCCACATACCGTAGCGGATATGCATTATACGACAGCCCTGGGCGTGTGTCAAACCGGTTTCAGGAGGTATGTGTTCACATTGCTCTCTGGAGCGAGGGCATCTTGCCATCGTAGACGTGAGTTGACGATTCGTGTACAATATATTCAGATCGCGGGTGCGCACTATCGAGCGCTGCCCGTGTTCGAGCGCAGTGTTGCGCGGGTCTCGGCAAAACCAGATGTGTCTGCGCTGACGTCCCACTTTGCCGATCATCGTCAGTACAGAGAGGAGAAGCATGCCGGGAGTCACCATCGCTCTTCCGATACGTCCGTGCCTGACGACCGCATCGAATCCGCTCTTCGCAACCATATGGCGCAACCATTGCTGCCGCTGAAACTTGTTCCCCCGCCATTGCGCGAGGGGGTGTTGCTTCGCCCCGATCTCCAGGCGTTGCTGGCTGAAGTGCGTCTGCATCCCCTGACCGTTGTGACGGCGCCGGCCGGGTATGGGAAGACCACCCTGCTGGCGCAATGGGCGCAGGAGTTGGGGCGTACCGGTGCACCGGTCTCCTGGTTGACGCTCGATGTCGGCGATCGCGATCCGGCGTTGTTTCTGGCGTATCTCATTCGCGCCTTTCAAATGGCATTCCCCGCGTTGGGGCGCGATGCAAGCCGGGTGCTGTCGAGCGCTGCGAGTCTCGAACGTGATTGGCCCCTGGTCGCCGGGGCGCTGTGCAGCGATCTGCAACGTCAGGTGCTGTCGGCAGCCTTTCTCTTTCTGGACGATCTGCATCAGGTGATCGATTCGGCGGTCATCGGGCAGATTCTGGGCTATCTGTTGCGCGCTGCGCCACCAACGTTGCACATTGTGGTCGCCTCGCGGCGCGAAGTGCATATCCCACCATTATCGCGTTTGCGCACGGAAGGTCGTCTTGTCGAGGTGCGTCAGGCTGATCTGCACCTGACGCCGGAACAGGCGCGGCAGTTGCTCACCATTCAAGGCGTGGCGCTCTCTGATGAGGAACTGACAACACTCCTCGCGCGCACCGAGGGATGGGCGTTGAGCCTGCAACTGGCTGCCCGCGCGCTTGCTGAACTCCCCGCCGAACGGCGCAGCGCCTTCGTCGAGGCATTGGGCGGCGGGAGTGAGCAGCTGCTCTCCTATCTGGCAGACGAGGTGCTCGCCGATCTGCCTCCCGATGTTCTGGAATTTCTCCGCCTCGCCGCCCTTCCGCCACACTTCGACGCCGATCTGTTGACGGCGGTTCTGTTGCGGGACGATGTTCCCTACCTGTTGCGCCGTGTCCGCACCCTTGGTTTGCCGCTCACTCCGCTCGATGATCAGGGAGAACGACTGCGCTTCCATCCGCTGTGGCGTGAACTGTTGTTGCGCGGCATCGATGAGTTCGTCGACGATGAGACGCTGGCGGCGTTTCACCGTCGTTTCGGTCGTCAATTCGAGATGCGGGGCGAACTTGAAGAAGCGCTCGAGCATTACGCGCGCGCGGACAGCATTGATAATCTCGAACGGGCATTGCTCGAACGGGCGTGGCCCCTGCTCAACTCGCCACGGCGTGATACGGTGCGACGCTGGATTGAACAGATCCCGGCTGAGCGGCGCGATGCCAACCCCGAACTGTTGTACATGTGGGGGTACAGCCAGCTCGTTTCCGATCCGTCACGGTCGGCGCAGATTATCGAGCATGCCGCCGAATTGTTTCGACGTTCGGGCGCGCATGCGCGCGAATTGCGCGCCTACTCCGATCTCGCAACGCTGCTCTTCTGGCAGGCGCGTCCCGCCGATTTCGCTGCTGTCTGTGTGCGTGCTATTCGCGCGGCCAACCTGGCGCGCGATGCCTGGTCGCGTGGCGCTGCGCTGACCTGTGTCGCCGCCATGCTGTCGATCCGCGGTCGCCTCGCTGCTGCGCTGCGCGTTGCCCGTCACGCGGCTGCGCACCCGCTGAATCCAGCCTGGCACTGGTTACTGGCGATGATCGTCACGTCGATCCATAACCAGCTCGGTCGCCCGGATGATGCGCTGGCAGTTATCGATGAAGCCCTGCAGTCGAGTCAGATTGACGGCAATGACCGCATGCGACAGAATTTGTTGCGTCAACGCGCGATGGCGCTGTACCAGATCGGACAGCCTGCCGAGGCGATCACCCTGGCGCTCGATGTGCATCGCTATCTGCTCGATTATTACCGCGACGGCACGGCTGGCGTCAGCGCTGCGCAACTTGCGTTGCTCCTTTCGTTGCAGGGGCGCTTCGATGAGTCGGCGTTCTACATTGCCCAGGCGCGCGCCGCCTTCCACGACCTTGGTGCGCTTGCGCCGCTTGCGTCATTGCAGGTGATCGAACTGTACAACATGCTGGGGCGCGGGCAGGCGGCGCGCGCGGCGGCAGCGGCTGGCGCATTCGTGCGCCGCCTCGATGAAGTGGAAGGCGTTGCACCCGATCTGCGCCTGCGTCTTTTGCTGGCGATTGTGCTCGGTGAAGCGGGTGAGTATCGCCAGGCGCTCGACCTGCTGCGGACAACGGTGCAACAGATGCAGCACCGTGGCTATCGTCTGTTTCTGGCATCCGCCTGTCTTTACGGCGCCTCTATCGCTGGCGTGTGCGGTGATGGAGCGTTGCGTGATACCTGGCTGCGCGCCGGGTGGACGGTTGTTGCCGCGGATCGGGGGCGTTTCCTGCCAATGATGCCGGTGTCTGCGTTGAAAGATGTGGCGATTGCTGCGTTGCGCGCCGGTGTCGCGCCCGATGCGGTTGGTCGCATTTTGCCGCACCACGTCGGCGATGAAGCGGTCGATCTGTTGCAGGATGCGCTGAACGATCCAGACCCATCGGTGCGGGCCCATGTAGTGCGGTTGCTGGGAGAGGTTGGCGCAGCTGCCGCCTATCCGGCGCTGCGTCTGCTGTTGAAGGACCGCAATCCTGCCGTGCGTCAGGCTGCCGAGGAGTCGCTCAATCGCCTGGTCTATCGCCCGCCGTATCCGTTGCGCATTCGGATGCTTGGCGCCTTTACTGTCTGGCGCGGCGATCACGAAATCCGTGATCGCGAGTGGCGCAGCAGTAAAGCCCGTCAACTGCTTCAACTGTTGCTCACCGAACGAGGACGCGCCCTTCCGCGCGAACGGGTGGTCGAGGCGCTCTGGCCCGATATGGAGATCGAGGCGGCAACCAATAATTTGCGGGTCACGATCAATCGGTTGAGTAAGGCGCTCGAACCGGACCGCCCTGAAGGAGCGCCGTCCGCCTACCTGATCCAGCAGGGTGAGACGTATGCGTTCAATACCGCCAGCGACCATCACATTGATGTGGTTGAGTTCACCGATGCGGTTGCCGAGGGGCAGCGCGCCGATCAGCGCGGCCAACGCACCGCAGTGATTGCCGCCTACCGGCGCGCCGTTCAGTTGTACGGCGGTCCGTATCTGCCCGACAATATGTACGAAGACTGGACAGTCGTCGAACGTGAACGCCTGGCGTTAATGTTCGTCGAGACCGCGCTTCGCCTGGGAACACTACTCCTCGAAGAAGGCGCTGTTCACGAAGCAATCGGTTTGGGATGGCGGGTAGTCGAAATCGATCAGACCCAGGAAGAGGCGTACCGTTTGTTGATGCGCGCTCATGCCGCGCTTGGCGAACGAAGCACAGCGTTGCGCCTGTATGCGCGCTGCGTTGACGTATTGCAGAATGAACTGGGGATCGCTCCGCTGCCCGAGACGACTGCGCTGTACCACGCGCTGCGCGATTTGCCTAAACCACGCTGAAACAGGCTTCCGCAGACAATCAGGCGTCTGCGGAAGTCGTCCGGATCGGAGATGGCGCGTATACGCTCGATCATGGAAACGGCGGCGGCAGGTCGTCAAGCCCGATGTTGCGCTCTTTTGATTGCTCGCATCGGTAGCGAATAAAAGTCAGCGCCTCTTGCAGAGTGCGAAACATCTGTTCATCGCCACTCGCCACATGCTGAACACGCCCATGCCATTGTTCGGGATCCCGTGGTTCGTCTTCCAGAACCAGACGGAGCAGAAATGCCTCTGTACGTCGCTGACTCATCCCTGTATCCTCCTCGGCGCATCGCCCTCGGTGCGACGGTGTAGAGCGTCGGTTTGATGAGAAGAGTCTAGCGGTGTTTCATTACCGTTTTATTACCGTCGCGCAATGCCGGTCACCACATTCATCAGATAGGTGACGCTGATGGCATCGCCGGGTCGTGGATCGTGGTAGGCGTCCTCCACGCCGATCCGCGCGCGACGCGGCTGGTCGGGCGTGTCGGTGTGACTGAATGTGATGTCGTAGAAGCGGGTTCCGTGGATGTCGATAAGGTTCACCTGGTGCAGAACGGCATCTTTCTTGCCGGACATGATCATGGTCCGTTGTCCTTTCCGCTATTCGGGCCAGCTGCCGACCCCCTCACGCTCCACATGATAGCCGCAATCGAGGAGATGTTGCACCACCTGTTGCCCGTGCTGTTCGTCGCGCACTTCGAGCACCAGTTCGATGCCGACGCGGTCGAGTGGCGCCAGCCAGACGGCGCGACGATGAAAAATATCGATAACGTTGGCGCCAGACTCGGCGACGCGCGTCAGCAGCGGCGCCAGATTGCCGGGGCGATCTTCGAGGGTCGATTTGAGGAGCAGGTACCGTCCCTGACGCACGGCTACCTGTTCGAGCACGCGCGTCAGCAGGTTGCTGTCGATATTGCCGCCGCACAACGGCACACAGACCGTTTCGCCGGGGCGTGGCGTCACCTGCCCGCTGAGCAGTGCCGCCAGACCGGCAGCGCCAGCGCCTTCGACCACCAGATGGTCGTACTGTACGGCATGCGCGATTGCGCGCGCAATGGCGTCATCATCGACCGTGACCACATCATCGACCAGCTGGCGAATGATGGACAACGTGAGTTCACCGGGGCGCTTGACAGCAATGCCATCGGCAATGGTGTGTGCGCGGGAAACGGCGACGGGATGACCGGCGGCGAGTGATCGCGGCACTGGTGCGCAGCCTGCCGCCTGAACGCCAACGATCCGTGCGTGTGGCAACAGCGCCTTGACTGCCAGCGCAATGCCGCTGATCAACCCTCCGCCGCCAATCGGCACAATCACCAGACCGAGATCGGGCAGCGATTCGGCAATTTCCAGCCCCAGCGTCCCCTGACCGGTAATCACGTCTTCGTGGTCGAACGCTGGCACGTAGACCATGCCGCGTTCCGCTTCCAGGCGGCGCGCATACGCCTGTGCATCATCGAACGTCGTGCCGTGCAGAATGACCTCTGCGCCGAGACGCTGAGTTGCCATAACCTTCGTCAATGGTGCGCGTTCGGGCATCACAATCGTCGCAGGTAACCCTATCAGGCGCGCTGCCAGTGCGACGCCCTGTGCATGGTTTCCTGCCGATGGCGCAATGACTCCGCGTTTGCGCGCGTCCGCAGACAGGCGGCGTATCATGGTGTACGCGCCGCGGATCTTGAACGAGCCGCTCCGTTGGGTGCATTCGGCTTTGAGCCAGACAGATGCGTTGAGTTCCTGTGAGAGGCGTTCATCCGGGAGAAGTGGTGTATCGATGATAATGCCGCGCAACAGCGCGCGGGCAGTGCGAATGTCGTCGATGGTGATCGGCATGGCTGCGTAACCCTCACGTTCGTCATTGAACGGCGGTCGTCGTTCCGCTATTTTGCGTTCTTTTCCAGTTGCTCGCGCATATCGGCGGCGCGGGCTGCAACGACCTGAAAGCGCAGCGCAAGGTGTTTATCGCCCAGGTCGCGCACCGCCGCCATCAGGAATCCCGCAACATCCTGATCGCGCTTCAGCGCCAGCCGATCACCGGCGAGGTGATGCTCGGCGATCCGGCGTTCCAGATACTCCAGAATCTGTTCAACGGTCACCACAGGTTCCCCCCTTCCGCTTGCGCCGCATTGTAGCACAATCAGGCATCGCCGTTGTATTCGCGCTGCAATATGGCGTTCAACGTTGCGTATAGCGGACTGGCGCGCAACTGAATATCGGTCGCTTTGCCGTGGTACACCAGATCGGCAAGTTCACGCCCCTGACGCGCCAGGCTGGTACGCCCCTGAACGCTATCGCGAAACGCCGTATGGCGGAGCAGCAGTGACGCTTCATTCCGTGGATGCAACCGACCGGCGTACAGGTGATGGGGCGCACGCACCGGAAGGTTGAGCGCATCGCACCGCTCCAGCAACGCCCGATCACGTTCATTGCGATAGGTCAGGTCGGGGAGGGCGCGACCGCGGTAGAGGTCGCGATAGTACGCTGGCGGATAGCGACCGATGCGCGCCAGCATATCGTTGATCCGCCCGCGATGCCGTTCGTCCGGGATGAGGAGATAATCCCAGACGACAAAATCGGCGCCAGCGTCGGCAACGGCGTCGAGCGTTGCATTGATGATCAGGTCGGTATCGTTGACATACGGCAGGATGGGCATCATTGCCACGCCGACCGGAATACCTGCGCGTTTGAGGGTCGCAATCGCGTCCAGGCGCAGCGCTGGCGCAGGGGCGTGGTTTTCAAGTTTCTCCGCGAGATGCGGGTCAATCGTGAGCAGGGTGAACATCACGATTGCCAGGCTGGCGGCATGGATGCGCTCCAGCAGCGTCAGATCCTCGGTGACCATCGGGCTTTTGGTGAGGATCAGGATCGGTTGACCACGCTCTGCAAAGACGCGCAGCGTCTGGCGCGTCAGACGGTAGGTGAGTTCAGCAGGTTGATAAGGGTCGCTCAGGGCGGTGATTCCAACCAGATCGCCACGGCTCACACCCGCGAGTTCTTGCCGGACCCGTTCCGGCAGGTCGATCGGGACGCGCACCATCTCATTCAGCGGACGTTGCTGAACCGCCCAACTGTCACAGTATGGGCAACCGAACTCGCACCCGCTGTAGATCGCCATGGTGTACGACGACAGAAAATACTCGTTGATGATCGGGCGTCGTGGACCGATGGCGGCGCCGGAAAGATAATCCTCGATGTAGTACGCCATATGACGTCTGCTATTCGGCGAGCGCCGCAATCAACTCTTCGTGGATGCGACCGTTTGACGCTACCAACCGGTCGTTCCACGGGTTCCAGGGTTGACCGCGCCAGTCGGACAGGCGACCGCCTGCTTCGAGCACGAGCAACGCGCCAGCGGCGGTATCCCACGGTTTCAGGCGCAATTCCCAGTGTGCGTCGAGCCGACCCGACGCCACATACGCCAGGTCGAGCGCGGCGGAGCCGGCGCGGCGCACTCCCTGGGTGCGCGCCTGAATCCGGGTGAACTGGCGGGTGTTATTGTCTGTTGTCGTTGCGAAATCGTAGGGAAAACCGGTCGATATCAGCGAAGCGGCGAGGGCAGGCGTATCCGAAACATGCAACCGCTGATTGTTGCGCCGCGCCCCTGCGCCGCGTTCTGCGGAGAACAGTTCGTCGCGCAGCGGATCGAACACAACGCCGAGACGCAGTTCGCCATGTTCCATCAATGCGATAGAAACCGCGAAGAATGGAAAGCCATGGGCATAATTGTTTGTACCGTCCAGTGGATCAATGACCCACAGGAAGGGTGATGGGCGTTCAACGCTGCTGCCTTCCTCGGCAAGAATGGCGTGGTCGGGAAATGCGTGTCGAATGGCGGAGACGATCAATGCCTCACTCTCCCGATCCACCTCGGTCACGACTTCGTATGCGCTTTTCAACTCCAGCGAACGGCGGCGCTCAAGCCCTGCCAGGAGCAGGGCGCCAGCGCGACGGGCGGTTTCGATAGCAAAAGAAAGCATCATTGTCGAGTAGAATATCAGCGTTGCGCGAATGGAACCGTCGTCCTGGGAGCAGCGTCTATTCTACGGCATAGGGATCGTATCTGTTCCATACGCACAACGGGAGCGAATACATCTTCAGGAACACCTGTCATTGTACCAGGGAGGAACCAATGCGCAAGTTGATCAGATTGCTGAGTATTGGCGCGGTGCTGGCGTTGGCGGCATGCAGTCCAGCGCCAACGGCAGTGCAACCAACAGAGCCGCCGACCATTGAACCGCCAGCGACGGTTGTAGTGGTTGAAATGCCGACGGCGTCTGTCAGTATGCCGTATCCTGCACCGGGTAGCACCGACCAGTCGCCAGGGCAACCCACCGTTGCGCCGATCAGCGGGTATCCGGCGCCCGGGCAGCCGACTGCCGGGCAACCGACCCCTGAGCCGACGAGTGAAATCAATGAAGCGACGATGAAGGCGATGAGTGAGCTGGCGCGTCAAAAACTGGCTGAGGAGCTGGAAATCAGCGTGGATCAGATCAAGGTGGTGACTGCCGATCCGACATACTGGAGTGATACCAGTCTGGGTTGTCCACAGCCCGGCATGACGTATTCCCAGATTGTTACGCCGGGGTACCGGGTGACGCTTGTGGTTGGGAACGATGTGTATACCTACCACACGGATACGAAGCAAACGGTTGTTCGCTGTGAGTTGTAGCCGATGACAAAGTGCGGGGTGGCGCGCGCAGGTGCGCCGCCCTCTGCCTGCTCATGCAGGGTTGTCCTGTTCCTCTTCCCCGAATAAACGCAGCCACTCATCGACTTCCGACTGATCCGGTAGTCGCTCCGGCTTGTCAGTGTCCACCGATGGTTGACGAGGGGCGGGGGCTGTCAGTTGCAGCAAGGTGTGAGCGAAGGTGCGTGAATCGATCACCTTGATGCCGCGCGCCGTCGCCGCCTGCGCCACCTGACGATCCGAGGTGACGACCGTCCACTCATGCGGGCGAGCGATGGTTGTGATCCGGCGGATCAGTTGCGTATCCGCGTCGTGCGGTGACCGCGCAAAATAGCAGGTGACGCCATACCCGTCGAGGCGTTGCGGGTGACCATAGACGCCGTGGTCGAATACAACGGTGATGCGTCTTCCGCGTCGTGCTGCGGCGTAGCGTCGCAGCAGCATGACCAGTTGCGCTTCATCGTCAATGTCGGACAGGTGTAGTCCTGGCATCTGCGCAATCAGGTTGTGTCCATCGATCAGCAGCGGCACGGCAGACCTCGCGAATGGATTCTGCAACCTGGCTGTCTCCAGCAGCGTCGTAGCACATGAGCACTGACAAACCTGGAGGATGGAATGGAAGAGCAGAACCGTGAGCGTTATACAACGGAACGTCCCCTGTCGTCAAGAGATGCCACTTCCCCTTCGTCGCGTCCGCCTGATGAGATATATGATCGGCAACCTGCTTCGCCACAGCGTCGCAGTGCGTCGCTTGTTGGTGTGGTGCTGCTGACGATTGGAATAGCCTGGCTGCTGGTGCGATTTGCCGGTGATCTGATACCGGTGACGCCCGGTGGTGCGCTTCTGGTCGATCAGACGGTCGGCGGACGCCGGATCGAGATCGATGCCGTCAGCGCCGATGTGACCATTCTACGCTGGGATCGACCAGAGTTTCGCGTTCAGGCGGAGCGGACAGGCTGGTCAATCGGCACTATCGATGTGTCGGTAGGCGTCGATAATGAAACGGTGCGTGTGGCGCACCGCACCACATGCCGGTTCTTCTGCGGCGGGTTGCGCTACCAGATCACGGCGCCGACCACGGCGGACATTCGCGTTGCCACGGCGAACGGTGATGTGCAGATCGAGGCGATTGACGGCGATGTGACAGTTGAAACGACCAGCGGCGATGTGCGCCTCGACGCTATCGGCGGGGCGTTGACGGTCGAAACCGTCAGCGGCGATGTAACCCTGCGCAATGGGAGGGTTCGGCGCGCCAGAGTCGAGACAACCAGCGGTGATGTGAACCTTGGCGGCGTCAGAGGTCCGCTTGAGGCAACAAGCATTTCCGGCGACATCAGTGTCCGCGATGTTGTTGAGGGTCCGGTCGAAGTGAACACCACCAGCGGGCGGATCAGCGGCGCTGGCGCTCTTTCCGTCGATCTGAATCTGTCCAGTGTGTCGGGCGATGTGCAACTGAACCTTCCGGCTGATACTGGCTTCCGGTTATCCATTCAGACAATCAGCGGCGATATTGATGCGCCAGGGTTGCGTGGCGGAGGGATGCGGAGCGAATGGAGCGCCACTCTGGGTGATGGTGCACATACGGTGAATATAACAACCACCAGCGGGGACGTGCGTATCAGGCAAGAGGGATGAGGCGCGCCTGAGGCAACGGGCGCGCAGCTTTGTTCATCTATCGCTCTCTGTGTCTGCTGCTTTGAAATAAACCACGGATGGCTCTTTGAGTTAACCACGGATAAACACGGATGCTACGAATAACCACGGATTATAGCAGTTTTCAAACACATTGACCTTTGTTCCTATCCGCCGTGTCGCGCGAGGCGCCCGCGTCCGGCGGAGTGTAGACCGAAATTTATTTCGGTCACCGCGTGTGGTGTGCAATTCCCGGGAGTGTTCAACCTCGTCCAACAGGTTCAAACTTTGTGAGAACCGCTATAAGATTATAGCAGTTCTCTGATACGTTGATCCCTGTCCGGGTCTGCCGTATCGCATGAGACGCCCGTTTCCAGCAGAGCGTAGACCGAAATTCATTTCGGTCACCGTGTTGGGAGCGCGATACGGGGAGTGTTCAACCCCGTCCAATTGGTTCAACCTCTACGAGAACTGCTATAAAATAAATTATCCGTGCTGATCCGTCATATCCGTGCTTATCCGTGTTCTATTCCTCATCCGTGCCGATCCGTATTCTCTTCCCCATCCGTGCCAATCCGTATGCTATGATGCGACACCTACGGCGTTGCGATCTGAAGATCATCCAGATCGGGCCAGGGCGACTCTTTGCCGGTCCAGTCGCGGGCGCGGGCGCGGAAGGCGTACACGCCCGGTTCGAGCGGAACAAACACTGCTTCGTGCTCCGTCGTCTGAACGAGCCAGTCGATCCAGTCGCCATCCGGCAGACGTCGCACCTGCACATCGAACGATGCAATGCCGCTGACGTCGTCCTCACCGTCCCAGCGCACCCTGATGCCGCCCTCAGGGAGCAGCGCCGCCTCGACGACCGCAGCGTCTGGGGGGTGCACATCGTTGCGCGGGCGCCATTTGATTGCGTCGAAGTGCACTGCGCGTCCGTCACTTCCGGTCTGATTCGTCAACATCACCGAACTGCCCGGTCCCATGTGGAAAACCCCCAGTGAAACCCATCCGCCGGACGCAGCCGCCTGATTGATGACCACTTCCGACACTGCGCCGTTGTGTGTGATAGTGTAGCGCGCATGTTCGGTTGGTGTGGGACCGCACGCCGGAATGAACGCCAGCGCCTCATAGAAACCTTCGCCCGGAAGCGGAGGCGTCCAGATGGCGCGATGTTGCGAACGCGCCGTAGCGCCCGGCGTATCGTAGCTCCAGGCATGACTGCCGCCAATGCCACAATCGGCGCTTTGCCAGTTTCGACCATCGACGGCGACGTACCCCTCGGCAGTATCGTCAACCACGATTGCGTCCGGCTCGATGACTGCACGATCAGTAGCGGTCTGGTCGCCGGTCGCAACGAACGGGTCGGCGCCCAGCCACAAAAATGTCACGTCAACCCAATCGCTGTCGGTCATGCCGAGATCGTCCCAGAACGCGCCATCGGCAATGTCGATGCCGTTCGGCTGGCGAATGCGACGCCCGAACTCATCGCGTCCATTGTTGTACCCCTGCTGACGGGCCGCCTGCGCCATCGGCAGCCCCGGCGGAAGGTCGCTGTAGCGTCGATCCGGCGACCAGTAATCATCGCTGGTATTCCAGGGTCCTACATCCCACACCGGCAGCACGACACTGCGATCACGGTAGGTCACGCGCACCTGATACTCATAACCGTTGCGACTCGCAAGGACCCCCCACGATGGCAGCGCAACGAATCGATCACGTGGTTTGATGATGTGCCCATTTGCAGTGCGCCGACCAACGCGCCCCTGACGTGTGGCGAAGATGCGGTAGGTCGGTGCGATGGGCGAGGTGACGCTGAGCGCATCTGGAGGGGAAGGCGACGGCGCCTCTTCGGCATACGCCTGATTGGTGGTCAAGAACGGGGTGAAGATCGCTACAAGCGCCGCAATGATCGCAAGGCGTTGTCCTGATACCATCCGTACTCCTGTTGTTCAAACGGCTCTGCACTGCTGAAAGTGGCTGCGCGAAGACACAACGACAGTTAGCCTGTCACTCCAGATGAGTGCAGGTGCAGCGCAAAGCCTGGCACGATACGAATTCGTTCACGAGAACGTGTGGCGTGCCGTTCACGACACGATATAGGGCGCGATTGTAGCCAACATCTCGAAATTGTCAAGTTGGCGGTATGGGTTGACGCATCCGGCGTATCGCGCCATAATGGGACGCTCTGCAACGAAAGGCGTGATGCAATGACCGACCGGAACATTCCGGCATATGCCCGACTGGCTGACCAGATTGTGGCGCTCAAGTTGCTGCCGCGCGTTGGATGGCTTCAGCGCGGCATTGCGAATGCCGAGAGCGTCGCGGAGCATAGTTTCGGGCTGGCTGCGCTGGCGCTGATATTCACTGCTGCGGACGACTCGGTGGATCGCGAACGGGTGCTGGCGATGGCGCTGGTCCACGATGTTGCCGAGGCGCTGATCGGCGATCTGCCGTTTTCGGCGCGTCGCCTGATCGGCGAGGCGGTGAAGCGTGACGCTGAGCGCCGCGCGCTGATCGAGCTGTGCACCCCGATCCATGGCGGTGAGCGCCTGATCCGGCTGTGGGAAGAGTACGCTGCTGGCGCAACCCGCGAGGCGCGCCTGGTCAAAGCGCTGGATCGCGTCGAGACGCTGGTGCAGGCGCTGGCATACGAACGCGCTGGCAATCGTCTGCTGGACGAGTTCTGGATCGATGCCACGGCAGGGCTGGAAGAATTTCCCGACCTGATGGCATTCGTCGCCTGGCTGGCGGCGCAGCGCAACGGTTGAACGTTCCGGGAACCAACGGAGGAAACGTTTATGCAATCGCTCACATGGTGGCAGACGGCAGTGTTCTACCAGATCTATCCGCGCAGTTTCGCCGACGGTAATGGCGACGGCATCGGCGACTTCGCGGGCATGATCGACAGACTCGACTACCTGCGCGATCTGGGGGTCGGGGCGCTCTGGCTCTCGCCGCACTATCCTTCCCCGAATGCGGACTGTGGCTACGACATCTCGGACTATACCGGCGTCGCGCCTGAATACGGAACGCTTGATGATTTCCGGCGTTTTCTCGACGGCGCCCACGCGCGCGGTATGCGGGTGCTGCTCGATCTGGTGCTCAACCATACGTCCGTGGAGCATCCCTGGTTCAGGGAGTCGCGGTCGAGCCGGGATAACCCGAAGCGCGACTGGTATATCTGGCGCGACCCTGCACCTGACGGCGGTCCGCCGAATAACTGGTATTCGGCGTTCGGCGGTTCCGCCTGGACATTCGATGAGACGACCGGACAGTACTACTACCACTTTTTCTTCAAGGACCAACCCGACCTGAACTGGCGCAACCCGGATGTGAAGCGGGCGATGTGGCAGGCGATTCGTTTCTGGCTCGATATGGGAGTGGACGGTTTTCGTCTCGATGCGATCGATACCATTTTTGAGGACCCCGCGCTTACCCCGCACGAATCGCGGTTGTCACAGATTGAGATGCTGCGCATCTGGCGCGAAAACCGTTCGCCGGAAGAGACGAAGGAACTGTGGGAGCAGTTTGCGCTGATGTTTCGTTATCAGGTGCAGCAACCAGGGTTGCACGAGTTGATGAAGGAATTGCGCGCACTGGTGGACGAATATCCGGGGGATCGGGCGCTGATCGGCGAAGGGGACGACATCGCCTACTATGGCAATGGCAGTGATGAACTGCACCTGGTGTTTAACTTCCCGCTTATGCGCACTAACCGGTTGACACCGGCGTGGGTGCGTGCCAATCAGGCGGAACGTCTGGCGGCGTTGCCCCCCGGCGCCTGGCCCTGCAACACACTGGGGAATCACGATGTCGGGCGCATTTGGACGTCATACGGCGATGGGGTGCACGATGCGGCGCTGGCCCGCCTGCACGTGGCGATGCTGCTGACGCTGAAGGGCACGCCGGTGCTCTACAACGGCGAAGAGATCGGCATGACCGATCTGTTGCTCGAACGGTTTGAACAGTTGCGCGACAATCAGGCGGTCAATCTGTATCACCTGGCGGTCGGCGATGGCATCGATCCCGCTGAGGCAATGAAGATGGCAGCAGCGATCAGCCGCGACCGCTGTCGCACGCCGTTCCAGTGGGCGAATGCGCCCAATGCCGGGTTCAGTCCGCCGGGTGTGACCACCTGGTTGCCGGTCAACCCCAACTACGCGCAGGGTGTGAATGTCGCCGACCAGGAACAGGACCCGGATTCGCTGCTCAACTACTACCGCCGCCTGATCGCCGCGCGCCAGGCGGCACCCGCATTGCTGGCGGGCGACTACACGCCGCTCCACCCTGACGAAGATCGCTACCTGGCGTTCCTGCGCACAACGCCGGATCAGCGCTGCCTGGTCGTGCTCAACTTCTCGCCGGAGTCGGTCACAACCGCCTTCGATCTGAACGGCGCCCGTTTGCGCACGCTCTTTGCGAGCCACCCCCGCCCGACCCGCGACGAACAGCCGGAGCGCCTGACCCTGGCGCCGTTTGAGGCATACATCGGCGAGGTGATACATCGAGACGGATTGGGAATAGAACGCGGATGAGCACGGATGTGACGGATCGGCGCGGATTGTAGCGGTTCTCAGATACGTTGACCCGTGCCTGGATTGCTAGAGCGTTCCATCGTCGTGCGCCGCAGCGGGCTGAAGCCCTGGCTGAGATCGGGCAAGCCCTGCGGGCTGGATCAACCCGGCGCCCTCCGGCATAGGGAAGGGTGACGGACACGCCAGCCCCGCAGGGGCTTCCGCGCGCGCAGTCAGATACGTTGACCCCTGTCCGGGTCTGCCGTGTCGCGCGAGACGCCCGCGTCCAGCGGAGGGTAGACCGAAATTTATTTCGGTCATCGCGTGGGGCGCGCAATCCCCAGGAGCGTTCAACCTTGTCCATCAGGTTCAACCTTTGTGAGAGGGCGATCAGAAAACCGGATTTGTGGTATCATGATGGCGACCATGCTGTTCTGATGAGGAGCAATCTCGTATGCCACGACGTGCGCTTCGATCCTCTCCAACGAAGGATGCGACCGATCTGACCGATGAACAGTGGGCCGCTATCGCACTGTTGGTTGTCACCCCGTCGTCCAAAGGCGGGCGTCCGACCAACATCGATCGCCGCGCGATCGTCAACGTACTGCTCTCCAAACATCGCACCGG
>Ga0209162_1002583_pt1 | contig 15602 bp, 16 predicted proteins | sample YNPNPMetaG_FD_187121 | JGI IMG/M metagenome (GOLD analysis project Ga0209162, IMG submission 187121) | Anoxygenic and chlorotrophic microbial mat microbial communities from Yellowstone National Park, USA - YNP NP MetaG (SPAdes) (version 2) ... | reverse complement strand
CAGGGCCTCGCGCGCACGATCGCGTATCTGATAGATCAGGGTGCGCGAGACGCCATAGAGGCGAGCCAGTTCCGTACCCAGCCCCCATGGGCGATCTGGGAAGGGAAGGAGCATCTGCAGGGCGACGTCGGTGCGCTGCTCGGCGGTGAATTCGGGGACACGATAGTTGGCCATCGCAACCTCCCATCAAAGCGAATCTCGGATGGCTAAGATTCTCCTCGAATCAGCCATTTTTGTCGAGTCGATGCGGTTGTTAAAGTGTCAACCAATTATGAACCATCCCAAATAAAGTTACAGAAAAAAACACAGGAGCATGCGTCATGGAAGTTTTGTTGTTGAAGAATGTGCCGGGTGTAGGTCAAGCCGGAGAAGTGAAAAAAGTGAATGATGGCTATGCGCGCAACTATTTGATTCCGCGCAAACTGGCTATGCCTGCCACTCCCGGCGCGGTCAAGCAAGCCGAGGCGGTGCGCGCTGCGGCGGCGCGCCGCGAAGCCAAAACCCTTGCAGATGCCCAGGAACTGGCGCGGCAGTTGAGCGAAACAACGCTGGTCTTTCGCGCCAGAGCCGGCGAAGGGGAGCGCCTGTTCGGCTCCATCACTTCCAGCGATATTGCCGAAGCCCTCGCGCGTGACAAGCACATTACGGTGGACAAGCGCAAAATCGAACTGGAGGCACCGATTAAGGAACTGGGAGAGAAACGCGTCGCCATCAAACTGCATCCCGAAGTCACAGCGCACGTGACGATTGTCGTCGAGCGCGAGTCCGCTGTGTAATCTCTGGTGTGACCTGCGGGATTTCGCACCTGTACGCACCACCACGCTCATTCCTATCACGTGAGCCAGAGTGCGAAAGCAAGACCTTGGTGGATTGGTATGGACGATCGTTTATCACAAACCATGCTCAAGGAAATCGTTGCGCGATTGCGTTGTGTGGTCTGTCAGCATCGCTTTCGCGCGAGCGACGCCCAGATTGTCGGACGACGTGGGAATGCCTGGGCAATGCGTGTGCACTGCCCGATGTGTCATACGCAAGCGCTAGTGTTTGCGGTGCTCACCGAGTACACTGCGCAGACCCTGTACAGCGATCTGACGCCCGACGAATGGAATCGCTTTAAAGACCTTCCGCCGATCTCGATAGACGATGTCATTACCTTCCATCGCTTTATCCAGTCTTACACCGGCGATTTCTCCGAGATTCTGGACGAACCGTTACCGCCTGAATGATGATGTGTGGGGCAAGGTATTCGATGGCAAGAATGCCTTGCCCCACTGTTGTGTAACCCTTCCCCATCTTCTTGCATCTAAAGGGGTGTGATAAATCACCGTGTCCTTTCGGGCAAAGTAACTATAAGGGACAAAAGCAGGTTGATGGCTCAGCGCGAGCATAAACTTTCATTTTGTTGAACGAGCATTACCTTGATAGACAACACAGTACCAGAGGTGTAGCCCCACCCCCTGCCCCCCATATGCGTCAACTTAAGCAGGGGATGCTAGGGCGCTTAGGGCATGGGCGGTTGAAACCGCAGCAACACATACCCGAAGCCGCCCTTCGGCGGCTAGAATGCAGCCTGCGGAGGCAGGCTTGGGGTACTTGTTGCTGCGACTTGAGTCGCCCAGCGGCTTGTCAAGCGACTTGCACATGCCCTGGGGGATACCGCATTACAGCCATCTATCTCTCCTTCCTTTCTTCCAAATTCGGGAGAGGGGGTTAGTGAAGCGAGTGCCAGCCTTAAGTTGACGCATATGCCCCTGCCCCCTCCCCGTTGGGGCGAAAAATTTTTCGCCCCAACGGGGAGGGGAGTCAAAGGACGGGGGTATGGGCGGGCGGCTTTGCCGTCCGCCCATACCCCTCCTCCCATCTCCCCCCTGCTCTCCCCGTAAAGCGGGGAGAGCAGGGGGCAGGGGGATGAGTGGGGTCAAGCCTAGAAGTGAAAGTTTGCGAGCGTTGAAAGTACATTTCACCTCTAAACCCACAGGAGCGAATTGGGCTTTCAGATTTGTGAATTATCACCGGAAAAGCGTGGTATTGACAGGCACTCATAACAGAGTATAATGCAACCCTAGATACTCCCCGGGGGTATAGGGGATACTTGAGGAGGAAACCAATGACTAACGCTAATCTTTTACACGTCACCGATGCGGACTTTAACAAAACCGTTCTAGAATCTAAACTACCCGTGCTGGTAGATTTCTGGGCGGAATGGTGCGGTCCCTGCCGAATGATTGCGCCCATCGTCGAGGAAGTGGCGCGCGATTACGCCGGCAGAGTGGTCGTCGCCAAAATGGACACCGATGCCAATCCGCAAACACCGATGAAGTATGGCATTATGGGAATTCCCACGTTAATCATTTTCAAAGATGGCAAAGAAGCAGATCGCATTGTGGGCGCAGTGCCCAAGACAATGATTACGCGCAAGTTAGATGCCGTTCTCAAATAAGCAGGTAGGTCTATGCCCATCTACGAATACTACTGTGACGATTGCCAGAAACCCTTTGAGGTTTTTGTGCGTTCCATTCACACGCCGGTCGCGCCCGTCTGTCCCCACTGCGGCGGCACACACGTCGAAAAGGAAGTCACCGCCGCCAGTACACTCGGCACAAGAGGCACCTCACTCACAACGACCAGCACGACCTGTGCGCCGAGTGGTTGAGGACTCCCGCGCCGATAACCGGGAGTTATCGAACAAGTTATGGTGCAGAAGGCTCAAGCCCAAATCCTGCAACGTTTGAAACGCATCGAAGGACAAACGCGCGGCGTGCAAAAGATGGTGCTCGAAAATCGAGATTGCGCAGACATTCTTCAACAGCTGAACGCCATCAACGAAGCCGTGCGGAGCGTCAGTCGCCTGATCATCGAACAGTACGCGGCTGAATGTCTGCAACGCGCAGACAAGCGCAATTCGCGCGCCACCGTCGCGGAGATGCTCGACCTTCTCACCCGCGCGCCGCGCTAAAATCGAAAAAATGGAGGAAACGTGTCTTTACTACGTGATGCAGATCGCGAAAATCTGCGCAAAGAATTCAATCAATTACAAAACCCGGTGCGCCTGGTGTTCTTTACTCAGGCGTTGAATTGCGAATACTGTGGTCTGACCAAACAAGTGCTGGAAGAGATTGTGAGCTTGTCAGACAAGATCGAACTCAAAGAATACAACTTTGCCATTGATCGTGACGCGGTCACCCAGTATCGCATCGCGCGCGTGCCAGCGATTGCCGTGACGCGCCTCGAACCACCGCGATTGCTTGTGTCGGGGGTGGAACAACAAACGTACGAACGCGATTACGGCATTCGATACTATGGCGTACCCGCTGGCTATGAATTTGCAGCACTTATCGGTGACATACTCGATGTATCGGCTGGCGAATCGGGTTTAACGGAGCAAAGCAAGAACGCGCTCAAACAACTCACCGAACCTTTGCATCTGCAAGTGTTCACCACTCCCACTTGTCCTCATTGCCCGCGCGCGGTCCGATTGGCACATAAAATGGCAATGGAGAGCGAACTGGTGACCGCCGATGCTGTGGATGCGTCTGAATACCCGGAACTCGCCGAGCGGTATCAAATCTACGGTGTGCCGCTGACCGTCGCCAACAATCGGTTGCGCCTGGAAGGCGGAATGCCCGAGGCAATGTACGTTCAACAAATTTTACAAGGGCTGAGTAAGAACTAGCGTATGGATCCCATCGCTCAAGTTTTGAAGGAAAGCAAAACCATCGCCGTTGTCGGTCTCTCTTCCAATCCGCAGAAACCGAGTTACAAAGTCGCGCAGTACTTGCAGGAACGCGGTTACAAAGTCATCCCGGTCAATCCGAACCTCACCGAAGCCCTCGGCGAAAAGGCATACCCCGATGTTCTTTCGATTCCCGAGACGGTAGATGTGGTGGACATTTTTCGCCCACCCGAAGCCGTGCCGGAAATCGTTGAACAAGCCATCGCCAAAAAGGCAAAGGTCGTGTGGATGCAACCCGGTGCGGAGAATCTCGCTGCCGCTGAGCGCGCCATGCAAGCCGGCTTGCAGGTCATCGTCGGTGTGTGTATGATGCGCGAACATCGAGGACGACAGACAACAGAGGACAAAGACAGCGCCACAAGTGGGAGATAGAAAAAATGCCAAAGATCACAGCGTCCGTACGATGGCAAGAAGGACTGGTTTTTGAAACACAAACTGCGTCGGGACATCGCGGCTATCTCGATTCTTTCCCCAAAGAAGGTCAAACGAGCAAGGGACCAACGCCGATGGAATTGGTCCTGGTGGCGCTGGCGGGTTGCACAGGGATGGATGTGATTGACATCCTGCGCAAAAAACGCCTGAACGTCACGGGACTGGAAGTACGCGTCACCGGTACCCGCGCAGAAACTTATCCGATGGTGTACACCGAACTCGATGTGACATACGTTGTGCGCGGTAAGGACATCCCGCCCAGCGCGGTGGAGCAGGCAATCAAACTCTCGGAAGAAAAGTACTGCAGCGTGGGGATTATGCTGGGCAAGAGCGCCCGAATCAACAGCCGCTACGAAATCATTGCCGAATAGACGATGAGACAGAACTATCGTGTACCACACGTGGACGCGGACAAGTGCCAATTGTGTCAACGTTGTCCCGTGCGCGCCAAGTGTAAAACCAAAGCGCTCGTTCAATTTGAAGCATACGAACTACCCTACATTGACCGCGATGTTTGTCGCGCGTGCTTGACGTGTGTGGAGGAATGTCCCTTCCGCGCTATCGTAGTAGACTAAGTTTTTCCGCTTTGGCGTAGCACAGGATAATCAGCTATGCCCTCTATCGCGAAATAGCCCCACCCCTGGCCCCTCCCCACGCCGCATAGCGGCGTGGAGAGGGGGCAAGTGAGGGAATGGGGTGTGGTCGGGCGGCGAAGCCCCCGACCACACCCTTCCTCCCATCTCCCCTGCTCTCCCCGCTTCGCGGGGAGAGCAGGGGGCAGGGGGATGAGAGGGGTTGTTCCGTAGAGGCGAAAGATTTTTCGTCCGTACAACGACGGCAAGATGACGAGCATCGTAACCTTCCAATGGTGGAAAAGACTTTTGCACACCCACTTGGCAGTACACCTGAATTGCAGGCGAGATGTCAGAGCATCTCGCCTTTGCTTTTTAAGATTTGTTTCGTATAATCAAATGGCAAGGCACAGACTTCAAATGCGCTCACAAAGGTAACGTTATGGCAAAGAAGATTTTGGTTGTCGAAGACGAGAAAAAACTGGTTACGATTCTCAAAGGGTATCTGGAGCAAGCCGGCTTTACCGTAGTCACTGCCAGCGATGGACAACAAGCCCTCACCGTGTTTCGACACGAAAAACCCGCGCTCGTTCTGCTCGATCTCAACTTGCCTGAACTCGATGGGCTGGATGTCTGTCGCGCACTACGCAAAGAATCGAACGTGCCGATCATTATGGTCACTGCGCGCGTCGAAGAAGCTGATCGTCTGATTGGCTTGGAATTGGGCGCGGACGATTACATCCCCAAACCCTTTTCGCCACGCGAAGTCGTCGCGCGCGTGCGCGCGGTTTTGCGTCGTGCCGAGGGAGAACCCGCGCGCGCAGAAACACTGGTAGCAGGCGATCTGAAACTCGATTTAACGAAACACTCGGTACGCTTGAAGGATCGCGAGATTGAACTGACGCCAACAGAATTCGATCTGCTGGCAGTGTTGATGCAGAATCCAGGACGCGCCTTTACGCGTCTACAACTCCTCGACCGCGTGCAAGGTGAAGCGTTTGATGGCTATGAACGAACGATTGACGCGCACATCAAAAACCTGCGTCAAAAAATTGAACGCGATCCGAAAAATCCGCGTTACATCCTGACCGTCTTTGGAGTAGGCTATAAATTTGCGGAGGACGCGTGAACAGTCTGCTGGTGCGCTTGATGTTTGCTTTCGCGCTGGTGATTTTCATCACCATCGCCATTATCTTTGTGATTGTGAATCAGACAACGGCGAATGAATTTCGCGCCTACACTTTTCGCGGTGGCGCGACCGCGCTGGACGCACTCGCACGCGAGCTGGAAGCGTACTATGCCGCGCGCGACAGCTGGCAAGGGGTCGAGCAATACTTGCGACAACGTATGGACACTGGCGCGGGGATTGGACGCGGGCGCGGGGGTACACCGCTGATGGCAGGCGTCGCGCTGTGGCTTGCCGATTCCGATGGCACGATTATTGCCTCGCGCGATGGAACGAATCTGGGACAAAAGGCGACCAGCGTACAACTTTCAAACGGCATACCGATTCTGGTCGGTGGAAAGAGCGTCGGGGTGTTGATCGCGGCATCGTCCAGTCTCACCGCACTCGACGCGCAACAACAGGAATTTTTGTGGCGCGTCAATCTATCGTTGTTGCTGGCGGGTGGAATAGCCGGCGTCCTGGCGCTGGGGTTAGGTTTCTTCCTGTTCTATCAAATCACCGCGCCGCTGAACGCGCTCACTCACGCCGCGCGCCAAATCGCGACAGGCGATTTTAGCGTGCGCCTACCTCCATCCCGCAACGACGCGATTGGACAGGTGAGTCGTGCCTTCAACGCGATGGCAGAAGCGCTGGCGCAATCCGAAACCCTGCGTCGCCAGATGATTGCGGACATTGCCCACGAACTCCGCAATCCGCTGGGCATCCTGCAAGGTCAACTGGAAGCCATGCTCGATGGTATTCTCGCCACGACGAGCGAACAGATTGTATCGTTGTACGACGAGGTGCTACTCCTGGCGCGTCTGGTGAACGATTTGCGCGATCTGGCACTTGCCGATGCCGGACAACTGCGCCTCACGCGTCAACCCACCGATTTGCGCGCGCTCATCGAAAAGACGCTCGGCGCATTCACGTTACAAACCAGCGATAAACAGATTTCGCTCGATATGACGTGCCCCGACGATTTGCCGCGCGTGAATGTGGATGCGCAGCGCATCGAACAGGTGTTGCGTAATCTCGTGAGCAATGCACTGCGCTACACTCCTGCGGGTGGTCGAATTAGCGTGCACTGTGCAAGGTCGGGTGCGCAAGCCATTGAGGTTCGCGTGAGTGATACGGGGCAAGGAATTCCGCGCGAGGATTTGCCTCACGTGTTTGAACGATTCTGGCGCGGCGATAAATCGCGCGCGCGTGCGGGAGGAGGCGCGGGCTTGGGGTTGGCAATTGCGCGGCAATTGATTCTCGCCCATAACGGCACGATGGGGGTGGAAAGTGAGGTGGGACGCGGCACTACGTTCTGGTTTACTTTGCCGGTGTAACCAAAAACCCGCAGGGTGGTTCTACCCTGCGGGTTTTTTGATTGGCACACATCAACGTCCAGGTAAAAGCCCAAATGGATTGCGATGCGCAGTGCCACGAATGATCTCAAAATGCAAATGAGGTCCTGTCGAATTGCCTGTGCTTCCCACGCGCCCAATCAACTGTCCCTTCCGTACCGATTCACCCACTTCGACATTCAGCGCGCTGAGATGCGCATAGCGCGTGAGATAGCCATTCCCGTGATTAATCAGAATCATATAGCCATAGCCGACGTTGCTCCATCCCGCCTGAACAACGTATCCCGAATCGGCAGCCACCACGGGTGTACCTTTCGGTGCCGCGATGTCAATCGCTTGATGCCTTGTCCAGAATTTCTGCGTGACGCGACCGCTGACGGGCCAGCCAAACGATCCAGTGCCACGCGCAGCGGAGGCAGGAATCGGACCGCTGTACGCATACACGATGCGCGGTTGATACGGTTTGACGCCTTCCGGCACCATCAAGAATTGACCCACCGTCAGCACGTAATCAGGACTCTTGAAATCGTGTCGTTCCTGATTGAATTCTGAATTGAGGATATTCTGGATCAGCGCGTTGGTATCGAACTTTTTACTTTTGTATTTTTCAGCAATCGAGCGGACGGTCTCACCACTCTGAACTGTGTGCAACACCCCGCTCACGGGAGGAATGTTCAGCACCTGTCCCACCGAGAGCATATCGGGATTGTCTTCCAGCTTACCGTTCGCCCACAGAATCGAATCTGGACTCACCTCAAACTTTTCAGCGATGTCACTCACCGTATCGCCGGGCTGGACGGTGTACTTGATCACCTCGCGACGCGTGCGTTTGGGGACGTTCGTGATGGGCACGGGAGCGCGGAAGAAAACCGCCTCGGCACTTGGCGTCACATCAGCCAGAACGAACCCCTCTTCTTCCTCCTCATCCGTCATCTCCGGTCCGCCACGTCCATCGCCTAACGAGAGGGACACTCCACTGGCGGCGATCGTGATCATCACCAGCACAATCAAACCAACGTGCGAGGCGATACGCGTCATCAAGGGCATATCGCCCATGATGTCGCTAACGAAATCGTGTCCCATCAACCACCAGGGGGCTAGCCAGATGCGCAGACGTGCCAGAGGAGAGAGTCGTATGTTATCAGGCATAAGGGTAACGATGAACAAAATCTGGATTACAGAGCGTCCTTGTTCAAAGTAGCGAGGAACTCTTTGTTGTTGTGAGTTCGCTTGAGACGTTGCAAGACCGGCTCCAGCGCTTCCTCGCCGCCGCCCAGCATATCAATCATTCGCCGCAACGTGTACACCCGATTGAGAGTTTCCTCGTCCAACAGCAATTCCTCGCGCCGCGTACTCGAACGCTCAATGTCAATCGCCGGGAAAATCCGTCGTTCTGCCAGTTTACGATTGAGATGCACCTCGCTATTGCCTGTCCCTTTGAATTCTTCGTAAATGAGATCGTCCATTCGGCTGCCGGTGTCCACGAGACACGTGGCGATGATGGTCAACGAACCGCCCTCCTCCAGATTGCGCGCCGCGCCAAAGAATCGTTTAGGCGGATACAACGCGGCAGGATCGAAACCGCCGGTCAGGGTGCGTCCGCTCGGCGGCACAGTCAAGTTGTAGGCGCGCGCCAGACGCGTGATGGAATCGAGCAAGACGACGACATCCTTGCCGCCTTCCACCAATCGCTTGGCACGTTCCAACGACATCTCGGCGACGCGCGTTTGATTTTCGACGGCATCATCGAACGTCGAAGAAAAGACTTCGGCTTCGACCGAACGATCCATATCCGTCACTTCTTCAGGACGTTCACCGATGAGAACGACCATCAAGTGTGCTTCGGGATAGTTTTCGCTGATGCCGTTGGCGATTTGTTTGAGGAGGGTGGTTTTACCGGCTTTGGGTGGTGAAACAATCAAGCCGCGTTGCCCGCGTCCAATCGGCGCGAGCATATCGAGGAGACGTGTGGCGAGAATGTGCGGCTTGGTTTCCAGTTTGAACTGCGCGTTCGGGAAAATCGGTGTGAGTTTATCGAATTCAGGACGCGCTTTGGCGATTTCGGGGTCCAGGCCATTGACCGCCTCCACGCGCAGCAAGCCGTAGTACTTTTCCGTTTCTTTGGGCGGACGTACTTGCCCGATCACCATATCGCCCGTGCGCAAACCAAAACGACGAATCTGCGATTGCGAAACGTAAACATCCTCTGGGCCAGGCAACAGATGATCGGAACGCAAAAAGCCGATCCCCTCTTCGACGATTTGCAAAACCCCACCGCCGAAGATCAATCCTTCGCGTTCGGCTTTGGCACGCAACAGGCGAAAGATGAGATCGGTTTTCTTCAAGCGTGTGTAGCCACTAATCCCTTGTTCTTTGGCGAGTTCACGCAATTCGCTAAGGGTTTTACGCTCCAGTTCAGCGTAATCGAGGGTTTCAGACACGCGGAGACTCCATCAACGGGGAAGAGGCTGAGCGCGCGCGGCGCGTCAGCCCATTAGTCGAATTGACCAAGCATTGTGAAAGCATAAAAATCACTTCGGAAAACAAACAGGATTGGAGAACCGAGTCGGGACAGTGAGGTGAATAGCCAGAGGTCGCGCGGTTGGAGAAGCTCGTTTGACAGAGCCAATTATAACATTGTTAAGAATCCAAGTCAAATTGAATGCCCGCCTATCGCCAGCCTCTCCTACCCCACCTTTAGATGCGGTGGTGCGGTTGTCCTAGCACCGCCAGGATTTCGCCGAAATAAATGCGATGATAATCTTTGCGCGGATACTTGTCCTCGATGCGTGGATCGAGAAAATGCGCCGGTGCCATATCGTCCCAGTAAATTTTGCGACACTCGATTACTAGTTCGGCTTCGGCAAAACTAGGCGCCGCAACGCGTGTCGAAGCGATGGGCGTCAGTCCGGCTTCAGCGATTTTATCACCGTCGCGCCCCGACTTGCTACCGATGAGTTGAACCGCAGAAGCAAATTCTGGAGGAAACGCGCATAGAGTAAACGTGTCATAGCGTTCGATAAACTCGTACGTGTAACGCGTGGGACGCACGACCACTTGGACAAAAGGCATACTCCACATCACGCCCAAACTGCCCCAGCCGACGGTCATCGCGTTGAACTTCCTTTGCGCCCAATCGCCAGCAGTCAAAACCAGGTGTTGCGTACCCCACAGATGTTGCGGTCTGAGCACAAGGTCTTCGACAGGAATTGGTTGACGATTCATAGTTTTCTCCTGAACAGGGGTAACTACTCACCCTGGGTCATTGCGAGGAGGCGTTTTGTGCCGACGAAGCAATCTCCACAGTGCCAATTTGGGGATTGCTTCGCAAAAAACGCTCGCAATGACAGGGGGCTGAGTAGATACGAACAGGGAATAAGGACAGGCTCTCGCCTGGTACAGCGACCAAATCATACGAGGGAGAGACCATCCTGTCAAGTGAGGCGTATGTGCATTTTGCACAATTATCTACTCTGACAATTCTCGCAAAGTACCCATAGACAAATCCACGCGCTGCTTTTATAATCTGTTAACGACATAACTCAGCACACTTGCTTTTTCAAGATAACCAAACGCGCATCTCATCGGACAAGCCAAAGACCGCCTTATCCCGGGGCGGTCTTTTTTTCAAGCAGGAGGACCTATGTGCCGAATGGCAGCGATCAAAGCAGGACATCCCATCGCACCAGCCCTCACCCTGCGAATGATGCTGGCAATGCAAAAGGGACACGATAACTCGGGCTTTGCAATGGTGATGCAAGATTTGGGCGGCGTGTTCGCCGAGCACAAACCGTTTCCGCTCCTTTCGATGGCGTGTACCTCGGTGGGGCTAGAACGCGCCGACCAGATTCTTGAAGAAGCAGGATGGACGCTTCAGTTCGAGTATCAACCCGACGTGGTGAACGACTCGACCCTAGACTTGAAGCGAATGCCCCACTATGTTTTCCGCATCTATCGCTATCCCCCGCCGCTCGATACCTACAATCATCAGCCCACGCCTGAACAAAAACAACTGTTGCTCGAAACACGCTTGAAACTGCGCGCCGCGCTAGCGCATGACGACCAGGGCTATGTCTATTCGTTCTGGCCCGATGTGCTGACGCTGAAAGAAATCGGCGATCCGCGCGACATTGGCACCTACTTTCACCTGTGGGATGAACAGCATCCCCTTCAGGCGCGCCTCATCAGCGCGCAGTGTCGCCAGAACACGAATTACCAAATCGTGCGCTATGCCGCGCATCCTTTTTTCTTGCAGGGTTACACGTTGATGGGTAACGGGGAAAATACTTTTTACCAGAAGAACAAGGAATTTCAGCAGCGCCTTCATCCCGCTTATCTCGGTTTTGAATCCGATACGCAGTGTTTCCTCTACACGCTCCACTATGTGTGTGAACAACTCCGCTGGCCCCTCGCCTACTACAAGCACGTGATTACGCCCCTCTCGTTTGAAGAAATGAATACCCGCCCCGATGGTCAGGTCTTGCGACGTATTCGGCAATCGTTGATGCATTTGGAAATCAATGGACCCAACACCGTTGTCTTTGTCTTGCCCGATGGTCGAATGGGCGTGATTGCCGATGCCAAAAAACTGCGCCCCTACGTCATCGGGCGCGATGACGATCTGGTGGTGAGCGCGTCTGAGGTGTGTGGCGTGAATATGGTCATTCCACGCCGCAATACCGAACTGGACATTTACCCGGGCGAACGCGAAACCGTCATCATCAACAACAACCTGGAGGTGGAACGATGGAAGCAGTAAACCTCAAAATCAATGTGCCCGTGCGAAACAACGGCGGCGAAGCTCGCCCGACTCCCGCGCGCGACACGGGTCAGAAACGCGCCGTCGTCATCAAACCGACCTACGTCCGCGATCCGCATCCCATAGACTTGCCCTGGAAAATCGTCTGGAATTCCGAGACGTGTATTCGGTGTGGCTCGTGTGTGGCAACCTGTACCTTCGGCGCGATTCAAGCCGAGTTGCAAAAGCAAGGACAAACCTTTAGCACCGGACCAATACCCAAACCGGTGGACAATTCGCAAGTGATTCTCGCCATCAAACAGGTGAGCGATCCCAAACATTTTTGTCGCGGCTGTTCGATGTGCGAAAAAGTGTGTCCCACCAATTCGATTCGTCCGGTGGCGAACGAACATCATCGCTTTCCACTCCTCGCGCGGCAAGGTGGCACGCCGATTAAACGCGGAGGCCGCGCGCATCACGTTCCCGTGCGCGTGCTCGACTATATCAAAGTGGGACGCATCAGCCAGATGACCGACCCGTCGCTCGATGCGGCGCGGCATACCTTCGATTTGCTCACTCCCTTTGGGCGCGGCTTGCCCGCCGATCAGTTGCCCCTGCGCGTTGAAAATGGCAAACTCGTTGAGGCGGGCTGGACGCCACCGCTCCGCTGGATTTATCCCGTGCTCATCGGCGATATGTCGGTCGGCGCACTCTCGTGGCGAATGTGGGAAGCACTCGCGCTTGCCGTCGCGTACCTCAACGAAGAGTGTGGTATGCCGGTGCGAATGTGCACTGGTGAAGGCGGCGTGCCCAATCGCCTGCTCAAGTCCGAGTATCTCAAGTATTTCATCCTTCAAATCGCCAGTGGACATTTCGGTTGGAATCGCATCATCAAAGCGATGCCGGAAATGGTGACGGAACCCGCTGGCATCCTCATCAAAATCGGACAGGGTGCCAAGCCGGGCGATGGCGGTCTGCTCCCTGCCGAAAAAGTCGCGCCGCACATTCAAGCGATTCGCGGCGTCCCCAAAGCCGATCTCCTTTCGCCACCGAATCATCAGGGGTTGTACAGCATCGAAGAATCGGTGCAAAAAATGTTTTTGAGTATGAATGCCGCGTTCAAATTCCGCGTGCCGGTCGCCATCAAAGTCGCCGCGAGTTCGACGAGTGTCGCCGTGTTCAACAACTTGATTCGCGATCCGTACCACATCGTCGGCGGCTTTTTCCTCGATGGCTTGCAAGGTGGCACGGGCGCGGCTCACGAAGTCAGTCTGAATCACACCGGGCATCCCATCCTGAGCAAACTGCGCGATTGTTACCTCGCCGCCGTCGAACAGGGCAAGCAAGGACAAATTCCGTTGTTCGTCGGTGGCGGCTTTGGCGATACCGGCGATCTGGCGGCGGACGCGTTCAAAGCCATTTGCCTGGGGGCGAACGGTGTCTTTGCCGCGAAAATCTGGTTACAACTCGCCGGCTGCGTTGGCAACGAGAAAGGACGGTGCAATGCGTGCAACACCGGGCATTGTCCCGTCGGCATTTGCACGCAAGACCCGCGCCTGGTCGCGCGCCTCGATGTGGACGCCGTGGCGCAAAACATCGTGGATTATTTTCTCGCGCTGGATGTGGAACTCAAGAAACTGCTGGCGCCGATTGGCAACTCGACGCTCCCCGTGGGCCGCAGCGACGCGCTCATCGCGATGAACAAGGCGATCGCCGACCGGTTGCAGATTGCGTACGCGTGTTAGACGAGAATTCAGAATTCAGTATTCAGTATTCAGAAGGGGGTTACTATGAACCGTGTCCCGGCAAAATCGTTTCAAGATTTGATTGTGTGGCAAAAAGCGCATCAGTTTGTACTGGATGTGTATCGCCTGACGGAAAAATTTCCCAGGAGTGAAATCTACGGATTGACGGCACAGTTGCGCCGTGCGGCTGTTTCCGTCCCCGCGAACATTGCCGAAGGATTCAAGAAACGCGGCAAGGCAGACAAGGCACGTTTGATGAACATTGCGCAAGGTTCGCTCGAAGAATGTCGCTACTATTTGATTCTTGCCCACGACCTCCACTATGGTGATACCACCACTTTGCAAATTCAACTCGAAGAGGTGAGCAAACTCCTCGAAGCCTACATCACCGCCATCCTCGATTCCCGCTTCTGACTTCTGGCTTCTGACTTCTGGCTTCTGGCTTCTGGCTTCTGACTTCTGGAGACCTGCTATGAAACATCTAACCACCTACGCCGATAACAAACGCCTTTCCACCCGTGAACTCCTCCAGCAAATCTACGCGGCGATGGAAGAGGGCGAGACAGAATTTGTGATTGATGCCTCAGGACAGCACGATATTGGCGGACCCTTGTGGGATCGCGCGGGGCGACCGTTGCGTTTTATCGTGCGCAATCCGGGTCAACGCGTTGGCTCGATGGGAATGCCGGGCACCGAAATCGTCGTCGAGGGACCCGCGCCGGCGGATGTGGGCTGGTTGAATGCGGGTGCGACGATTATCGTGCGCGGCGATGGCGGCGATACGACCGGGCATTGCGCCGCGGACGGCGTGATTTACATCGGCGGACGCGCCGGCACGCGCACCGGCTCGCTGATGAAATTCGACCCTGCCTACACGCCACCGCAGTTGTGGATTCTCAAAAACACCGGCTCGTTCCCGTTCGAGTTTATGGGCGGCGGCATCGCTGTTGTCTGCGGATACGACTCGGAAGAATTCGATTCGGTCATCGGCGAACGCGCGTGTGTGGGAATGGTCGGCGGGACAATTTACGTGCGCGGTCCCATCAGCCCGTTGCCGGACAATGTCAAACTCATCGAAACTCTGGAGCAAGAGGATTGGGATTTTCTATGCGCGGGAATGCCCAGGTTCTTGCAAGCGATTGATCGGCTCGACTTGCTCGACACGCTCCTCGTGCGCCACGAATGGCGCAAGATCATCGCCAAAAGTTACGAGGAACTCAAGCAGAGCAAGAAACGAAAATCGCTGGGCGAGTTCCGTGCGAATCGCTGGATTCAGGGTGGTCTCTTTGGCGATGTGGTGCAGGACACCGGCGAGGTTGTGCCGCTCGTCGCCACCGGCAACTATCGTGCCTATTCGCCGGTGTGGAACAATGCCGTCTTTGCCGCGCCGTGCGAGTACGCCTGCCCCAGCGACATTCCGACGCAGGATCGCATCAATCTGTTACGCAAGGGCAAGATTCGCGAGGCGCTGGAACTGGTCTTGCGCTACAATCCGTTTCCGGGTTCCGTGTGTGGTGCCGTGTGCCCCAATCCGTGTATGACCGCGTGCACGCGTCAGGCGATTGATTTTGCGGTGCTGGCGGGTCCGCTCGGCAAGTATTCGATGGATCTGCCGGCACCGATTCCGGCTCCGCACACCGGCAAACGGTTTGCCGTCATTGGCTCGGGTGTGGGAGGATTGTCCGCCGCGTGGCATCTCGCACTCAAAGGACATCTGGTAACGATTTTTGAAAAAAGTCACATCCTCGGCGGCAAGATGATGCAGGCGATTCCCCACTTTCGCTTGCAGAAAGAAATCGTCCAGACCGAAATCAAACGCATCCTCTCGCTGGGCGTGCAGGTGCAACTGGGGATGCAAGTAA
>Ga0209162_1002579_pt1 | contig 15614 bp, 15 predicted proteins | sample YNPNPMetaG_FD_187121 | JGI IMG/M metagenome (GOLD analysis project Ga0209162, IMG submission 187121) | Anoxygenic and chlorotrophic microbial mat microbial communities from Yellowstone National Park, USA - YNP NP MetaG (SPAdes) (version 2) ... | reverse complement strand
AAGAATCAATGATTAAAACATCAAAGCCAGCAATGTCTCCAAGGACTTCCTTGTAAAAATCAATCATCATCGTTTCATCCTCGATTAAAACAATCTTCTTTTTCTCCACTAATTTCATTTTAAAAAACTTAAAAAGACTGTCAAGGGAATTATTTTCTTTTTAAAGAAAAGCCTGGAATTTCAACTGGTTCTTTAAAGGCCTTTTCTTTTTTTTCTAAAATTTCCATGACTTTTTGAAGGTCTTTTAAAAAACGATTATTTTCTCTTTCAATCTTCGGAGAAAATTCAAGGCTTTTCTTGATACTCAAAAAATAGAAAACAGAAACAATTAAAGAAATAAAAAGGATGAGAAAAAAAGAAATAAAAAAATGTTCTGCTCCTTTTTCGATTAAAAAAGAAAAAAAGGTTGTTGTTTTTTTTAAAAATTTTTTAATATTGACTCTCATTTTGATAAAACCTTTAAATCAATCTCGACCTTTACCCCATTCTTTTCAGCTACTGAAAGGTTGATTCTTTCTATCTTCACAAAATAAGGAACGTTTTCGATTTTTTTCAAGAAATGATAAATTTTTTCAAAAGAAGAAGAAAAAATAATTTTAAAGATAAAAAAATTCCCTTGTCTTTGATTCTGAACTGCTTGAAGAACGATTTTTGCTGACAATCCTTGATCTTCTAAAAAATCTTCAAGAAAATTAATAAAATCAACAGGGTTATCTTTTGAAACAAATTGTTTTTCAATTTCCAAAGCTTTTTCTTTTTTTAAAAAATCTTTCAATTCTTCCAATTCTTTTTTTTCAATGTCTATTAACATCTCTTTTTCTTTTTCTTTTCTGATTTCAGACAAAAGATTTTTGTTTTTCTTGAAAATCAAAAAGTCAAAAACACAGAGAGAAAGAAAGATAAAAAGAAAAATGAAAACCAAAAAATAATATTTTTTCATTTTTTTATTTTAAAACTGACTGTTAAATCAATATTCTCTTTTTGAAACAGGGCCTCAAGAGGAAAATTAAAATCTAAAATTTTCTTTTCCTTTTCTATTTTTTCTTTCCAGGCCAATAAATCATCTCTTTTGGAGGCAAAAATTCTTAAAAATACTTGGTTTTCTTGATTTAAAGAAAGTTCCAAATAATCGATCGTCTCTGGTTTTATCTTCAAAAGAAAATCTAAATTCTCCACTAAATTCTCTTCTAGGAGAAAATTAAAAATGCGAGGAAAAAGTTGGGATAAATTTTCTTTTTTTTCTTTGATCTCCTGAAAATAAGAAAACTCAAGAACCTTCGATTTTTCTGAATAAACAATCTTTGTTTTTTCAAAGTTTAAAAACAAAAAAATATAAATTAAAAAAAGAAAAATCAAAAAAAACAACGAAAACCATATAAAATAAACCTCCCAGATTAAAAGAATTTTCAAATTCCTCTCTTTTTTGTTTTTTTCTTTTTCCTCTTTAAACAAAAGGTTGATCATATACCCAACAAGGCCAGACCCACTGCTGTGGCAAAACCCATTTTTTTATCAGTAGGAAAAGAAGATGAAATTTTTAAGAATGGGTTTGCTCTTTCGACCTTTAAATCTGTTTCGTAAGATAAAAATTTTGTCAATCCTTTTAAATTCGCTCCACCGCCAACCAATAAAATCTTTGAAATTCTCATCGTATCGTGCGTCTCATAATAGGAAATGTATTTTCTCATTTCCTGTGACAAGGCAACAACTGAAGGCAAAATTGCCTCAAAAATTTCATTCCTCCATTTTTTCTCGTCTAGTTTGAAAACCTTTCCCAAACCATATTCAAATTTCAACTCTTCTGCTTTTTCAAAAGGAACTTGCAAACTTTTCATAATTTGCTCTGTTAAGTTTTGAGAAGAAAGAGGAAAAGAAAAAGTTTCTCTAACAAATCCCCGCCAAAAAACAATAAAATTGGTTTTACTCTTTCCAAAATCAACGACCAATAAAGGTGCTTTTTCCTCTTTTCCAAAAATCGCCCGACAGACAGAAAAGGATTCTGGTTCAAAAATAATAGGAGAAATTCCTGCTTCTTTTGCTGCCAAAAAATAACCCTCTAAGACTTCTTTTTCAATAGCGCAAACTAAAACTTCGAAAAAACCGGAATTTTCTTTTTGAGGTAAAACTTCAAAATCAATTGAGAAATTCTCTGCCGGTAAAGGAAGAAAATTTTTTGATTCTGAATTGACTAAAAAAGAGAGAGCTTCTTTTTCAAGTTTTGGTGTTTTTAAATAGAATAAAAATGTTTTTTCTTCTGGCAAAGAAATTATTGCTTTATTCGTTTTAATTTTCTCCCCTTTTATTTCCAAAAGACCTTCTTTAATGATTTGAGCCAATCTTTTATGATTTTCAACCTTTCCCTTTTCAATAACGCCTTTTTCAATTTCTTTCTCGCCAAAAGAAGAAACGACAATTTTTTTTCCTTTCTTTTTTAATTTTAAAATTTTCAAAGAATAATCTGAAATGTCTAAACCAAAAGCATTATTTTTTAATGATAAAAACTCCATACTTTTATTATATTAAAAAATCATTCTTCTTGCCAACTGAGCAAATGAAAATCTGCTTCAATCGCTGGCGTAAAAGGCGGCGAACAATACAAAAGACGGGGCTCATAAATCGTTTCTCTTTTATTATAACCAGAAGCCCAACCGCCACCAGCATAAACCCATTTAGTGCCAACACGACCATTGCTGATGATTGAACCTTTAATCTCTAATTCTTGACGATAATTACCTGGATAATGATTGCGACCAAACCTTCCCTTTTGAGCAATGTAAATGCCATCCAATTCCATATAATTAGGAGAATTGGGTGAAATTAAAATGTTATCTCTGGCAATTAAAGTAAAAGAATCAGCATCCTTGTTTTTATACTCAATATTTCCTTGCAAAATCGCAGAGGTTTTCGCGTTGGGGTCTATCAAATTAGCAGCGGCTAGAGTAATCGACCCTGAAATTTTTCCTTCGGGCCAAACATTATCTTCAACAAAAATTACGGAACAAGAAGAAGGAATGTTAAAGGTATTAATTTTTTTCTCTTGATTAATAATAAAATAATCGTAGTGCCACTCTTCATCATAATAAAATCCCCAGACACCTGTTAAGCCCTGAATTTCCCTGACTTCTAATCTTCCGTCATCCAAAAATACCAAATGATATCCTTTTTGAGACAAAGAAGGTCCCAAATAGATTCCCTTGCTTTGGGCTAATTGTTTTAATTGATTGAGGTCTATGGTAATTTTTTCAAAAGAAAAAGAAGGAATCGGAAACTGAAATAGAGCTTCGTTGCCATTAGCAGTGGTGAAAACGCCAGGACAATAACAAGCACCGTTTTTATAAGTACATTTTGAAGGACAAGGACTACAAGCAAATGACCAGTCACAGATCCACTCTTGTTTTGCTGAACTAACGATCGAAGAATTTTCTCCATCCATTCGAATACCGCCATTGGAATGATAGGGTCCTTTAATCTCATGATCAGCACCAACCCAAACATCGCTGTTTAAAAGATAAGAGTAATAAGCAACCGAAGGCCTCCCAAAAACTGCTTTGATTTTTCTTTTTAAATGAGGGAATTGATCAGTATAACCAAGAGAAACAATTTCATGACGGATCGTTTGACCACAACTCTCTGTTTTTGTGTCAGAAATTTCAAATTTTCCAATCTTCCTGCCCTGACTATCGTAATAATCCTTTGGGCCCACGCATTCGTTTTCTTTTTTGTTGTTTAAACACCATTGAAAATAATTAACTCCACTTTCAGCAATATCAAAGGCCTTTTTTAAAGCCAATTGTTGATTTGCCTGACGATACTGAGACAAAAAAAGATTCGATAAACCAAAAATAATCAACAAAAACCCAGAACCAAAAACCAAGATATAAACCAGCGTTTGACCGTTTTTTCTTTTTTCCATTTTTTTATTTTGCCATATTTCTTAAACTTACAAAAGACTCAAGTTCAAATTCCTTGGGAGGCCGATTGGGATCAATGTTAATGATTAAATAAACCTTCATTAACGTTGTATCTTTTAATCTCAAAGAGGGATTGTCAATTTTATTTCCGTTTTTATCGAAATATTCAAAAATCGGCGGCACGTTTCTCACGTAACTGGTCAGGATCGAAACCTTTTCCTGATCAAACGGATAATTCACTTCGTTTCCTTCAAACACCGGCTCAATAACTCCTTTTTTAAACTGATGAACGAAAGCAGAAATATCTTCGGAAAAAGAAAATTCAAATCGTGCCCTCATCGAATATTTTGGCGAGGTTCCACATTCCGCGCCCACATAACTACTTGCCTTAGCTGAGAAATTGATTTTTCCATCTCTGGCAAAATTAGTGACATCAAAAATTCTCCTTCCCTCAAAAGTTGCTGGACAATGAGTGCAACCGGTCTTACAAAGATCCGAAGAAATTTTATTACTGTCAGCAAAAATTTCGGCGTATTCATTCGAATTGTGATCAAAATCGCCCATTAAAGAAACCTTCACCTGAGCAGAAATCAAAACACCCTTTAAAAAATTTGAAAAATTAACATTGCACTCACCACCAGAAACTGTGGTCTCGCATTCCTTCGTTTCTTGTCCGCTATTGACATTGCCCAAAAAATACCTGACCCTCTCTATCTGACCGTCGTTATCGATGTCAGCATAAAAAACAAACTCTTTATCATCCGCTTTTTCGATTAAGAAAGAACCGCTTTGGCTCGTTTGGGCTTCTCGAATTTCTTTGACCATCTCTTCGATTCCTTTTCTGGCTTCAGCCACAGCCATTGATTGAGAAAAATTATAAGATTGATTTTTATAAAGAATGACTACCGCTGAAAAAAGAGCGGCAACAATCATCGAAAATACAAAGATTGCGATTATTGTTTCAGTTAAAGTAAAACCTCTTTTTTTCATTTTATTCTAAAGCCGTTAATTTTACGCTTAAAAATATATTACCTGAAACAAAAACAGGTATTGTTTTTGTTGCATAACCAGACGCTGATAATTCCAAAGAGTAATTAGAAGCTTCCAAAGGAATAAAAACAACCTGACCCTTTGAATCGGTAAAAAGGGTTTTTTCATAACCCAAAGAATTACTTTTTAAAACGGCCCTAACCCCAAAAATCGGATCCAATGTTTCTTCGTCTTTGACGGTTATCGAAAGAGAATTGCTTGAATGAAAAAAAAGTTTTATTGTTTTTTGCTCGTCCGGTTCCAAAGAAAGGGGTTGACTCGGATCTGTCTTGTAAAGCTCCAAAGAACTTCCTGAAAGAAAATGATATAAATCCCATTCTAAAGAAGGGAAAAATTTTCTTCCTTGTTCATCAGAAACGCTTGTCGTTGAAAATTTAAAAATCTGTCCTTCCTGGTCCAAGGTTTTTTCTCCATGAATGGAAAAAGAAACATTGCCCAAAGGGGTTTCTCCCTTTGTCTTCCAAGAAACTTCCCAATAATCAACGTAAGGAATTGTTGTTGTCAAAGAAGAAAAGGAAATTTTTAATTTTAATTTTGAATAATCGGTTTTTAAAGAAGAAAGGTCAAGGGGTGAAGCCTCAAAACCCAGCTCATTGCCGGGCAAATCCTGATCTGGAATCAACTGCCATGCGCCAGTGGTCGCATCGAAAAAATAAAATTGATATTTTATCGCTGTCCCCAAGGGTTTAAAATCAGAAAAAACCAATTGATCCCAAGACAAAATATCAGTCGCTGAAATCTCTTTTGAAATTAAAAAACCTTCGTTCGTGGTCGAACTTAAATAGGCCTTGCCCTCTAAAATTTCAATATTGGAAGAAGAAGAAATTTTCTGATCGTTCAAAAAGGCATCATAAAAAAATTCTTCACCTTGATCGGAAAGGGTTAAAACCTCTAACTGAGAAAGTTTATCAATAGATAGAGCAACTTCAGTCACTTTTTTATCGAGAACGTTTTGATGAGGCAGTTTTGGATGAGCGATCTCATCAATTCCGTAAGTTCTTTCGAAAGAATAACCAGCCTTTGAAACATCGATCCGATAAGTACCCGGGGGCATAGGAAAACGAAAATATCCGTCATCAGGAGAAGCTGTTTTTAAGACTTCGTTCGTTTGAGGATCTTTAATCTGAATCACTGGTTGAAAAACCATTTCACCTTTAGCATCAAAGACATAAACAGCTAAAATTCCCCCAGAACTCTGGCATTCCTCGATGGAATCTGCGGGCGAAAAAACGCTTTCCAAACTAACGCTGCCAGGAAATTTTTTTTGCCAAGAAACAGTAATCACTACTTTTTTATAATCAAAAGGACATTCGTCTTGAGGCCATTGGGTCCCATCAAGAGGATCAATAACAAAATCGACTTTTCTTTCAATCAAAAAATCGATGTCGTTCAAAATCTTTGAAGAAGTTGGCAATAAAACACCATAAGGAAAAGCACCGGGTTTTTGAAGGCCGATCGAAGAATAAGGAAGGTTTCTTGCTTTTTCCATTTCACCCGCAGCAATATTCTCGGCAACAACTCTTATTCTGGCTAAAAAAATGATTTTTGAGGCTAAATAAAAAAACCCAAAAATTCCTGCAAAAATAACAGTGAAAATAAAAATAGAAATTAAAGATTCGCTTAAGGTAAAGCCATTTTTTTTGTTTTTATTTCCTGAAAACATTTTATTGAATGGCATTGACCAAAGAATAAATCGGCTGAATAACGGAAAAAGCAAAAAAGCCAATGGCAACACCAATAATCAGAATCAAAACCGGTTCAATAACTGAAGTTAAATTTTTCGTAAATCTTAAAACCTCTTTTTCATAAAACGAAGCTAATTTTAAAAGGATGCTAGAACTCTCGCCCGTTTCTTCACCCACAGCGACCATTTCCACCAATAGAGGCGGATAAAGATGAGGGAAATCTTTTAAAGCGTCAGATAATTTTTCTCCTTTTTTAATTCTTTCTTTGCATTCTAAAAAAGACTCTCGATAATACAAATTACCCACGGTTTGGGCTGTAATTTCCAAAGCCCGCGGCAGAGCGACACCTGCTGAAATTAAGGTCGAAACATTTCTTAAAAGAGAGGCAAAAATCGCGGTTTTAAAAACATTACTGAGTATCGGGATTCTTAAAGACAAAAAAGAAAAAATTTTTCTTCCTAATTTTGTTCTTAAAAAAAACCTCAAGAATAAAAAAAGAAAAATAAAAAAAAGAATTAAAATAAAAATATTTTTTTGAAAGAAAAGACCCAAGGAAATAACAATCCGGGTTGAAAGAGGCAAAGAAACCCCTAATTCAAAAAATGTTTCTGCTAATTTCGGAATGACAAAAACCAACATTAAAATTCCAACACCGATCATTGCCAAAATAATGACCGCCGGATAAATTAAAGCGCCCGTGATTCTCGATTTTAGTTCATCTTCCCTTTCAAGTTGTTTGGCAATCATTTTTAAAGAATCAACCAAAGTGCCTGATTCCTCGCCTACCATGACAATACTTTGGTAAAATTCAGAAAAAACATCCTTAAACAATCCCAAGGTTTCTGAAAAACTCTTTCCCCTCTCGATTTCCTCCCTGATTTCCAAAATAATTTCTTTAAATTTTTTGTTTTTTGTCTGAAAAGAAATAGTATTTAAGGCGCGACTCAAAGATAAACCAGCTGAAAGCATCACGGCTAAATTGCGTGTAAAAAAAATTTTTTCTTTCAAAGAAACAGAAGAAAAAAAAGAAAAAATATCTCTCCACGATCTTCCTTTTTTTTCCTTAATTGAAACAAGAAAAAAACCTTCGCTTTTTAGTTTTTCTTCGAATTCTTCTAAATCTTCAATTTCTACAATCCCCTTCTTTTCTCTCCCATCGATAGATTTAGCAAAAAAAGAATAAAGAGGCATTTAAGGATACATTAAAAAAACAGAGGCAAGGGTAAAAACAGAAACTTGAGGTTGGGGCAAACTAAAAAGAAGATAGGGAAGCAAAAGAGAAAACTGGCCCACGAGAAAAAAATAAGAATCCTCAGGGGACAAAGAAATCCTGTTCGCGCCCAAAAGGTTCATAAAATACTCCCTCCTTTGAAGAATCACTTGTCCGTTCGTGTAATCAAAAACCTGCGGCTGACTCTCTCTTAAATTAGGATCATAAGGATACTGATTTGGGTAACCATAAGGAAAAGGATTCTGCCCTGGTTTTTGTCCTGAGGGTAATCCTTGAGCCTTAATTAAACCAGAAGCCAAAAGTAAAAGAAAAGCAAAAAATAAAATTTTTTTCATTTTTTATTTTTATTTTAACGACCTTTTAACTATATTATTCTATTATAACACGGAAAACTTCTTCAATGGTCGTCATTCCCAAAACAGCCTTAATCAAACCATCCTCAACCATTAAAACCATGCCCTCTTTTTGGGCCTGTTCTTGAATCTCTTGAGCATTCTTTTTTTGAACGATCATTTCTTTAATCGTAGAACTAACTTCCAAAACCTCAAAAATTCCCATCCTTCCTTTATAACCATCGGGCGCTTCCGGACAAGGAACTGGTTGAAAAAAAGGAATCTTTTCCCAAGTTGCCTTTTCATCAACGATTTTCGCTTCCTTTAAAATCTGCAGAACCCTTTCCAGATCAACTATTTCTTTCAATCTTTTTAACTGAGAAGGGTTCAAAAAATACTTTTTTTTCGAATCAGCTAACTTTCTGACCAATCTTTGAGCAATAATACAATTTAATGTTGAAGAGATTAAAAAGGGCTCAACCTTCATATCGATCAAACGAGGGATAGCGCCAGCAGCAGAATTAGTATGAATCGTTGACAAAACCAAATGACCTGTTAAAGCAGCGTTAATAGCCAAAGAAGCAGTCTCATTATCACGAATTTCACCAACCATGATAATATCAGGGTCTTGTCTTAAAAGGGAACGCAATCCCGAGGCAAAAGTAAACCCGATAGAAGGCACCACTTGCGTTTGATTAACGCCCGGCATTCGATATTCAACAGGGTCTTCGATCGTCGAAATATTCACTCCCGGAGTATTCAAAATTTGGATCATTGAATAAAGCGTCGTTGTTTTTCCACAACCTGTCGGCCCGGAAACAAAGATCATGCCAACGGGTTTTTTTAAACTTGAATAAACCTTCTCTAATGATTCGCCCCAAAATCCTAACTCTTCTAAAGTTAAGGCCTTGGCTGTCTCGGGTAATAAACGAAGGACAACTTTTTCACCATAAATCACGGGTAAAATGGAAACGCGGATCGAATATTTTAAATCTTCCATCTCAATTTTAAAACGACCATCTTGGGGCAAACGATGCTCATCTAACTTCAAATTAGAAAGAACTTTTATTCGGGCAACAAGGCCCGAAGAAATATTTTTGGGCAGAATCATGGCAGATCTCAAAATACCATCGATACGATAACGAACGACGATCTCTTTTTCAGTCGGTTCAATATGAATATCAGTTGCTCTTTGCAAAACCGCGTGTTTTAAAAGGGTATCAACGATTTTAACGATCGGTAATTCCTGAGCTGCTTTTTCTAGATCTTCGCCTTCTTTTTTTTCTTCTTTCTCTCCTTCTTTGACCGTCTCTATTTTTACTGCTTCTTGTTTAATAATCTCTCCGAACTCCGCTTCCAAACTTTTATGATATTGTTTCAGAACTGCTTTAATCGAACTCTCGGTTGTCAAACGAGGAAGAATTTTCAAATCAAGTGTCTTTCTCAAAAAATCAATCGTCTTTAAATCATTGGGATCAAGCATAGCCACTTCCAACTCTTTGCCCCTTTTTCTAAAGGCAATAATATTATGGGTTCTAGCAATAGTTTCAGGAATAATCCTTAAAACTTCATCGGGAATTTTTTCTTTTTCTAAATTGATGTAGGGAATGCCCAAGAGATAGGCCTCAATTTTTTTTAATTCTTCCGGGGTCAAAATCTTTTCCAAAACCAAGAGATCCCCAATATACTGGTTTTTTTCTTGCGCCTTCTTTAAAAGTTCTTCAAAATTTTTTTTAGTAATTAAACCCGCTTCAATAAGGAAATTTTTTAATCTTTCTACTTCAATTGTCATTCTTTTTATTTTAAAAATTCTTTAATTTTTTCCACGATTTCCTCTAAAGAATATTCTGACTTTACCAAATAACCCTTAATACCCAATTCTAAAATCTGTTGAATTTTCTCTATTTCTTCGCTCACGTTTGTTAAAACAACAACTGGAATATCTTTTGTTTCTTCGTTTTTTCTCAATTCTTTTAAAAATTCAACGCCCCCCATCTGAGGCAAAATCAAATCAAGCAAAATTAAATCTGGTCTCTCTTTTTGAACCAAAATTAAGCCCTCCTTTCCGTCTAAAGCAGAAATTACTTTGAAGCCCTCAACCTTCAATTTTCGGCCCAATGTTTTTTGTAAAATAGGATCATCCTCGATGTATAAAATTTTCTTTTTCATTGCTCTTTCAAGGGCAAAGTAAAGAAAAAAGTTGTTCCTTTTCCTTCTTTGCTCTTAAAATTAATTTGACCTTTTAATCTTTTGATAATTTCTTTGCAAATAAAGAGACCTAAGCCCACGCCCTTTATATCTTTAGAATTTTTTGCTCTAAAAAACTTTTGGAAAATAAATTTTTGATCCTCTTTGGGAATTCCTATACCTTGGTCTGAAACCGCGCAAAAAAATTTTTTATTTTTTATTTCTGCCTCGATTTTAATTTTTCCCTCTTGGCGATTATAGAGAATGGCGTTTTCAATAAGATTTGACAAAAGAATATTTAAAAAATCAGGAAACGAAAAGAGAAAAAGATTTTCAGGAATTAAAATTTCTATCTTTAATTTTTTCTTGGAAATTTCTAATTGAAAACCCTCTAAAATTTTCTCAACGAATTTTTTAAAATCAATTTTTTCTTTCTTCTCGGAAACACCCTCCCCTTCTTCGACCTGGCTTAAAATCATAATCTGTTTTAATAATTTTTTCATCTGAAGAACTGTTTTTTTCAGCTCGTGAAAATATTTCTTTTTTTCCTCTTCGTTTAACTCTTGCGAAAACAAATCTAAAGTCCATTCGAAAATAACAAGGGGTCTTTTTACCTCGTGAGCAAAAATGGAAAAGAACTCTGTTTTTAAACGGTTCAAATCCAAAATTTTAGAAAAAATCTGAGTAATAAAATATGATAAAATTAAAGAAAAGGAGGTGAGATCAGAAACTATAACCAAGGGAATTGCGGGATCTTCAAAAAATTGATTTACCATTAAAAAAACAATAAGATTGATAGCGATAATCAAGAAACCATTCAAAAGAAAAACAAATTGGGGATGAGAATAAAAAGGAATATGATATTTTTTTGCTTCCTCAAAAAAATTCATCTTTTAATATTTTACCATTGTTTTTTAAAAAATAAAGAGTAAAATTAAAAAAGATTTCGGGGTATGGTGTAACGGTAACATACTTGCTTTGGGAGCAAGAGATTCTGGGTTCAAATCCCAGTGCCCCGACCGATCTAAACATTACCAATTTAGGGCTAGTTTTTCTGATTATTCGAACCTTTTTGAGAATAAATAACATTCTATTCTATCTCGTAAGTTAAAGACACCTCAATTCTAATTTTGTTTTCGCCAGGTTGAATTTGGGGATTATTTTCTCCGATGCTTTTTTCTGCTGCTAATGGATATGAATCAAAAGGAGACCCGGGATTTTCGGCAAAACTCATCACCCTTATTAATTTCATTCCGAGTTGTTGAGCTATTTCTTTTGCCCTTTCTCTTGCTTTTTCAATCGCTTCTTTTCTTGCCAAAGATTTCAACTGATCTTCGTTTTCAATCGTAAATTGAAGAGAGCCAACCTGGTTAGCGCCGTTTTTCAACGCCAACTCAACAATCTCTCCTGTTTTATTTAAATCTCTGATTTTTACTCTTAAAGTTTGTTCAACTGTATATCCAACCAACACTCTTTTTTCATTAGGAAAAAGAACGTTAGCTTGCCATTCATAACGAGGATAAATGTTAAAATTGATCGTTTTCAAATCCTTTTCATCTATCCCCTGTTTTTTCATTGCTTCAATAATTGAGTTCATTTTCTTAACATTTTCTTCAAATGCCTCTTTTATTGTTTTCGCTTCGCTATTAACCGAAAAATCAATTATCGCTAAATCGGGTTTTGCCCAAACCTCGCCAACCCCAGAAACAGTAATCGTATGTCCGCTGGAAATAAGTTTATTTTGTTTTATTTTATTTAATGTATCGGCGCCAAACCAGAAGCTAACAACAATCAAAAAAACAATCAAAAGAATTCCCAAAAGAAATTTTAAAGCCTTGAATTCTTTTTCTTCCATAAAATAATTTTATTTTTGCGACCTTTAAAATTTAAAAAACTCCCCAGAGTTTAATGAAAAACAGAGAATAAATCAAAAGATACATCGCGCCTTCCCACACATGAATTCTCCGAGAAATACCAGAGATGATAAACAAAAAGGTGGCGACAATTAAAAAAGGAAATCCAACAGAAAAAGTAATTTCATCAATGGTCAAAGGAGAAAAAAAAGAAGAAACGCCTATAATCGTTAAAATATTAAAAACATTAGAACCAAAAATATTTCCTAAAGAAATTTCGTATTTTTTTTGAGCAGCAGCTCTAACAGAAACAACAAGTTCAGGCAAGGAAGTTCCGCCAGCCAAAGCAATAATAGCAATGACTGACGTGGGAATTCCCAAAATCTGAGAAATTTTTGTTAAAGATTCGATCGTATAATCAGAAGCGAAAACAAGTCCTAAAACCCCCAAAATCAAAAAGAAAAAAACGCGAAAAGTTAATTTTTGATCTTTTCTTTTTTCAAGATCGATTTTAATTTTCTTTTCTTTTTTTTCAATCCTGGAAGGTAAAACCTCAAAAAATTCTCCTGTTTCTTCTTCTTCTGGTTCTTTTTTTTGATAAATAGTGTAGAGCAAATAAACTAAAAAACCTAAAAAGAGCAAAAGTCCTTCTCCAAAAACAATCTTTTTGTCTGAACCAACAAGAAGAAATAAAATCGTGCTACAAGCCAAAAGAGGAGCGTCTAAATCAATCAAACTCCTCCTGATTGTCAACATTCGAGCAACCACAGCAGCCACTCCAACAATAAAAAGAATATTAAAAATGTTAGAACCAATAACATTAGCAGCAACAATTTCGTTTTTTCCCTTAAAAACCGCTGCCAAAGAAGAGGCTAATTCTGGCAGAGAAGTTCCAATAGCGACGATCGTGACTCCAATAATAAAAGGAGAAATTTTTAAAGCAAGGCCAATTTTTTCAGCGCTTTCAGTAAGCCAATCTGCTGATTTTACCAACAAAGCGATGCTCGAAATAAAAACAAAAATCCAAAATATTGCTAACATTTTTAAATTATAACCCTTTTTCTTTTTTTCTAAAAACCGCTTTCAAAATTTCCAATAAAATTGTTGTCAAAAATCCTATTGAAAAAACAATAAACCAATGCCAAAATTTTAAAGGAACGGTCTTTAAAAATTTCTGCAATGGCGGAAAATAAACAGCCAAAAATAAAAGCAAAAAACCATAGATCATCGCTAAAAACATAAATTTATTCCCAAAAAAATTTTCTGTTTTTACTATCGGCTTTCTTAAATTTTTAAAAGCGAATAAATAAATCAAATCAATAGAACCCAAGGTGGCAAAAACAAAAGTGCTTGCCAGTTGAAAATTATTGTTTTTTACTCCAAAAAAATAAAAGAAAAAAATTAAAACAAAAGAAACAAAAATCGTAATTAAAAAAATTAAAGAAAGAAGAAAATTATCAAAAAGCGATTCTTTTTTAATGTCTATGGGTTTTTTCTTCATTAAACCCTTCTCTTTGGGTTCAAAGGCAAAAACCAAATCTGGCGGACCATCGCAGATAAAATGTAAATATAAAATTTGAAGGATGTTTAGGGGCGAAGGAAATTTCAAGATGCCAGCCAAAAACAAAACGCCGATTTCTAAAAACGAATTTGATAAAACATAAGCGATGCTTTTTTTGATGTTTGACAAAATTCTTCTTCCTTCTTGGCAGGCCAAAATTATTGTTTTAAAATTGCTATCGAGCAAAATAAGGTCTGCTGCTTCTTTAGCGACCTCGCTCGCCTCACCAACAGCAATGCCAATATCTGCTTCTTTTAGAGCCAGAGCATCGTTCACGCCATCGCCGGTCATAGCAACGACCTCACCCTTTTCTTTTAGAATCTCAACAATCTTCCTTTTTTGGTGAGGCAAAATCCGGGAAAATAAAACGATATCATCAATCTTTCTTTTTAATTCTTCTTTTGAAATCTTTTCCAGCGAAGAGGCCTCCATTATGTTTTCAGAAGATAAATGAAAACCTAAAATTTTGGCTACCCTTTGAGCTGTTTTTAAATGGTCGCCAGTAACAATCTTTACTTTTATTCCTGCTTCTTTGGCAACCCTTATCATTTCTTTTGCCTCTTTTCGCACGGGATCTAAAATACCTGCCAAACCCAAAAATTGAAAATCTTTTTTTTCTTTTAAATTTCCTCTTTCTTTTTTGGCAAAAGCAATTACTCTTAATCCTTCACTTGCCCATTGATCAAGAATCCGAGAATATTTTTCTTTCTGCTCTTTTGAAAGAAGACAAAAATTAAAAACAATTTCCGGCGCGCCTGTCAGAAACGATATTTCTTTGCCTTCAATTTCCCAAAGAGAAAGAGAATATTTCTTCTCGCTATCGAATGGTTCTTCAAAAATTTCTTTTCCTTCTTTTAAAATTTTTTCTCCTTTTTCTTTTAAATTTTCTTTTGCAAATTTAGAAAGCGCTACTTCTAAACTTGTTTTTTCCTCGTTATTTAAAAGCATACAAAAAAGAAGACCTTCTTTTTCTTCAAAAACTATTTTTTCTACTTTCATCTTTCCTTCAGTCAAGGTCCCTGTCTTATCAAGACAAATCACAGAGGTTGATCCTAAAATTTCAGCTGCTAAAAGACTTTTAACCAACCCTTTGTTTCTTAAAATTTTCGCCATTCCCAAAGTCAAAATTAAAGTAATGATAACTGGCATGGCTTCGGGAATAGCGGCAATAACCAAAACAACAGAAATTTTCAAGGCCTCGAGAATATGACCATTCATTAAAACCTGAAAAAGAAAAATAAAAAAACAAACGATTAAAATAAAAAGAGCGAGCTTTTTCGATAGATCTTCCATTTTTTCTTGCAAGGGCGTTTTTCCTTCTTTGATCTCAACGAGCGATTTTCCAATTTTTCCCACTTCTGTTTGTTCTCCAATTTTCTCAACTTGCATTACTCCTTTTCCAGAAAGAACATTCGTTCCCATAAAAACTTTATCTCCTTCCTTTTTTAATACTCCTTCTTCTTCTCCTGTTAAAATTGCCTCTGAAAGTAAAATTTCGCCCTGAATTAATTTTCCATCAGCTGGCACCCTATCTCCTGAAATCAAAACAACCAAATCGCCAGGCACCAAATCTTTGGCTTCAATAACCTTTTTCCTTCCTTCTCTAATCACCATAGCCAAGGGTTTTAAAATTTTTTTCAGAGCCAAGAGGGTTTTTTTTGCTTTGTATTCTTGGAAAAAACCCATCAAACCATTGAGAAAAACCACCGCTAAAATTAAAAAAAACTCAAAAATTTCTTTAAAAAATAAAGAAAATAAAGCTACAAAAAATAAAATATAAATGAGAGGATTTTTAAATTGGTTT
>Ga0209162_1002576_pt1 | contig 15628 bp, 14 predicted proteins | sample YNPNPMetaG_FD_187121 | JGI IMG/M metagenome (GOLD analysis project Ga0209162, IMG submission 187121) | Anoxygenic and chlorotrophic microbial mat microbial communities from Yellowstone National Park, USA - YNP NP MetaG (SPAdes) (version 2) ... | reverse complement strand
GGCAGCAGCAGCAAAGCGGCAAACGCCGCCAGCGACCAGAACCCGAAACGCAGAAGCGCCAAAGCCCACCTGCCGGCGCCAGAGCTCCCGCTGCCTCCCACCACCACCTTCCGCCCCCGCACCTCCCCCTCCCCAAAAGCCGAGCCGCCAAAAACCACCGCATCCCCCTCCACGACCGCGCCGGGGGCGAGGATCAGGTCCCCGAACACCACCACCACGTTGCCCGCAACCCGCCCCTGGAGCACCACGTCCCCTGCCACCACCACCACCTCGGGAGCCTGCTCCCGCACCACCACCGGCTCGGCGGGCGCCAAGACGTGGATCGCCGTTGCCAGGAAAAGCCCGGCGATCATCCGCTCCTCCCCACCGCCCAGCGGAGCGTGGCCAAGCTTCCCAAAAGCAGCAAAAGCGCTGCCAGCGCCCCTTGCCACCCCACACCCCGAGCGAAGACCACTGCCGCACGCCCCACCGCTTCCCCGAAGCCGTAGCCGGCAGACTCCAGCAGCGCCTGCCCCAAAAGCTGCAGCTCCCCACCCGCAGGCCATCCGCCGCCGCCCCGGAGCAGCCACGCGCCGCAGGCGAGAAACCCCAACCCTGCGCCCAGCGGCGCGAAGGTCCCCGGCAACCGGAAAAGCCAGGAGGGGTGGGGAAAGCGTTCCAGGTCAAAAAGCTGGGGCGCCTCCAGCGGCGCGCGCAAGCTCTCCAGGGCCGAAAGCAGCCGGGCGTAGGCAGCGCAGCTGGCGCACCTGGCCAGGTGCTCCGCCACCTCCGGGCTCGCCGTGCCCTCCAAAAGCGCCTCTTGCACCTCGTGGCAGCTCACTCCAGCCCCCCCACCTGGCCCAGGAAAGGTGCCAGGGCTTTCCTAAGTACGCTGTGGGCGCGAAAAAGTTTGTTCTTCACGGTCCCCAAGGGAAGCCCCTTGAGCTCGGCAATTTCCTGGTAGGCAAGCCCCACCATGTGCCGCAGCACCACCAGCTCCCGCAGGTGCGCTGGCAGCTGGGCGATGGCCTCCTCCAGGGCGCGGGCCAGCTCCTTGTTGGCGAGCTGCTCCAGTGGCGAGCGACCACTGGATGCCAGGGGCAGCTCCCGCACCTCCCCATCCTCGTCCACGGTTTCCAAGCTCACCCACTGGTGCCGCCCCCGGCGCAGGTTGTCCACCGCCAAGTTGTGGGCGATGCGGAACAGCCAGGTGGAAAAGCGGAAGGTGGGGTCGTAACGCGGGAGGTTGGCCCAAGCCCGGAGGAAAGCCTCCTGCACCAGCTCCCGGGCGGTCTCCTCCTCCCCCACGATGCGGAGCACGTAGACCCGCAGTTTCCCCTCGTAGCGCCGGGCGAGCTCCCCGAAGGCCTGCTCATCCCCGGCCTGGGCTTGGCGTACCAGGACCGCATCGTCCACCGGCACCGGAGCAGTGTAACCCGCAACGGCCTTGTGAAAACAAGTTGCAAGCGTCATAAAAAACGCTACAATAGCCGCAGTGGGGCGGAACCGGCCGGCGCCGGCCCGGTCCCCCGGAAAGGAGCGCTCGGATGGGCAACATCAACGCGTTTGCGATGGCACAGAGGCAGTTCGACGAAGTGGCGGACCAGCTAGGCTTGGAGGAGGGGGTACGTCAGCTGCTCCGCTGGCCGCTGCGGGAGTTCCACTTCAGGATTCCGGTGCGCATGGACGATGGTTCAGTGCGGGTCTTCGATGGCTTTCGGGTGCAACACAACGATGCCCGGGGGCCTGCCAAGGGAGGCATCCGCTGGGCGGCGGACGAAACCCTGGACACGGTGCGGGCGCTGGCCACCTGGATGACCTGGAAGTGCGCGGTGGCGGATATCCCCTTGGGGGGCGGTAAGGGCGGGGTGGTGGTTGACCCGGCCACGCTTTCCGACGGGGAGAAGGAGCGGCTTTGCCGGGGGTGGGTGCAGCAGATGTGGAAGAACATCGGCCCCCGCATGGACGTTCCCGCCCCCGACGTGGGCACGAACCCGCAGATGATGGCCTGGATGATGGACGAGTACAGCAAGCTCAAGGGGGAGTACGTGCCCGGGGTGATCACCGGCAAACCCCTGGGGGCCGGTGGCTCGTTGGGCCGCACCGAGGCCACGGGTTTCGGGGTGATTTACACGGTGCGCGAGGCCATGAAGCACCTGGGGCTCGACCCCAAGGGGAGCAAAGCGGCGATCCAAGGGTTCGGCAACGTGGCGCAGTACGCCGCCATCGGCTTCATCGAGATCCTGGGGGGCAAGGTGGTTTGCGTTTCCTGCTGGGACCGCCACGACAAGACCGCCTACACCTACAGCAAGGAAGAGGGCATCGATCCGCGGTTCTTGCAGTCCATCACCGATGCCTACGGCACCATTGACAAGGCCAAGGCCCAAGCAGCGGGGTACAAGGTGGAGGATGCCAACGCCTGGCTCGGGAAAGAGGTGGACGTGCTGATCCCCGCGGCCATCGAGGGGGTGATCACCGGCGAAACCGTCCACGCCATCTCCCCCCGGGTGCGTATCGTGGCGGAAGGGGCCAACGGCCCCACCACCCCCGAGGCGGACCAGGTCCTCAAGAGCCGCGGCATCTTCGTGATCCCCGATTTCCTCTGCAACGCCGGCGGCGTCACCTGCTCCTACTTCGAGCAAGTGCAAAACGACATGAACTTCTACTGGCACCGGGACGAGGTGCTACAGCGCTTGGACGAGAAGATCACCGCCGCCTTCCACGCGGTGCTGGAAACCGCCCAGGAGAAGAACGTCTACATGCGCAACGCCGCGTACATGGTGGCCATCGGCCGGGTGGTGCAAGCGATGAAGCTCCGGGGCTGGGTCTGAGAGGCGAGTCCAACGGCTCCAAAGGCGGGGCCTCGCGGCCCCGCTTTTTTTTCCCCAAGCTATCAACGGACCTCTCCTCCGCTGGGAAGGGCCCTCCAGAAAGCTTCACCTCGCCTGCCCCTTGTTCTCTTTCCCCGAGCCTGTGGCAAAAAACGCCACGAACCCCGCCATCAGCGGAACGACATAGACCAGGGGAATCAGGTTCTCAGGGAAGCTGCCGAAGAAAAATTGCTTTTTTGCGAGGCTCGGAAGATACCGCGCCAGCTCGATCCCGGTCCTTTCCTTCAGCCAATGATACGCCAGGCCGGTATAGGTCGCCCCCGGGGCAAACGCATAAGCCAAAGGCAAAAGCGCGGAAAAACCCCAGAGCACCCGCGCCAGGACCAGGCGCAGCCCTTGCAGCTGGCACAAGCCCACAGCTACCGGAAGCAGCAACAGCGGAAGCAGTACCACCAAATAGCGTGCCGGTTGGGGGCACCACCCAGCCGGAAAATCTTGGTAGCTCCCACATAAAGCCACGGTTCCCCCTAGCGCCAAGATCGAAAACAACCCGATGCCTTCCCGAGGCGGCAAAGCCGCTTTGAAGAACGGGAAGACCAGGAGAAAAACCGGCGAAAGCACCAAGAGCCCTACCTGTCCATCGAGAAAGAGCCCTGCCATGCCCTTCAAAGCCACCGACAAAGGCCCAAAACCTTGATGCGTGGATGGAGGTGGCAAGAAGCGCCCGAAGAAACGGAAAAAGTACCAAGCCTGCGCCAAGGCGCTCAAGCCGATCGGCACGAAAAAGGCCAACCGAAGCTTTCCACGCCAAAACATTCCCACGACGATCGCTGCGGCGATCGCGAGGGGAACAAAGCGCAAACGCAGCCAAGGCAGAAAGGCGATCATGCACCCCAGCCAAACTGCGCCCATGGCTGAGCTGGGCCTTTTTACCAGGCCCAGAGCAAAACCAACCACCAGCAGCGCCGCTGTAGTTTCCGGGAAAAGCTGCAAAGCGTAGTAAGGGATCGGAGCCACGCTGCAGAAAAGCGCCACCAGCGTCCTGAGGGCCCGGGAATCGAGGTTCAGCGCCAGCCCCAGCTCCCAAAGCACCACACCCAGGGCCGCGTAGACCAGCGCCAGGAAGCTCAGCACCCCACCGAAGCCGGCAAGGCGCAGCCAAGGGGCGAAAAGCAGGGGTAACCCCGGCTCGTGCTTGGGGCGCCAACGCCCACGAGCATCGCGGAGGACGTGGGGATCGGGCATCGAGCGAGAATCCCGGGGATCGAAGGGGAGGCCTCTTGCTTCAGCGTAGTTGTTTTCGAGGTCCAGGTCCTGGTCCCAGGCCAAGCTCGCGGCCATGACCAAGTGGTGCGGCTCGTCTCCGGTGAGCGTGCGGTGCAGCGTGGCTGGCAGGTAGAGCGCCGACACGGCCAGGCTCAGCAACGCTACCCGCAGGCGGAGCTTGGCGAAGCTTTCCATCGGCACAGCCATAGCAGCTGAGGCAGCTTAGCAGCCCGCCAGGGGAAGTCAAGGAACGAGGCCCGCCAGCATCCGGGAAAGTTTTTTTGGTACATTGCCAGCGATGGAGGTGTGGCCCACGCTGCTGGTGCTGCTGGCGGGGCTCGGGGTATCCGCCTTTTGCTCCGCAGCGGAAACCGCCCTCACCTCGCTCCCCGCAAGCCGCGTGGAGCAACTGCGCGCCCGAGGGGGGCCTTGGACACGGTGGGCTTGGCGGCGTTGGCGGGAACGCCCCCACCGTCTGCTGGTGACGATCCTCGTGGCCAACAACGCCGTGAACATCCTCATCTCGGCCTTGGCCTCGGAGCTGGCGCTGCGGTTGGGGGGGCAGCAAGAGCTGGCGTTGGCGGTGGGGGCGGTGACCCTGGCGGTGCTGGTGTTCGGGGAAATCACGCCGAAAACCCTGGCGCGGGTGGACCCGGAAACCCTCGGCCGATGGGCCGTGGTGCCGGTGGCAGCGGCGGATGTGGCGCTGTTGCCCCTTACCTCGCTGCTCCTGGGGCTTTCGCATCTGGTGGCCAAGCTCCGGGGGCAAGCGTTGGCTGTGGCCCCGGTAGCTGCTTCCCTGGAGGACATCCGCTTCCTGCTTTCGCTTTCCCACCAGGAGGGCCACCTCTCGGAGCTGCAGCTGGGGATGCTGGAGGCAGTGCTTTCCCTGGAGCGGGCCAAGGTGAAAGACGTGCAGGTGCCCCGCCCCGACGTGGTGATGCTCCCGGACACCGCCAGCTTCCAGGAGGTGCGGGCCAAGGTGCTGGCCTCCGGCTACTCCCGCTACCCGGTCTTTCACGAGCGGGACGACAACATCGTGGGGATCCTCCACGCCCGGGATCTGCTCCGCTGCGAGCTCGAAGGGAAGCCTTGGCTCGCCTACCTCAAGCCACCGCTGTGCGTGCCCGAGACCAGCCGCTTGGTGGACGTGCTGCGGGAGATGCGGGAGCGCCGGCTCCACCTGGCGGTGGTCATTGACGAGTACGGGGCGGTGGCTGGGGTGGTGAGCCTGGAGGATGTGGTGGAGACCATCGTGGGGGACATCGCGGACGAGTTCGACCTGGCAAGCCCCCCGGTGGAAACCCTCCAGGAAGGCGTGTTCCTGGTGAAGGCCTCGCTCCCCCTGGAGCGGGTGAGCCGCCTGCTGGGGGTGCCGCTGGAAAGCCCCGGGAAGGTGAGCTCCTTGGGAGGGCTGCTCATGGCGCTGGCCGGAGGTGTGCCCCAGAAAGGGCAGAGGCTGGAGCACCAGGGGGTGGCGTTCACCGTGGTGGACGCCACCCCTACCCGGGTGCTCAAGGTGCGCCTGGAGCGCCTGGGCCCACCACCGGCGTGAGCGGCGGTTTGCCCGCCAGCACCGCCAGCACGTTGTCCACCACCAGCGAAGCCATGGCCTCCCGGGTTTCTCGGGTGGCGGAGCCCAGGTGCGGCAGCAGCACCACGTTGGCAAGGGGCAAAAGCCCAGGGTGCACCTGGGGCTCGTGCTCGTACACGTCCAGCCCAGCCCCTGCCAGGTGGCCCGCAGCCAAAAGCTCCACCAGCGCCGCCTCCTCCACCACCTCCCCTCTGGCCACGTTCACCAGGAAGGCCCCCCGCTTGAGGAGCGAGAGGCGCCGGCGGTCCAGGAGGTGGTAGGTTTCCGGGGTCAAAGGGCAGTGGAGCGAGAGGATGTCCACCTGGGGAAGCAAAGCTTCCAGTTCCGGGACGAACTGCACCCCGGCAAGCTCCCCCTCGGGGTGGCGCCTTCGGGAGTGGTAGAGCACCGCAAGCCCGAAGGCCAGGGCCCTGCGGGCCACCGCTTGGCCGATGCGTCCGAACCCCACGATCCCCAGCTTCTTGCCGGCAAGCCCCGCTCCCAGCAGCAGGTCCGGCCGCCAGCCGGTGAACTTCCCTTCCCGCACGAACCGATCCCCCTCCACCACCCGGCGGGTGACCGCCAGAAGCAGCGCCATCGCCAGGTCAGCGGTGGCCTCGGTGAGCACGTCGGGGGTGTTGGTGACCCACACCCCGGCCCGGGCCGCGGCGGCCAGGTCCACGTTGTTCACCCCCACCGCGTACACCGCCACCACGCGAACTTCCGGGCAGGCCGCGAAGAAGCGCTGGTCCACTTTGTCTGCCAGCAAACAGATCAGCGCATCGGCACCGGCAGCGAAAGCGGCGAGCTCGTCGCCCGCCAGCGGGGGACCCTCCCGCAGCCGCACCCGGTGCTCCCGGGCCAAGCGATCCAGCGCGTCGCCGGGAAGCGGCGAGGTGACCGCCACCAGCCCCACGGTGTCACCTCCCTTCCTCGGGCACGTCCCACCCTTCCAGCGGCGCCAGGATGCGCACCAGGTCTTCCTCCAACGAGCCCGAAAGCGGGGTTTCCACGAAGCGCCCCACCTCCGAACCGCCGAAGGTCACCACGATGGTGGGGACCCGCTCCACAGGCCCGTAGGGGAAGCGTGCGGCGGGGACCACCTTCTTCCCCCGGTCCACGCCCAAAAGCACGAGCTCGGGAAAAGGGTTCGCTGGGCCGAGAAGCTCGAGGATCTTCAAAAGCCGCGGCACCTGCTCCCGGGAGTCGGAGCACCAGGTCCCCATGGCCACCACCAAAGCGTACTTTCCCTTGGCCTTTTCCAAAAAAGCGAGCCACCGTGCCTGGGGCTGGTACTCCTCCCTGTGCTGCCGGAACTCCTGGAACGCCTGCTCCAGCTGCTCCACCGCCAGGGGGCCGTACCACACGGGGATCGGGGTGGGGGGTGGCCCTTCCCCAGGGCGGATGCGAAGGATCTCGTCCCCCAGCTGCAAGCGCTGCACCACGTCGAACCCCCCCGCCACCTCCCCCACCCGGGGGTAGCGGCCCACCAGGTGCGGCTGGGGGGTGAGCGTCACGAAGAACTGCGAGCCTGCGGTGTCGGGCCCCGCCAGCGCCAACCCCACCGCCCCCGGGCCGTAAGGTACCAGCGAAAGCTCGTCCCGGAGGTAAAACCCCGGACCACCCCACCCATCGCCCCGGGGATCCCCTCCTTGCACCACGAAGTTGCTCACCACCCGGTGGAACGTGAGCTTGTCGTAAAACTTCGCCTCCGCGAGCTTCCCCAGGGCGTAGCTCGAAAGCGGCGCGTTCTCGGTGTCCAAGCGCACCACGAAGCTGCCCCGGGTAGTGACCACCTCCAGGTACCGAGGTTTGGCAGCAAAGCGCGCCACCTCGCGGTAGAAGCTCTCAGGTTTGGGGGGTTTGCGGGCCGGGAAGGGCCGCTTGCGGCCGTGGCGGAAAAGCTCCTCCCAAGCTGCTTCCGCCACCGCCAGCTCCCGATGGTAGCGGGCTTGCTCCAAGGCGGCGGCAGCTTCCGGGGAAAGCGGGTTCTCCTTGCCCAAAAGCCGCACCAAGCTCACCGCCGCATCACCGTTGGGGTTTCCCAGCTCCAGCTGCAACAGCCGTGCCAAGGTGGCGGGGTCCGGGCGCGCCCCCAGGGCATCCAAGCTCTCGCACGCCTGGGCGCGCACCGCGCTATCGCCGTCACCCAGGAGCTTTTCCAAGGCCGGCAGCACGCTAGGTTTCCCCAGCTTCCCGGCCACCTCCGCTGCCGCCAGGCGCACCGCGGGGAGCGGATCGGCGAAGGCTCGCTCCAAAAGCTTCTCCCCTCCGGCCACCCACGCCAGGGCCTGCACCGCCCAACGCCGGAAGAAGGGATCCCCCGAGGCCAGCTCCCGCTCCACCACCTCCCGCTTGCCCTGGCGGGCCAGGGCCAGCAGCGCCTCCCCGCCCCACCACCCGCCTTCCTCCAAAAGCCCCAAGAGCTGCTCCTGGCAGCAACCCACGGCACCGGCGAGGCGAATCGCCGCCACCCGCAGGTGGGGGTGGGCCAGGTCCTCCCGGGCCAGGAGCTCCCCCACGGTTTTGCCGCTCACCACCCCCCGAGCCGCCTCCCCCAGCTCCGCCAGCGCCTCCAGGGCGGCCACCCGCACCGCTTCTTCGGGATCGGCAACGAGCGGCGCGAGCTTGCCTGCCTGGGCCACGAGCTTGCCGCGGCGCACCGCCTCGCAAGCGTAGCGCCGCACCTCCGGGTCGCTGTCCGCCAGCGCATCGGGGAGAAGTTGCTCCACATCCGCTTTGCCGCGGGCCAGCGACCACCACGCCGCCTGGCGCAGCTCGAGCTGGGAGGCTTTGGCGTAACGCGCGGCCACCGCTTGCCAGCTGGAGCTGGGATAGCGCCAAAGCTCCCGGAGGATCGCCGCCTTCACCGAGGTTTCCCGCTCCCGGGCCAGGGCAGAAAGCAGCCCCGCCTCCCCCTCCCCCGCGAACGCCCAAGCCCAGATCGCCGCCTGCCGTACTCCGGGGTGCGGATCGGCAAGCCCCGCGGCCAGTCCCCGACGCAGCCGCTCAGCGACCCCTTGCTGGGGAAGCCAGGGCAACAGCCGACCCACGGAAGCCAGCGCTTCCCCCCGCACACCCGGGTGGCTGTCGTGCACGAGACGCAGCAGCAGCCGGGCTGCCCGCTCCTCCCGCAGCCCGCCCAAAACCCGGGCGCATTGGCGCCGCAGCGCCGGGCTTGCCTCGGCAGCTGCGGCCAGGGTTTGGGCGTCGAAGCTGCGACCGTCCGCGGCTTGCAGAAGCCGCGCCGCGAGCTCCTCGTGGCTGCTGGCGGCGCTTGCCGCCAGCAGCAGCGCTGCTAGGGCGAGATGCATCGCTTGCCTCCCCTCAAATCCCCCGCACCAAGCGATCCCCCAGCGCCGCTGGCAACCCAGCGTCCAGGATGCGCTTGCGGGCAGCGTGGGCGTCGTAGGCCACACGGTAAAGCGTGAGCTTGGCTTTTTCGCTGTCAAACAGCGCGTAGGAAGCGCGCCAGTCCCGGTCCCGGGGCTGCCCCACCGCCCCGGGGTTCACCAGGTAGCGGGCCTGCCGGGAAAGCTTCAGCTCCAGCTTGTCCCCGTGAAGCCAGGAAAGCGTCAGGTACCTCCGCCCCTCCTGCTCCCGGAACTGGAACATGGTAGCGGCGTGGGAGTGGCCGAAAAAGCACACCCAGAACTCCGGGTACTCTAAGAAAGTCTCGTAAGCATCGGCCTCGGTGAAGATGTACTTGTCCTCGTCCTGGGGGGAGCCGTGGCAGGCCAGCACCCCCTCCTCCAGCCACAGCGGACCGCGGGCCAGCCCTTGGAGCCAGCGGCGGTTGGCCGGCTGGAGCACGATGGAGGTCCAGCGGGCGGCGATCTTCGCGTTGTCGTTGAAAAACTCGATCCCCGCGGCGGGGTCCAGCACCACTCGGTCGTGGTTGCCGCGGAGCGCCACCAGCTTCCCCTTGAGTCGCCGCAGCCGCTCCACCACCTGGTTGGGGGCGGCCCCGTACCCCACCGCGTCCCCCAAAAACACCCAGCTGTCCTTGCGCCTCCGGGCAGCGTGGGCCAACACCGCGGCCAGGGCCTCGATGTTGCTGTGCACGTCGGAGAAAATCACGTAGCGCACCCGCGCCCCCGCAGCAACAGCTCAATTCTACCCGCAACTGCCTCTGCGTCCTCCCCCGGCTGGGGCCGCACCACGAAATCCGCCAGCCGGTACAACGGCAGCCGGGCGCGGTAGAGGGCCAGCGCTTGCTCCGGGGAGCGGAACAGCGGGCGCTCGCTCCACTTGTCCGGGAGCCGCCGGAGGATCTCCCCCCAGCTCGGGTCCAGGAACACCGAAACCCCGGCTTGGGCGATGAGCTTGCGGTTTGCCGCGAAGGTGAAGGTGCCCCCGCCGGTGGCCACCACCACCCGCTCCTTCTGGCAGACCAAGGCCAGCTGCCGGGTTTCCTCCTCCCGGAACCGCGCCTCCCCGAAGCGCGCGAAGATCTCCCGCACCGCAAGCCCCAAGGCCCCCTCGATGGCTTCGTCCAAATCGAAAAACGCCCACCCCAAGCGCTGGGCCAGGGCCCGAGCGGTGGTGGTTTTCCCACTGCCCATGAACCCCACGAGGAAAACCCGGGAAATGCCCCTCAACGGCCTTCCAGGAAGCGATCCATGAAGCGGGTGGAGAGGTTCCCGTCCTGGAAGTCCTTGTCCTCGAGGATCCGCAGGTGCAGCGGGATCGTGGTCTTCACCCCTTCCACCACGAACATGGAAAGCGCCCGTCGCGCTCGGCGCAGCACCTCCCCCCGGTCCTTGCCGTACACGACGAGCTTGGCTAAGAGCGAGTCGTAGTAAGGGGGCACCTTGTAACCCCGGTAGAGGTGGGTGTCCACCCGCACCCCTGGCCCTCCGGGCAGGGCCAGGAAGGAAACCGTGCCGGGGGAAGGGGCGAACGTTTCGGGGTCCTCGGCGTTGATGCGGAACTCCATGGCGTGGCCGGAGAGCGTGATGCGCCGGGGGAAGGAAAGGCGCTCCCCCCGGGCCACGCGCAGCTGCTCCAGCACCAGATCGGTGCCGGTGACCAGCTCGGTGACCGGGTGCTCCACCTGAATGCGGGTGTTCATCTCCATGAAGTAGAACTGGCCGTCCTGGAAGAGGAACTCCACGGTGCCGGCGCCCTCGTACCCCACCGCCTTGGCCGCCGCCACCGCCGCGTCCCCCATGGCCTTGCGGAGCTCGGGGGTGAGCACGGGGGAAGGGGCCTCCTCGATGAGCTTCTGGTGGCGCCGCTGGATGGAGCACTCCCGCTCCCCCAGAGCCACGACCCTCCCGTAGCGATCGGCCATGACCTGGACCTCGATGTGGCGCGGGGCAGGGAGGTACTTCTCCAGGTACACGTCCCCCACGCCGAAGGCCCGCTCCGCCTCGTGGCGGGCGGTATCGAAGGCGTGGCGCAGCTCCCGAGCGTCGTGGGCCACCCGCATCCCCTTGCCCCCCCCGCCGGCGGAGGCCTTGAGGATCACGGGAAAACCGATGGCTTGGGCCAGCTCCACCGCCTCTTCCCGGCTTTTCAGCGGCTCCTGGGATCCCGGGAGGATCGGCACCCCCTTGGCCGCCACGGTGCGCCGCGCGGTGGCCTTGTCCCCCATGAGGCGGATCGCCGCGGGGGGCGGGCCGATCCAGGTGAGGCCGCACTCCTGCACCACCTCGGCGAAGTGGGCGTTTTCCGAAAGGAAGCCGTAGCCCGGGTGGATGGCGTCGGCGCCGGTGATCTCCGCTGCCGCGATGATCGCGGTGATGTTCAAGTAGGAGGTGTTGGCGTAAGGGGGGCCGATGCACACCGACTCGTCCGCCAAGCGCACGTGGAGCGCATCCCGATCCGCCTCGGAGTGCACCGCCACCGTGGCCAGCCCAGCCTCCCGGCAAGCGGCGATGATGCGCACAGCGATTTCCCCGCGGTTCGCGATCAAAACCTTGGAGATCATGGGGGGCTTAGCTCACCTTGATGGCAAACAGGCGCTCGCCGAACTCCACGGGCTGGGCGTTTTCCGGGTAAATCTTCACCACCACCCCGTCCACGTCGGACTCGATCTCGTTCATGAGCTTCATGGCTTCCACGATGCACAGCACCTGCCCCTTCCGCACCCGATCCCCGGGCTGCACGTAGGGGGGGGCGTCAGGGTTGGGGGCGCGGTAGAACGTGCCCACGATGGGGGAGGTGACGAAGTGGAGGTTGTCCTCGCCTTCGGGCAGTTCCTGCGGGGCGGGCGCCGGGGCAGGGGTGGAGGCCGGGGCGGCCAAGGGCGGGGTCACCGCCGCCCGTAGCGCCTGCACCGCTTCCTCGGAAACCAGCGGTGCCCCCACCGGGGCAGCGGGCGCGGGAAGCGGCACGCCGTCAATGCGCAGCTTGGCGCCGTCGCGCTCCAGCTCCAACCCTCCCACGCGGGTTTCCGCCACGAGACGAATCAGCTGGCAAATCTCCTCGAAGGTAAACATCGTCCTCCCTCGCGCTCAGACGAACTCGGGGCGCAGCCTCCAGGCAGCGATGCGGCTGGCGAAGCGGGCTTTGCCGGGGTTGCCAGCAGCTTCCACCACCGTGAACAGGAAGTACTCCGGGGTGATAAAGGTCACCACGATGACGCGCTGGCTGCCGCTCACCACCACCTGCTGCAGCTCGCCGATCGCCAGCTCCCGGTTGGCGGAAAGCACCTCCCGCAAGAAACCGGTGTACTCCGCCACCAGCTCCTCGGCTTGGGAGGCCTCCGGGCCGAAGCTTTCCACGGGGATGCCCTCCCGGTCGGCGATGGCCAGGGCCACCACACCGGGGCAGGCGGTCACGGAAGCCAAGCGATCCGCGAAGGTCATAGGCCCATTCGCTCCCTGGCCAGTGTAACGTTGGCGAGAAACCGCTGCAAGGCGGCGATCTTCCGCTCCCGGGGGGAGAGCTTGGGCTCCTCCGGGGGCAGCGGCTCCATCATGTCCCGCACCAACGCCAAAAGGTCCGCCGCCTCTTGGTTCTCACGCTCCACCGCGAGCAGCTGCTCGAGGATTACCACCGCCTGGGGCAAATCCCCCCGGTGCACCGCTTCCCGGGCCGCGGCCAAGCTGGCCGGCGGGTGGGGCGCGGTTGGGATCTCTTCCGCCGCCTCCCGCGCTTGGGGCGATGCGGGCTCGGGCGCACGCACCGGCGGTGGGGCCTCGGGAGCAGCCGATACCTCCCCACGCGGGGGTGCCTCGAGCTCCGGCGTTGCGGCAGGCTCCGGGACGGCAAGAAGCGGCTCGGGCTCCCCCAGCACCGGGGGCTGCTCGGGCTCGCGGGGCAAAAGCGGCTTTCCCCCGAACAGTGCCTCGGGCGCCAGCTCGGGGGTGGGTTCCAGGGCAGGGAAGGCCAACTCCACCGGGGGCGGAGGTGGCGGCAGCGGGAACGGCTCGCCGAACACCGGAGTTTGCTCGGCAAGCTGGGGCAAGGCAGCTTCCAAGGGGAACACCTCCTCCACCACCGGAGGTGGGGGCAGGGTGGCGAAAGGCTCTTCTTCTGCAGCCTGCCCGAAGGCGTCAGGGGCTGGGGCTGGGGCCAGCTTGGGGTGTTGCTCTACCGCGGCCAGCTCCTCCCTCAGAGTGGCCACCGCCTCCGAAAGCACCTCGTCCCCCGGCACCAGGGCCAGCGCTTGCTCGAAAGCCCCCAGCGCCTCCCGCCGCATCCCCAAGGCGAGGAGCGCCTCCCCCGAAAGCCGCCAAGCCACCGGGTTGTGGGGATCCAGATCCAGCGCCCGGCGGAACGCTTCCCGGGCTTGGTCCAGCTGCTGCAGGTCCAAAAGCGCCCGCCCCAGGGAAACCCAGGCCGCCACGTAGCGGGGGTGGTGGACAAGACCCTGGCGCAGCACCTCCGCGGCTTCCGCCAGCTGCCCCTGGCGGCGCAGCAGCTCCCCCAGCTGATAGAACTGCCGGGAAGCGGGGTTTTCGGCAAGCTCGCGGCGCAGCTCGGCGATCCGTTCCTCTGGCATCACGGGGCTAGTGTAGCGCAAAAACAAGGGCCCCGCAGCGGCGGGGCCCCGTTTGCTTCCAACGGTGGTTTTTACGGACCGGAGATCCCACCGCTGCAGAGGTACGTGTAGGCGGGCCCGGTGGCGCTCAAGTTGGAGCCGATGTTGGTGACCTTGAACGTGGCCGGCACCGGCGTGCAACCCTGGTCGCCTATCAGCTCGGCGAACGGTGGCATCTTCACCTGGATCGAGGTGCCGGAAACCGAGAGCACCTCCGCTTGCTTGGTGATGCCGCCCGCGGTGACCTCCACCTGCACCGGGGCCACGAACCCTTGGCCGTAAATCGTGGCTGGGTTCCACCCCAGGATGTACCCGGTGTTCGGGGTGATGGCGGAGATGAACATGGCCTCGCCGTAGCGGTAGGGCAGCGTGTTGTCCGAAACCTTGCCGGTGAGCACGTTCACCACGCTCACCTGCACCGTGGTGGGGGAGCCAGGCTGCGAAGGCGCGATGGAAGGCGCGATGCACACGATCTCGTTGAAGTTCGAGGAAACCACCTGGGCCTGCCGGTCGCCGAACAGCACCTGCACCGGGGCTTGGAACCCGGTGCCGAAGATCGTCACCCGGGTACCCCCCTCGATGGGCCCCGCGTTGGGGGAGAGCGCGTGGAGGTGGGGCGTGGTCACCTCGGCCTTGAAGGTGAAAGCACCGTTCTTGGTGACGGTTTGATCGCGCCCGGTGCCGAACTCGCTGGTAACCGTGATTGCCGCCACGGTGTCGCTATCCAGCGGCACGCTGTTTTGCGGCGTACGCACCACGATTTGCGTGCCACCCGCGAGCACATCCACCACCTCCGCCACGCCGCCCGGGGCGAACTCCACCTTCACCGGCTCCACGAAGTTCGCGCCGTTGATGGTCACCTGTTCCCCCCCTCGGGCGGAACCCGTGGACGGCACCACCGAGTAAATCAGCGGCGGCAGCTGCTGCGCGGTATAGCGGAACGCGTTGGTTGCCGAGGTGCTTCCTTTCACGTTGGTAACCACCACGGTGACCAGGGCATCGCTGGTGAGCGGGTTGGGCGAGGGTTGTGGCGTGAGGATCACGAGCCTGTCCCCGTTGGCGGACGCCGCCACGACCGGGACGTCCCGGGTGGCGTTCACCGGGGGCCCGATCTGGAACTGCACGGAACCGGGCTGAACGCACTGGCCCGCTGCGGTGTAGTAGCTGCAGAGGGCGTCGCCCACGATGGTGACGTAATCCCCGCCCTTGCCGCTTCCCACCGGCGGGTCCAGGGCGAAGATACGCGGCGCGGAGGAGGCGGGCACGGGCGGCACGGGTTCGGGTTTGCCCGTGACCGTGATGCGCGCTTCAGCGTAGGCGCCACCCACCCGGGCATAAAGCGTGACATCGTCGCTTGCCTTGGACTTGAACGTGACCCTCGCCACGCCTCCCTGGGTGGTTTTGGTGATTTCCGTGGTGTCGTTTTCCACGAACACCGTGCAGGGCGCAATTTCCCCGGCGTCTACCTGGCCGTTGTTGTTTTTGTCGGACCAGCAGTTTTGTCCACGGAGCGAGAACTGCACGGGTGTTCCGTCAGGCGCCGGCGAGGAACCCTGGCGTACCGTCGCTGCAGCCGCCAAGATGTCCCCCACGTAGGCCGGGCTCGATTCCACGGTAAGCGTTACCGAGGCAGCGCTGGGTGTAGGCGAGGGGCGGGGAGCGGTGGGGCTGTCGGACTTGCTGCAGGATCCCAGGCCCAAGACCAGGCCCGAAACCAGTAAAGCGATGGGCAAAGCCTTTTTCATGGTCCTCCCTCCTCACTGTTGGGTGATCGGCGCGTAGAAGAAGTTAAGGTTCCAGTCGAACCTCACCGAAAGGCGCCGCCCCGCCACGGTCTTGCCGAAGATCTCGATTTGCAGCCGCTGGCGGATGTTGGTTTTGCCGGTTTCGCGATCGAAGCCGCCGTTTTCCGGGAAAAGCTGCACCAGCGGCTGCTGCCGGAAATACTCCGCAGGGAAGATGCGGTAGTTCTGCAGGTTGGCGGTG
>Ga0209162_1002575_pt1 | contig 15633 bp, 15 predicted proteins | sample YNPNPMetaG_FD_187121 | JGI IMG/M metagenome (GOLD analysis project Ga0209162, IMG submission 187121) | Anoxygenic and chlorotrophic microbial mat microbial communities from Yellowstone National Park, USA - YNP NP MetaG (SPAdes) (version 2) ... | reverse complement strand
CCGAGACATCGAACGGGAAATACTCCAACTTTTGCCAATCATAGAGAAAGAGGGGATGAAAATCCTCCTGGAAGAAAAGGGAAAAGATCAAGAAAAATAAACCCTGTGTGATTGGGATGGGCATCCCAAAATCATTGACAAAATCCCCGCTTCCGTGTAGAATCAGGCGCAATCTTATGGCAACCTCTTTCGCTCCACGTTCCCGTCGTCCAAAGCCCACCTCCCACCGAGAAGGTGGGCCTGACGGGTTTGGAGCGAGGCCCTGAACTTCTGATTCTCCTGGCATACCCGATCAGCCCTCCTTCTCGGAGGGCTGATCGCTTTTTAAATCCACTTTCAGGAGTGTGTATATGTCCGCCAAATCAAAACCATCTGTCAAGAAGGTCGTTCTGGCCTATTCGGGGGGATTGGATACCTCGATCATCGTCCCCTGGCTGCGCGAGAATTACGGTTGCGAGGTGATCGCGTTCTGCGCCGACATCGGGCAGGGAGATGAAGACCTGCGCGGCCTGGAACAGAAGGCGCTGCGCAGCGGCGCCAGCCACTTTGTGCTCCGCGACGTCAAAGAAGAATTCGCCAGGGATTATCTCTTCCCGCTGTTGCGCTCTGGCGCTGTCTACGAACGCAAGTACCTGCTGGGCACCTCCATCGCCCGCCCGTTGATCGCCCGTCACCTGGTAGATGTGGCGCACGAGTTCCAGGCCGATGCCGTCGCCCACGGCGCCACCGGCAAGGGGAACGATCAGGTGCGCTTTGAAGTCACCGTGATGGCACTTGACCCGCGTTTGAAGATCATCGCCCCCTGGCGCGAATGGCATATCCGCTCCCGCGAGCAGGCCATCGCCTATGCCCAGGAGCGCAATATCCCCGTGACCGCAACCGTCAAGAGCATCTACAGCCGCGATTGGAACCTCTGGCATCTTTCCCACGAGGGCGGGCCTCTGGAAGATCCCTGGAATGAACCCGAAGAGAGCATGTATCAGATCACGACCTCGCCGGAAAACGCGCCGGATGAGCCAGAATACATCGAGATCGAGTTTGAGAGCGGCACGCCGGTCGCAGTGAACGGAGAGCGACTCTCCCCGGCCACCCTGATCCAGCGACTGAACGCCATCGGCGCCACCCACGGCATCGGCCGCGCGGACCTGGTGGAGAATCGCCTGGTGGGGATGAAATCGCGCGGCGTCTACGAAACGCCGGGCGGCACGATCCTCGTCCATGCGCATCGCGAACTGGAATCGCTCACCCTTGACCGCGATACCATGCACTTCAAGGACATGCTCGCCATCCGTTATGCCGAGCTGGTCTATTACGGCTTGTGGTTCTCTCCCCTGCGCGAGGCCTTCGATGCCTTCTTCGCCGCCACGCAGGGGCCGGTCACGGGGACGGTGCGGCTGAAGCTCTATAAAGGGAACATCATCGTGGCCGGGCGCCAATCACCCTTCAGCCTGTATCGCGAGGATTTCGCCACCTTTGGGGAGGAAGATGTCTATGATCAGAGCCATGCCGAGGGGTTCATCCGTCTCTTTGGCCTGCCGCTGAAGGTGCGCGCCTTGAACAACCTGCCCGTCGCCGGCCTCGACCTGCCGCAGCCGGATTACAGCCGCTTCAAGCGCGATTAGGAGGGAAAATGCTCTGGGGTGGACGCTTTTCGCAACCCATGCATGGGTTGGCCTGGAAGCTCAACGAATCGCTGAGCGTGGACCATCGCCTGGCGCTGCAGGATGTGCGCGCTTCCCAGGCCTGGGTGAATGCTTTGCAGGCAGCCGGCATTTTGACGCCCGATGAAGCGCAACGTCTCCATCAGGGGCTGGCGCAGATCGCGGAGGAGTTTGCACAGGGACGCTTCGTTTTCCAGGAAACGGATGAAGACATCCACACTGCCGTTGAGCGCCGCCTGGGGGAACTGGTGGGGGAAGTCGCCGGGAAGCTCCATACGGGGCGCAGTCGCAACGATCAGGTGGCGACGGACTTTCGCCTGTGGATGCTGGATACTCTGCCCCAGGTGGAGACGGCGCTGCAGGATTTGCAGGCCGTGCTGCTCCAGCGGGCCGCTGAACACGTGGAAACGGTGATGCCAGGGTACACCCATCTGCAGCGCGCCCAGCCGATTTCCCTGGCCCACTGGTTCCTTTCCCATTTCTGGCCCTTGCAGCGCGATCGGCAACGACTGCAGCACCTGCGCCCGCGCCTGGCCATCCTGCCCTTGGGGAGCGGCGCGCTGGCCGGCTGCCCCTTCCCCGTGGATCGCCATGCCCTGGCGCGCGAACTGGGGTTTCTGGAGGCCTCCCCCAACAGCCTGGACGCGGTCGCGGATCGCGACTTCGTGGTAGAGTACCTGTTCATTGCCGCCCTGATCGGCGTTCACCTGAGCCGGCTTGCTGAGCAAATCGTGCTCTATACCACTGCCGAATTTGGATTCTTCGAGCTAAGCGATGCCTTCGCCACCGGCTCCAGCCTGATGCCTCAAAAGAAAAATCCCGATCTCTTTGAACTGACGCGCGCCAAAGCGGCCTACCTGAACGCTTTGCTGAACGGGGCAATGAACTTGCTGAAGGCTCTCCCTTCCGCCTACGATAAGGATTTACAAGAGGATAAGCGTTACGTCTTCGAGGCCACCGATACGCTGCTCCTGCTCCTGCCGGTGATCGCCGCTGCACTGCGCGAGCTACGCGTCCACCCCGAACGGATGAAGATTGACGCCTTCATGCTGGCCACCGATCTCGCCGATGAGCTGGTGCGCCAGGGCATACCCTTCCGACAGGCGCATCGAAAAGTCGGCGAGCTGGTGCGCAAGGCGCTGGAGCAGGGGATCAGCCTGGAACAGGCAACCCTGCAGGAGGTTGCCACATGGGGCGCGATCCAGCCCCAGGTCGTGTTGGATCCGTTGCGTTCCCTGGCGCGGCGAGAGGTTTGGGGCGGCACCGCGCCCCAGGCCGTGCGCGCCCAACTGCAACTGGCATCTTCGCTTCTAAAATCCCAAAATTCTCATTCTTAGGAGGTTCCCATGTTTCAATCTACCTGTCCCGAATGCGCAGCCGAAATCGTCTTGCCCGATTCCACCGAGATCGGCGAAATCGTGGTCTGCCCGGATTGCGGGGTGGACCTCGAGGTCACCAGTCTTCAACCGGTGATGCTGGAACTGGCACCCATGGAGCAAGAAGACTGGGGAGAATAGCAGACGGGCGATGGGGAGTCTGAGACTTCCCTGTCGCCTATCCCACTTTTCTGGAGGAGAACATGCGAAGGCGGTATCGGATCGGTGTGTTGTATACGCGCTTGCGGGTGGAGGAAAAGTGGATTTTCGCTGCCCTGGAGCGCCGCGGCGTGGACTATGAGCGTCTGGACGACCGCGAAATTTATTTCAACCTGCAAGACCCGCAGTTCTGGCAGGGCTTTGACGCCGTGTTGGAACGCAGCATCAGCTATTACAGTGGCCTGTACGCGCTACGCACCCTGGAGGGATGGGGCATCCCGACGGTGAACACCGCACGCGTGGCCGAAATTTGTGGGGATAAGTGGAATACCAGCGTGGCGCTGGAGCGGGCCGGCGTGCCACAGCCGCGGGTGCGCCTGGCCTTTTCCGTCGAGGCTGCGCTGCAGGCCATCGAAGAGATGGGGTATCCCGTGGTGCTCAAGCCGGTGGTCGGCTCCTGGGGGCGCATGTTGGCCAAGATCAACGACCGCGAGGCCGCCGAAGCCATTCTGGAGCATCGCGCCACGCTTGGCTCGGCCCAGCAGAACGTTTACTACATCCAGGAATACATCCCCAAGCCAGGCCGGGATATTCGCGCCATCACAATCGGGGATCGGGTGCTGGCGGCGATCTACCGCAACGCGGAGCACTGGATCACCAACACGGCGCGCGGCGGCCAGGGGACGCTTTGCCCGATCACGCCGGAGATCGAGGCGCTCTGCCTGAAGGCGTCGGCGGCAGTCGGCGGGGGCGTGCTGGGCATAGACCTGGTGGAGCATCCTGAGCGCGGCCTGTTGGTGAACGAAGTGAATCACACCACCGAGTTTCACACCGCGCAGCCCCTGAGCGGCGTGGACATCGCCGATGAGATCGTCGCCTACACGCTCCAGGTGGCCCGTCAGCATGTCATGGAGGGCGTATGAGCGTCTCTGTCGCCATTCTGGGGGCTTCAGGGTACGCCGGGGGCGAACTGCTGCGCCTGCTCCTGGATCATCCCCAGGTGACTGTCACCCAGGTCACCTCGCGTTCGCATCTGGGAGAGTACGTCTATCAGGTGCATCCGAACCTGCGCAAACGCACCACCCTCCAATTCAGCGATCCGGCGCAACTTCAGCCGGTGGATGTGCTTTTTGCGGCGCTGCCGCACGGCGAATTTCAGAAGGAAGTGGATCGCTATGCCGGCCTGGCCACGTACATCATAGACCTTTCGGCGGATTTTCGGCTGCGCGATGCCGCTGCGTATGAGCGCTGGTATGGTGCGCCCCATGCTGCGCCGCACTGGCTGGGAAAATTCGTTTACGGGCTGCCGGAGTTCCATCGGGAGGCGCTGCGTCAGGCGCGCTATGTCAGCGGGGTGGGATGCAACGCCACCGCCACCAATCTGGCCCTTTTGCCCATCCTGCGCGCCGGCTGGCTTCACCCCGATCAGCAGGTGATCGCCGAGGTAAAGGTGGGTTCTTCGGAGGCCGGCGCTGAAGGCAACATCGGCTCGATCCACGCCGAGCGCGCCAACGTCATCCGCACCTATTCCGCGTTTGGTCATCGCCACACCGCAGAGATCATGCAGGAATGCGGCCTGAAAAACGTCGTGCTCACGCTGACCTCGGTAGACCTGGTGCGCGGCGCCATGGCGACAGTTCACCTGGACCTGCCCCCTGGCCTTCCCATGCGTCAGCTCTGGCAGGCATACCGGGCGATGGTCCAGGAACATCCGTTCCTGCGCCTGGTGAAAGAAGCGCGCGGCATCTATCGCGTCCCCGATCCGAAAATCCTGGCCGGCTCGAACTACGCCGATATTGGCTTTGAATACGATGAGGCCAGCGGGCATCTGGTGGCATTTTGCGCCATTGACAATTTGATGAAAGGGGCTGCCGGCTCCGCCGTTCAGTGCCTGAACCTGATGATGGGCTGGGAAGAGACCCTGGGGCTGGAATTCCCCGGCCTGCATCCGTGATGCAAAGAAATCCTGTTTGGGAGGTGCACTTTGGCTCTGATCGTCTTGAAAATCGGCGGGACGGAAGGCGTGAATCCTGACGCCATCCTGGATGATGTGGCAGAACACTGGAAGCGGGAACAAAACCTGGTGCTGGTACACGGTGGCTCTGCCGAAGCCACGGCGTTGGGCGAACAACTGGGACGGCCTCCACGCTTTATCGTCTCCCCCTCCGGTCACACCTCGCGCTATACCGACCGCGCCACGCTGGAAGTTTTCATCATGGCCGTCAACGGAAAGATCAACACCCTGCTGGTAGAGGGCCTGCGACGGCGCGGCGTGAATGCCTTTGGCCTGAGCGGCCTGGATGGAGGCCTGCTTCAGGGCACGCGCAAGGAGGCCATCCAGAGCGTGGAAAACGGCAAGCGCAAGATCATTCGCGACGACTACAGCGGCAAGATCGAGCGCGTCCATGTGCCCCTGCTGCGCTGGTTGCTGGAAAACGGCTACCTGCCGCTGGTGGCGCCGCTGGCCGTCGGGGCGCAGGGTGAAGCGCTAAACGTAGATGCCGATCGCGCCGCCGCCCAGATCGCGGCTGCGCTTGGCGCCGATTGGCTCATCCTGCTCACCGCAGCGCCGGGGTTGCTGGAGCGCTTCCCCGATGAAAGCAGCCTGATCCGCGAATTGCCTTTTGCCCAAATCTCCCAGGCCCATCAGGCGGCGCAGGGACGCATGAAAAAGAAAGTGCTGGCTGCAGAAGAGGCCCTGAGCGGCGGTGTGCCCCGCGTCCTCATCGCCGATGGGCGCATCTCCAACCCCTTGCAACGTGCTTTGCAGGGCGAGGGTACACTCATCCATCTTTGAGAGGAGTCACCTATGGATGCCTATACCATCGAAACCCGGCACGGAGCCGGGGTATATGCCAAACAACCGATTTCCATTGTGCGCGGCCAGGGGGCGCTGCTTTTCGATGCCGAGGGCAATGCCTACCTCGACTGTACCTCCGGGCATGGCGTGGCCAATCTGGGTCACGCTCACCCCAGGGTGGCCGCCGCCATTGCCAATCAGGCCCAGCGTCTGATCACCCTCTTCGAGACCTATCCAAACGATCAGCGCGCCGCCCTGATGCTCAAACTCACCTCGCTCACGCCCGGCCTGGATCGCGTCTTCTTCTGCAACTCCGGCGCCGAGGCGGTGGAAGCCTCGTTGAAATTTTCGCGCCTCTCCACCGGGCGCAAGCGCATTCTGGCAGCCAAACGCGCCTTCCACGGGCGCACTTACGGCGCTCTCTCGGCCACCTTTGCCTCCCGCTATCGGCAGGGCTTTGAGCCGCTGGTGCCGGAGATTGAACATGTCAGCTACAACGACCCGGAAGCGCTGGAAGAGGCGATGAATGAAAACGTCGCCGCCGTGATCCTCGAGGTCGTTCAAGGCGAAGGAGGCATCTACCCCGCCACACCGCAATACCTGGAAACAGCGCGCCGATTGTGCGATCAATACGATGCTTTATTGATCTTCGATGAAATCCAGAGCGGCTTTGGGCGCACCGGCAAGATGTTCGCCTATCAGCACTATGGCATCCAGCCGGATATGCTCACCTGCGCCAAATCGCTGGCCGGCGGCGTGCCCATGGGCGCCGTCCTGTTGGGGGAGCGTGTGCGCAATCTGGCTCCTGGCGTGCATGGCTCCACCTTCGGCGGCAACCCGCTTTCCTGCGCTGCAGCGCTGGCAGCCATTCAGGCCATCCAGGAAGAAGACCTGCCGCGTCAGGCTGCCGAAAAGGGAGCGTACCTCATGGAGCGATTGCGCCGCCTGCCCTCGCCGCTGATCCGTGAAGTGCGCGGCCTGGGGCTGATGATCGGCATTGAACTCAAACGCAAAGTAGCCCCCTACCTGCGCGCCTTGCAGGCGCAGCGCGTCCTGGCGCTCAATGCGGGCATGAACGTCCTGCGCCTCCTGCCGCCCCTGGTGATCACCTACGAACAGTTAGACTGGCTGCTCCAGGCCCTGGCTGAAGTCCTGCAACGTGATCTGGAGGAGAGCGATGCCTGATCTCACCACCTTACTCGGCCTGCTGGAGCACGATAGCCCCACCGGTCACGAAGGGCCAGCGGTGGACTGGCTACTGGAGCGAATGCAGATGCTCGGATTCGAGGTAGAAAAGGATGAAGCAGGGAATGGGATAGGGAAAATGGGGGCTGGCCCACACCAGGTGATCCTGCTTGGCCATATTGACACCGTCCCTGGGCGGATCCCTGTGCGCCTCGAAAACGACCCGAAGCTTGGTCCCTGTCTCTTCGGCCGCGGTGCTGTGGATGCAAAGGGCCCGCTGGCGTGCTTTGTAGATGGGGTGGCGCAGCTTGGCCCGCGCCAGGGCTGGCAATTTGTGGTGATCGCGGCCGTAGACGAAGAGGGCGACTCGCGCGGCGCGCGTGCGCTGCTGGACCACTATCGCCCGCATTTCCTCATCGTAGGGGAGCCGAACCGCTGGCATCGCATTGCCCTGGCCTACAAGGGCAGCGCCTGGGCCGAGCTACACCTGCGCGCCGAAAATCGCCATTCCGCGCACCATGACCCCACCCCGGCAGAACAGGCCATCGCTCTCTGGCTGCGCCTGCAAGCCTGGGCTGAGGCGTTCAATCGTGAGCGAAAGCGTCTCTTCGATCAACTCCTGCTCACGCTGCGCGCCTTCAACACCCTGGAGGAAGATTTTTACACCTCCGTGCGCCTGCGCCTGGGTGCGCGCCTGCCCCTCGACCTGCCGCCGCAGGCATGGTATCGTGAGTTAGAGCATCTGGCGGCGCCCTTTCAGGTTCAACCGTTGGGCTATGCCGTGCCGGCCTGGGAATGCGAGAAGAACACCCCTCTGGTGCGCGCCTTCATGCGCGCCATTCGGCAGCAAGGGGGCGAAGTGGCCTTTGTGCAAAAGAGCGGCACCTCCGATCTCAACATCGTCGCCCCCCACTGGCGCTGTCCGGCGCTCGTCTATGGCCCCGGCGACTCTGCCCTGGATCATACGCCACACGAGCACATCCCCATTGATGAATATCTCCGCGGTGTGGCCGTCCTCACCGAGGCCTTGCGCCTGCTCACGACCTCCTCGAATGAACCGCCGCCCTCAGACCGTGAACCCTCATGAACCGCCCGAAGACTGCACAAGTCCCTGTCTTCAAACTTCCTCTCTACCTGAGAATCACCTCCATCCAGCACCGCGCTGCGATCGGCAGCACTCCGGCGCGCAGGCCTCCATCGGGCGGAAATGCGGCGAATTGATTGTCTATCCAGATCACAAGTCCCAGCGGTGGCACAGGTGAAAAGGGCGCGGAAAACACGCTTTCCCCATCCACCTCAAAGTGCACCTGATCTTCCAGCCATCGCATTCGGTAGGTATGCCACTCCGTCACATCACACGCAAGCTCTCTGGCTGCCTCCTCAATGCAGCCAGCAAGCAATTGTCGTGCCCTGGAGGGCGAAAACGGATAAGCAGCCATGGCGCGGAGAACATCCCAGCGAAAACGGCTGCGGAAGACCTGCGCCAGGAAGCCATTCGCCGGCATCGCATCCCGAAACGAGAGGAAATTTTCCCTGGAGGCATGGAAAAACCAGGTCGCCTGGGGCAACGTGGGAAGTCGCCAGGGGGCGCCGCCGAATCCCAGCGAAAATCCGAACGGATCGTTCCACAGCCCGAAACCCCACGTCCCTGCAAGATTTGCCTGCGAAACCCGCGCCTGAAGCGTGATCTGCCAGGGTGGGCGGTTGGGAAACTTGCTGCGTGGTAACCCGCCATAATCATCCAGCTGCGCCAGGTGGTATGTTCTCGCTGAGCCTGCTTCCAGCCCCAGGCGCCAGTAGCCTGGAGCCAGAGACACAACCCTGCCGCTGCCTGCGGTACGAACGCGCATTCCTGTAGGATGGGTATCAGCGCTCATAAGAAAACTCCTTCAACATCCGGCAAAAGCCATGTTCTGCACATAGAGCCAGTTTGTGCTATACTTGTACCTGAAAAGAGGAGCTGGTATGTTGCCTGAAACGCTTTCAAAACCTTCTACTTCCACCGAACAACCCTCCGCGCCCTCCATAGATTTGCAGGCCGAACTGGAAGAGACCGAGCGCGCCCTGCGAGAAATTTCTCTGCTCATCGAGCAAAGTCAGGGCGAGGTAGCCAAACTGAGCCAGCGCAATGCGACCATCACAGCGCACCTGCAGCAAATGCGGGATACTGCCCCGCTGAGTGAATGGCGCATGGCCTATCAATCGGCGCTGGAGGCGCAGCAGCGCCTTTTTGTGATGCGTGGTCAGCTCGAAAAACTCCAAAGCGATAAGACCCATCTGGAGCGGTATCGTAACCTGCTGCGCTATTTCCTTGAAAGCCGCTCACAGCAAGGAGCCGCAGAACAAACCCAGGCGACCTCTGCAGGTCCTGATCTACCCACATTGTTGAACGCGCTGGAAGCAGAGCGTCAACGACTTTCGCATCAAATGCATGATGGCCCTGCGCAGGCACTTTCCAATTTTATTCTACAGGCGGAAATCGCCATGCGGTTGATAGAGATTGATCCTGCCCAGGCGCGCCAGGAATTGCTCAATCTCAAAGCCGCGGCGATGAGCACCTTCCAGAAAGTGCGCAATTTCATCTTTGAGCTACGCCCGATGATGCTCGACGATCTGGGCCTGATCCCGACCGTCCGCCGTTATGCGGAGGCCGTCAAAGAGCAATACGGGATTGAAGTAAATGTCACGGTGGGCGGCTCGGAGCGGCGCCTGGAGAATTACCTGGAAGTGTTGATCTTCCGCGCCATTCAAGAACTGCTCGGGAATGCTGTTCGGCACAGCCAGGCCACGCTGGTAAAAGTGACCATTGATTTTGCCGATCACATGGTGCGTATCACTGTGGATGATAACGGCAAAGGCTTCGACCAGCAACAGGCCTCGCAGGAAAGTGGATTGGGCTTAAAACTGCTGCGGGAACGCGTCGAAAAGACCGGCGGCACGCTGGAGATTGATGCCGCACCCGGCCAGGGGACGCGTGTCCAGTTCGTCATTCCCTTCTAATGCAAAAAGCCGCTCGCAAATTGCAAATGCATTACAGCAGGCCTTCCTGACAGTTTTGTGAGTCGTTTGCTCTTGACTTTTGCCACAACCCTGTTACAATAAGAACTGAAATTCCAGCCTGGTCTGGAACATCCTATACCCGGAAAGGAGGTGAAAGCCATGTTATTTGCTCCGAAGGAAAAGGGTCAGGGTCTGGTCGAATACGCGTTGATTCTTGTTCTGGTAGCCATTGTCGTGATTGCGGTTCTGACGTTCCTCGGCCCGATCATCGGTAACGTGTTCTCCAAGGTCAACAACGCCCTCAAGAAGTAGCCAAACTGAGCCAGCGCAATGCGACGGCACGCTGGAGATTGATGCCGCACCCGGCCAGGGGACGCGTGTCCAGTTCGTCATTCCCTTCTAATGCAAAAAGCCACTCGCAAATTGCAAATGCATTACAGCAGGCCTTCCTGACAGTTTTGTGAGTCGTTTGCTCTTGACTTTTGCCACAACCCTGTTACAATAAGAACTGAAATTCCAGCCTGGTCTGGAACATCCTATATCCGGAAAGGAGGTGAAAGCCATGTTATTTGCTCCGAAGGAAAAGGGTCAGGGTCTGGTCGAGTACGCGTTGATTCTTGTTCTGGTAGCCATTGTCGTGATTGCGGTTCTGACGTTCCTCGGCCCGATCATCGGTAACGTGTTCTCCAAGGTCAACAACACCCTCAAATAAGTAACATCTCCCTGACCTGAAACACATCAAACAGGGATCTCGCAAGAGGTCCCTGTTTGTTTTTTGCCCCCACAAGACGGCGGAGCGCAGACGGCGGACTGCGATAGACGATTGACCATGGACGATGGACAGCAGGGGCGAATGAAAACTGGCATTCGTGATGTTTTTACTCTGGATTCGGCTGAGAGATTCGCACCGCAGCGGAAGGTGATTAACCGCTCAGGCGTGCCTGACGCGTCCAGAGCTGGCGATAGGCTGCGGTCTCCTGGAGCAGAGAACGGATGGCGCGGAAGAGTTCATGCTGAGCATAGGGGTTGGCCTGTCCCTCGGCAGGAGTGAAGCGCAATTCGTCCTCGTCAAATTCGACGTGAACGTGGCCGCCGGCTTCCAGCCATTCCAGCCCCAGGCGCAGGGTTAGCTCACGTTCAGCGGTCGCGGCGACGAGTTCCTGCAGGGTGGCGCGACCGCCCTTGTATCTCAACGCATATTTCACCAGGCCAGCCAGCCGCTCCAGAAAGGCCTCCGCTCGCAGCGCAGCCGGCGGGTCGGCCAGCCAGTAGACGCGCTCCGCACGCACCCGCTGCCATAACTCCCGCCACTCACGCGGCCCCGGTGGGATGGTATAGACACCGATCTCCGCAGCAGGAGGCAGGGTATAACGATTGAAGACGGAAGCGGCCGCCGGCACATCGGGCCCCTCGGCGAGGATGGGCACGGAGGCCGGGAGTCCGGATATCCCCTGCGCCCGCCAGTCCACGACCTGGGGCGGAAGCAGCTCGACCTGGGGCAATGGCTGCGGCGCGGCGCGAAAGGCGATCCATTCCAGTTGCAAGGTTCGCTGACCACGAAAATCCTGCGCACGGGCGGTGAAGGCGATGTCTATCACTCCCTGCGGCCATTCCCCATTGTTCCCATTCCACCAGATCAGGCTCTGACGGTTTCCCTGCGCATCGCAGACGGTCAGGCGCAGGTGCTCCTGCTCGCGCCCCACCGGGGTCACCGATTCGATCTTCACGCCGCGCGTCGCCAGCACAGGATAAGCATTCCCAGGGCCGAACGGAGCGAGCATTTCCAGCATTTCGGCCATCTCCAGGTTCACTTCGTCCAGCTCCACCCAGGCATCCAGCATCAGGGTCGGTTCAGGGAGTGTGGGCGTTTGCTTCCTGATCGCCTGCGAGAGGCGTTCACGGAAGGCCTGCACGTTTTGCGGCGCCAGTGCCAGGCCAGCAGCCATGGGATGGCCGCCGTAACTGTGCAGCAAATCGGCGCATTCAGCGATGGCCTGGGTGATGTGAACCCCCTCCACCGAACGCGCCGAGCCACGGAGCAACCCATCTTCGCCGGCGGTGAGCAGAATGACCGGGCGCGCGTAGCGATTGACCAGGCGCGCTGCCACCAGACCGAGCACGCCGCCCGGCCAGGAGGGGTTTTCGATCACCAGCACCGGCAATTCCAGCAGGTCGGAATTTTCCTTTAAGCGCATCTCGACAGTCTGCATCACCTGGGCTGTCAACCACTGGCGCTGCAGATTTAAGGACTCAAGCTGGCGCGCCAGGAAGCGGGCACGCGCCTCGTCCTGCGTGGTCAGGAACTCCACCGCCGGGTTGGCATCGGAGAGTCGCCCCAGCGCATTCAGGCGAGGGGCGAGAAGAAAACCAACATGTTCCTCCGTGAGATGCGCCGGGTTCAGGCGCGTCTGCTCGTAAAGGATGCGCAGACCAGGGCGCTTTGTCCTGCGCAGCGCCTGCAGCCCCTCTTTGACCAGACGCCGCGTTTCACCCTCCAGCTTCGCCACATCGGCGATCAACCCCAGGGCCACCAGATCGAGCAGGTCTGAGGGCTGAAGGACAACAGAAGATTCTGTCCGGAGCAACGCCTCCATCAGAAGATAGGCGACGCCTGCGCCGGAGAGATGCGCCAGGGGATGATCAGGGGAAGCACGCTTGGGGTTGACGATGGCCAGCGCCGGGGGCAGGATTGGCTCCGGATCGTGATGGTCGGTGACGATCACATCCAGGCCCTGCTGCTGCGCCCATTGCAGGGCAGCGTGCGCCGTGATGCCCGTATCGCAGGTGATCAGCAAGTCCAGGCCACGGGCGAATTCCTGCAGGCGCGCCAGGTGCACCCCATGACCTTCGGTGGCCCGAACCGGGATGTAGTAACGCACCTCGCCGCCCAGAGCGCGCAGCGTTTCCACCAGCAGGGCGGTGGCTGTCTGGCCATCCACGTCGAAATCCCCCCAGATGCCGATTTGTTCTTTCCGTCGCAGGGCATGTTGAATGCGCTCGACCGCCAGCGCGGCATCGGGCAGCGCGAGCGCTTCGGGCGCGGCCGGCGGCCGCGGGTCGAGGAAGGATTGCGCCGCTTCGGGCGAGGTGAAGCCGCGCCGCAGCAGGATGCGACGGATCAGCGGCGGCAGGTTCAACGAGCGCAGCGGGTCTTCCGCTTCTGAAACTGGAAACGTGGGCGGGTCAAGCCATTTCACAGCGGTTCAAAGCGCGCAGTGAAGTGTCGGAGGAGAGGCGGAGCATCGGTGATGCGGTAGCCGCGCAAGCGGGGAGCACGTTCGGCAATGCGCCCTAACACCTCGGCGACATAGTCCAGATGGCTCTGGGTGTAGACGCGGCGAGGGATCGCCAGGCGCACCAGCTCCAGGCGCGGGTAAACCATCTGACCGGTTTCAGGATCGGGATGGGCAAACATGACCGAGCCAATTTCGACCGCCCGTATGCCGCCTTCCAGATAGAGTTCAACGGTCAGGGTCTGACCCGGATATTCGTTGTGAGGGATGTGAGGGAAGAGGGCGCCGGCATCTACGTAAACCGCATGGCCGCCGGGAGGCTCGATAATTTGCAATCCCTGGTCACGGATGCGCTCCGCCAGATACGCAACCTGCTGCAGGCGATAGCTCAGATAGTCCTCCTCCAGCGCCTCATACAATCCGACCGCCATGGCCTCCAGATCGCGGCCAGCCAGGCCGCCATAGGTAGGGAATCCCTCGCGCAGGATCAGCTCATTGCAGACGCGGCGGTATAGCTCCTCATCGCGCATACAGAGCAGGCCGCCAATGTTGACAATCGCATCCTTCTTGGCCGACATCAGCATTCCATCGGCCAGGCTGAAGGTTTCACGGGCTATTTCGAGGATGCTTTTATCCTGGTAGCCAGGTTCGCGTTGTTTGATGAAGTAGCAGTTCTCGGCATAGCGAGCGGCGTCAATGAAGAAGGGAATGCCGTAGGCGTGATAGAGTTCAGAGACCGCTCGCAGATTGGCCATGGAAACCGGTTGTCCACCGCCCGCATTGTTGGTGATGGTGATCATGCCGAAGGGGATGTTTTGCGGGCCGACCTTTTCGATGAAGGCGCGCAATTTCTCCAGGTCCATATTGCCCTTGAAAGGATGCGGATGGCGGGGATCGAAGGCCTCGTCAATGATCAGGTTGGTGGGGCGTCCGCCACGGGCGCGAATATTGGCATCGGTGGTATCGAAATGCATGTTGGAAGGGACGAATTGCCCCGGCTTCACGAGCACGGCGCTCAGGATATTTTCGGCGGCACGTCCCTGGTGCGTGGGGACGAAATAGGGGAAGCCAAAAATGTCCTGGACGGCCTCTTTGAGGCGATGGAAGGAGCGGGCGCCAGCATAGGATTCATCGCCGCGCATCAGCGCCGCCCATTGACGGTCGCTCATCGCCCCGGTGCCGGAGTCGGTGAGCAAGTCAATGAAAATATCTTCCGCGCGCAGGGCAAAGACGTTGTAGCCGGCCTCGATCAACCTGGCTCTGCGTTCCTCTGCTGCCAGCAGGCGGATCGGTTCGACCATTTTGATTCGGAAGGGTTCAGGGGGATAGTTCATAGGCTCCTTGATCAGATCGCGAAAGGGGATCGGTCAGCGCAGAAGGGCGACGGCTATGGCGGAGTAAATGAAAATGCCAATGCCGTTGATCCATCCACTGAGCATCCAGATGCGCCAGTCCTGCTGATCTCTGATACGCCAGACCAGGTAGCAAATGGTGGCGATGATCACCAGGAAGGAAACGATCACCCAGAGGCTGACATGGCCGATCAGGGTGGCGTGGATATAGCGCCAGGCGCCGGCCTGGTAGGCCATTTCTTCGTACCAGGAGTGGATCAGCGTGCCGCCCAAAACGATGAGCAGACTCAGGCGCAACCAGCCGAAGCGCGGGGCAAGTCGCAGGAGCAGGTAGCCGAGCTGAAAGAAGGCGAATCCCCAGCCAGCCAGGATGTAATCCGGAGTCTCCCAGATGCGGAAAAGGGCGTAATCGTAGACCAGGGTTTTTACAATGCGCACATGGTACCAGTCTACGAAGAGCTGGGGCAGGTCAGCAGCCAGGGCGAAGAGCAAAAGGCGGAGCAGAAGGGGGTTGCGGGTGAGCAGGGAATAGAGCAGGTAGATGAACAACAGGCTCCAGGCGATGGCCGAAAAGAGCCAGGGCAGGCGGAGAAGCGTCCCTGTCAGCGTGACGCCGATCAGGGTCAGGGACATGGTGATGCCGATCAGCCAGTCTGTTTCACGATTCATGGTTCCCCCGGGGCAAATCAGGGAAGCAGATGCCAGGTAACAGGAGGCCTCCAGAGCAGCCAGGCCTGGAAAGCCTAAGGCTCGTTTTCGGTGGGGCCGAAGAATAACTCCCACCACAGGCTGAGGTTGCTACGAGCTGTTGGAATGGGGGTGGGAGTGACAAAGGGGAGAGGCGTTGTGCCGGGTTGAGGGATCGGG
>Ga0209162_1002572_pt1 | contig 15650 bp, 15 predicted proteins | sample YNPNPMetaG_FD_187121 | JGI IMG/M metagenome (GOLD analysis project Ga0209162, IMG submission 187121) | Anoxygenic and chlorotrophic microbial mat microbial communities from Yellowstone National Park, USA - YNP NP MetaG (SPAdes) (version 2) ... | reverse complement strand
GGCTCCCCATCGCTGGAACGCAGCAACTCGCTGACCGTCACCACACGATACCCCTGCGCATCCAGCGCGTTCAGCAGTTGAGGTAAAGCCTGCGCTGTTGCCTCGCTACCGCAGTGCATCAGCACAATAGCACCTGGACGGATGTGGCGCATCACGCGGTCGGTAATCATCTGCGGCGTGATGTCCTTCTTCACGCTGTCCCAGCTGTCTATAGTCCAGTAGATGGTCAGGTACCCCTCCTCGGCAGCTACCGAACGCACTCGTTCGTCGCGCGCTCCAAAGGGGGGGCGGAAAAGGGGCTTAGTACTGCGTCCGCAAACACGCAGGGCAGTCTCCTCGGTACGGCGGAGCTGCTCGCGAATTTGTTCATCGGTGAGGGAGGTAAACGCGGGGTGCGACCAGGAATGGTTGCCCAGCTCATGGCCCGCCTCGGCGATTTGAAGAGCCACATCGGGGTAGCGCTCCATCCATTGCCCGGTCAAAAAGAAAGTGCAGCGCAAACCACGCTGTGCCAGAGCGCGCAAGATAGTGGGCACAGGCGCCGCTGAACTGCCTGCGTCAAAGGTCAATGCCACCACCTTCGCCGAAGGGTTACCGGCATCCACTTCGCGTGAGGAGACTTTCAGATGTGCAGCGGAAGAGGTCACCATGTCGGAGTTATTCAGCGATGACAGGCTCTGGGGATTCTGCACCGTCTCTCTCTGCGGTGATGCAGGCACGGATTGCTTCTGTGATTCAGGTGGTTCAGCGGTGCGTGCGTGCTGCACTCGCCTGCTGGTAGAGGAGGGCGCCACTTTTTCCGCCGGGCTATGCTCTGGTACCGGAGGCACGTAGCGCGAGACGTAAACGGCTACGGCAAGGATACCGACAACCACCAGCAGAAGCTGCAATATCCCCCACGCGAACCGCGTGCCCTTGCGCGGTCGTCGCCGAGATGTTGTTCGCTTTCGGGATGCCATTGCTCTACGGTGTGGATGCCACTTTGGGAGCCGTCAGCTTCTCGCGCAGGTACTCCACCGCCTTCTGCAGCTGCACATCATGGGCGCGGTCGTCGATATCGGTCATCTCCTCGCTTTGCTTTACCACGATGTCCGGCTGAATACCACCGCGCCTGATTTCGTTTCCGTCCGGGTCTACTTTGCGGTTCAGGTCGTACCCGCTAGGAGTCAGATATTTCGCTGTTGTGATGGCAACCGCGGAGCTGTCCTGCAACTGAAAGATGGTCTGTACCAGCCCCTTGCCAAAGGTTGTCTCGCCGATGATGACCCCACGCTTGTTGTCCCGAATGGCTCCCGCCACGATTTCCGACGCGCTGGCGCTCCACTCGTTCACCAGCACCACGAGTGGGTAGGGCTTGAACGCTCGTCCCCGCTCGGCGTACAGCTTGGTAATCTGTCCGTTCTTCTCTTGAATGAGTACCACCACACCGTTGTCAATGAACCGGCTGGCGACGTCTACCGCCACGTTCAGCAAACCACCGGGGTTGTAGCGCAGGTCTAATATCAGCGCGCGCAACCCCTTCCCTTCCAGTTCGCGCACTTTCTGCACCAGCAGCTGGTCGCATTTCTCGTTGAACTGCTCCAGCCGTACGCGCCCGATACCGAGCTTCTCATCCTCCATGTAAGAATACACGACCGGCGAGGTAATCAAATCGCGCACAATGCTGATATGCAGCAGCTTTGCCTCTCCCTTGCGCCGGATGGTCAGTTCCACCTTCGTGCCGCGCGGACCGCGAATCTTCTTCACCACATCGTCCACGCGCATACCAGCTACCGGCTTGCGGTCTACCTCCACAATCACGTCTCCAGCCTTAATACCCGCTTTATCTGCAGGGCTTCCCTCGATGGGGCGGTAAATCACAATCTGTCCCTCTTTTTCCTGCAGCTGCGCACCGATGCCGAAGAAATCACCGCGTGTGTCTTCCTGCATACTGCGGTACTCGGTGGGGTCCATGAAGCGGGTATAGGGGTCGTGCAGCGACGCCAACATCCCACGGATAGCAGCGTAGGTGAGCTGCTTCTCGTTCACCGGCTGATAGTAGTGGCTGCGCAGGCGCGAGAGTACGTCCCAGTACAACCCCACGGGCCAGAGGTATCCCTGCTGAGCGTCCTGCTCTATCTGCAGGGCGAGATTCACCCGCTGCGGAACGGTCTGCGCGGCGTACAGCGCACGCCGAACATCCCCCGTCCTCAAATCGGAATAGAAGAAGCCCGCCAGAAAGGCAAGCGTGACGAGAAGCGGGGCAAATCCCGACAGTGAAAAACGTTTTTTCTGCATGGTCCCTTTCCCTTCCTACGATGCCCGTGTGGTCGTGCGCTGCGTGAGAAGGTTCACTGCTTTCTCCAGCGCCAGGTCGTGTCCCTGTTTGGGAACGGTAGGAGCGGAAACGGCTGGGAAAATCCCCTTGCCGTGAAAGTCGCCTCCACTCCATGTCAGGAACTTACCGGTGGTCATCGTGAATGCAGAGCCGTCCGGTAACGGCACAAAGGTCTGCACCAGCCCATCGCCAAAAGTGCGCTCGCCCACCAGTTTCGCCCCTGCCTTATCGCGCAGGAGCACCGCCAGTACCTCTGCGACGTTCGCCGTTCCCCGATTAACCAGCACCACCACCGGCGCCTTGACGCGAGGGTTTGCATTGATGTTTACCGGCTGGCGGCGTTTGCTCTCACCGGTGCGTGTTTCCATTACCGCCAGCGCGGGGCTTTTCGCCAGCATCGCTGCTACCTGCGACGCCGATTCTACCGAACCACCAGGGTTATTGCGCAGGTCGATAACCAGTCCCTGCAAACGATTACCCAACCCCGCCAGCGAGGCTTTCAGTCTCTCCGGCGTCCGCGCGTTGAACTGCACAATACGCAAATAGCCCACTTCACCCGGAAGCAGTTTGTAAGCCACCGGGTCCACACTGAGAACACCCGCTGTTACCTTCACCTTGAGGGTAGAGTTGCCTCGGCGGACGGTCAGTGTCATTGTGCCCTGGTCTTTGTTGGTCAGCGCGTTCATCGCCTTGCGCAGGTCCAACCCTGCGAGCACCCGTTTGCGGGCATCTTCCAGAGCCTTCACCAGCTCGTTGCCGCGCACCCCCGACCGCTGAACCTGCCGGAACGGGTCGTACGCAATGACCCACTTGCCGTCAATCTCCGTGATGACATCTCCAGGCTCTAAACCGGCTCGCTCCGCCGGGCTGCCGGGCAGAGGAGCAACTACCGTCAGCTCGCGCCGCTCGACATCCTGCGTGACCTTTCGGACAACCGTCAGCACAGCGCCGATACCGTAGAAATTGCCCTGCGCAGCCTCCCGTAGCAGCCGTGCTTCATCCGGCTCCAGAAAGCGGGTGTTGGGGTCATTGAGCGATTGCAACATTGCCCGTACCGCGCCGTACGCCATGGGCTTTGCCATCTCCGGCATGTAATCCACATGCTGCTTCTCCACGTACTTGAACACGCTGTAAAAGAGCTGCATCAGGTCCATGCTGACCGGAGAGGCATTGTCCCCGGGAGTAAGCACCATCGTATAGCTCTGCTTGGGAGAGTACTCCTGAAGCGAGGTCAAACGGGCTCCCGGATTAGCCGTTGCTATGGGCAGGGTTGCCATCTGCTGACGCAACCACCACCCCACAGCAAAGGCGGCTATCGCCAGCAGGAACCAGGGCAAAACACGCCGAGAGGTACAAACAGCCACTGATGAACCTCCATTTCGTATACCGGTTTGTAGACGCTGGCGGGCAAAGTGATACACTTGTCCAGTAATCGTATTATAGCACCCGTCAGAGCGCAAAGTCAATCGCAAGAATACCAAAATATCCCTCCTTACCTCACTTTAGCTCCTTGCTGTACGCGATGAGCAAGCTGATGCGCCGGTTGGAGTAGTGGTAGGGGTCATTGGGCACGCGCAGCTTGTTGTCGGCGTAGCCGCGCACCTCATAAATCTGTCCTTTGCGCAAACCGCTGGCTTCGAGAAGGCGTCGCGCGCTGTTCGCCCGATTCACCGACAGCTCCCAGTTGGTCATGCCTCCGCCCGAAAAGGGACGGCTGTCCGTGTGCCCCTCGATAATGATGCGGTTGGGTAACTTCGCAAGGTATTTGGCGATGCGGCTGAGAAGCTGACGCGCTTGCGGATTCAGCTCCGCACTTCCCGTCATGAAGAAGACCGATTGGGAGCTCTCCAGCAGTTCCACTCGAAGCCCCTCATCCACAATCTGTATCTGCACATAGGGCTTCAGGTGTTTGAACTCGGGCACGCTCTCCACGACCTTCTCTATCTCTTTTTTCGCCACCTCCATCCTTTGCTTTTCGGACACCTCACCCGGCTGGGGCAGCTCCTTCTCACCCGCTTTGGCTGCTCCGCCATCCGGCGATATACTGAACGCCAATTTTCCCTCGTTGACCGCCTTCATGAAACCGACCGGGTCCTTGAAGTACGCCGCGATGGCTTCCTTAATGTCCTTGCTCAAGCCGATAATCCACATCACCAGGAAGAACGCCATCATGGCGGTCACGAAGTCAGCATAAGCGACCTTCCACGCACCGCCATGATGGCCGTGCCCACCGTGCTTTTTTTTGACAATGCGGATGTCGCCACTCTTCCCGCTTCCTGCCATACTCTACCTCCTACGCTGCCGCTGCCTGCCGACTGCTTCCCTTCACGCCTTCCTCCATCTCGCGGAAGCTGGGGCGATAGGCAGGTGGGATCTGCCGACGGGCAAACTCCACGCAGGTAATGGGCGATTCGCCACGCGCGAAGGAAAGCAGCGCATGGCGGATGCATTGCTGATACTCCTCTTCCGCCTGCACGCGCCCCTCCACCGCCTGCGATAGCGGCTGGAACACCCCGTACGCCAGTAGCACGCCCATAAAAGTACCCACCAGCGCAGCAGCTACTTTGTGACCAATCTGCTCAGGGGGACCGTTGATCGCCTGCATGGTGATGACCACACCCAACACCGCCGCCACGATACCGAACCCCGGCATGGCGTCACCAGTCTTGGCGAGCATGTTAGCAGGCTTCATCGCCTCTTCTTTGTGCGTCTCCAGGTCTATCTCCATCAGGTCGGAGAGCTCGTAGTGCCCCACCGCTCCAGTGAGGATGACCTTTACTGTGTCGCACAGGAACTCCATTGCGTGATGGTTCGCCATGATACTGGGGTACTGGGCAAACAGTTCGCTCGATTCAGGGTTTTCCACGTGGCGCTCCAGAGCAAGAAGCCCCTCCTTACGCGCCAAGGTGAACATGGCAAACAGCATCTGCAGCAGTTCCATGTAGCTATCTTTGCTGACCGGAGGCGGTTTCAGCAGTCCCAGTACGGCTTTGATCAACGTCTGCACGCCGCTGATGCCGTTTCCCACAATGACTCCGCCAAACGCCGCGCCACCGATGATGATAACCTCAGAAATCTGAATCAGCAGCGCGACCTTGCCTCCGTGCATGGTGTAGCCCACCAGAATGGAGCCGAACACCACCGCCAGGCCAATCAAGACAAACATATACCCTCTTTGACCTCCTCGTGAAATCGCGCAAAAGGGTGTCACTAAGTATGTTGGCTAAAAGAGGACTTTTGTGAAGAGGGAACCACGCAAGGATAGAGTGAGGGGGCAACCTGATTGAAAGATTGCCCCCTGCCAACGAACAGCCGTTACCTTACTGATCCAGCGGCTTCGGCAGGTGCGCCGCCTTCTACCTCGGAGGACGGCTGCTGCTTCATCAGACCCGCCTTCCCGCCGGGGAACATATCCACGAAACCCACGTTCTTCCCCTGTTGCGGCTGAATCAGCGATTTGTACGCCGAGAAGGCAGCGACCACTATCGCCAGCACTGCGATAATCACCCAGATTACCGTCTTGCTGGTGTTGGGAGGTGTCTTGGACATGGCTCTTCTCCTTAAGGCTTGAACGCTTCGTTCCAGTGCAGATAGTTAAACCGCCGCTCTGCCACCGCTTGGTCGTTCCACGGCCAGTACATAATCTGGCTGCGTCGCAGCGGCTTGGCGTGCCCATCAGCCCATCCCAGCGTCATGAGCTTATTGTGGTTGCCCATTGCAAACCGCCCATCGCCCTGCCCGCACCAGTTGACCGTCAGGTAGTTCGGCGCCTCGGGAAAGGCGGGGTCGGCGATGTTGCGGTTGTCCCACCGCCAGTGCGTGAAGTTGCGTCCATAGCTGACCGTTGTCCACAGCTCGTACATGATGGCGGTTTCACCAGGTCTGCCGATTTCAGACATCGTCTTGGACTCAGCGGAGGCCGCCCCCGGAGCGGTACTGATGGGGTAGTAGGCACAGACGCCAAAGGTTGCCCTGTTCTCCCAGGTGCCCGGCTGGAAATGGGTGAAGGAATAGCTAATCTTGTACCAGGTGCCGTTTGGTCCCGTGCAGTCGTCGCGCGGAATGCCGTCACTGGGACAGCCCCAGATTCCAGTGTTCTTGATGTATGGGTTCAGCATGTCCTCCGGACCGATGGTCTGGTCCGGTCCGTTGGGGTCATTGTTCCAGCAACGCGCCGGACAACCGCTGGTACACGCACCCGGGTTGGTAAAACAGGCAGGGTTCCACACGAGCAGGCGATGGAACTTCTCATCATAGTCCTGCGTGTACATCAGCGCTGCCAGCAGAATCTGCTTGACGTTGGAAATACAGTTGGACTGTCGTGCCTTCTCGCGCGCCTGCGCGAAAACGGGGAAGAGGATGGCTGCCAGTATCGCGATAATCGCGATAACCACAAGCAGCTCGATCAGCGTAAATGCACGGCGAGACATGGTTCATCAGGCTCCTTTCCGTTAGGGTTGAACTCCTGAGGTTATTATAGAACTCCTCGCCAAAATGGTCAATAACAATTCGATCAAAAGATGGGAGTTGTTCACCTGCCCCTTTTTATACCTGCACCTTTGCCGCTGTATTTCGCTTGTACGGGTATTATATAACGCTTACGCCACAACGTCAAGGGTCGCCTTCGAAACCATACGTGGTTTCCTTGTGTTGGTGCCCCGCCTGTTCCAGTTTTAGTAGCGCCTCGCGTGCTGCCGCCTGTTCAGCCTCCTTTTTGCTCTTACCTGTTCCGGTGCCCAGTACCACCTCGCCCAGGCGCACCTGCACGCAGAAGGTTTTATCGTGATCAGCTCCTGTGGCGGAAACTACCTCATACTCCGGTGTTTCATGCAGCAGGGCGTGCGTTTTTTCCTGCAACCGCGACTTGTAATCGTGGGCGCGAGAGGCATCTGGCGCTCTCTGGATGAAGTCACCCAGCATCCGCAGCACAAACCGCCGCGCTTCTTCCATGCCGGCTTGCAGATACACCGCTGCAATCAACGCCTCCACGGCGTCTGCAAGGATACTGCTGCGCTGACGTCCTCCTTGTGCCTCCTCCCCTGCGCTCAGGCGCAACACCTGGTCCACGCCTAGCTGCTTTGCCACCTGAGCCAGCGTCCGTCGGCTCACCACGAGCGCACGGGCACGTGACAGGTCACCCTCCGTGTGATTGGGGAAAAGATGAAACAGCTCTTCGGTGACAATCAGACCCAGCACGGCATCGCCGAGAAACTCCAGACGTTCGTTGCTCTGCGTTGCTCCCTCAGCCAGCACAGAGCGATGCGTCAACGCCTGCTCCACCAGCGGGGCGCAGGTTTCTGGAATCTGGATTTTTAGGCAAAACTCGCGCGGAGACATGTTAAAAGCGTTCGAAACGTTCCACGTTCACGACGAAGACAATCGCGCCTCCCACCAGCACCTTGACAGGGTTCGGCACGAACGCCCCTACCGGTGCAGCATCCGGAGGAAGTACGTTCACGTACTGCTCGCGCGTCTTGCAGCTCTCTCCGATGAGGCGAAGCACCTGCTCGAGGTCCTCGTCTTCCACGCCGATGAAGAGCGTCACGTTGCCCTCGCGCAGGAAACCGCCTGTGCTTGCCACCTTCGTGAACTTGAAGCCGTTGCGCAGCAGCGCGTCCGAAATCCTGTTCTTGTCGCGGTCATGCACGACAGCGATGACCAGTTTCATGATTCTCCCCTCCTGCCTTGCGGACGCCTCTATTATACAGGAAGTGTTGCGGGGGTTCAAACAGCGCCCTTACCAGAGGATGACTCGGCACAAGCCCCGTTCTGAGAAGGAACGGATACGCTGGAACTCCGCAGACGGCTTATATCCGCCCAGACCAGCTCCTGTAAATCCGGCAGCGGTCGCGTGCCGTCCAGCACCAGGAAGCGCTGTGGTTCCCTCTGCGCTTCCGCCAGAAACCCCGCCCGTACCCGCTCATGGAAGGCTATCTCCTCCGCCCCGATGCGGTTGCGCTCACGCTGGCGCGTCAAACCGATTTCCACAGGCACGTCCAGCAGATAGGTACGCACCGGTTGCAATCCACCGGTAGCGAACTGATTCATCTGCCTCACCCAATCGATGTCCAGCCCACGCGCGTAGCCCTGATAGACCAGCGTGGAGTCGGCATAGCGGTCACAGATAACTGTTTTGCCCTCGGCGAGAGCAACCCGAATATGGCGGGTATGAATGGCGCGGTCAGCGAGAAAAAGCAGCAGTTCCTCCTCGCGTCGCAGGTCGCTGTGTTCCAGCAACACCTCGCGCAGGCGTGGTTCCCAAGGTTCGTATGTCAGCCAGTTGGGAATGCCCTCTTGCCGGAGACGTTCAGAAAGCCAGCGGGCAAGGGTGGTCTTGCCCGCTCCCTCCACACCTTCGAAGGTGATAAACAGCGCGTCCATTTACGGCGGTGAGATGCGCACGCGACGGTTCGGCTCGACCCCCACGCTTTCCGACACCAGCCGGTACTTCTCGACCAGCTGGTGCTGCAGGCGACGGATGTAGCTGTTTTGCGGAGAGAGGTCTACCGGCATCGAGGTGCGCAGTACCTCCTGAATGGCCGCTTCCGTCTCCATCAGCGCGGCTTCCGTCGGATCAAGCGCGGGTTCCGAATCTTCCCAGCCCTCTGGCGGGCGCATCGCGAAGATGTCCTGCACGCTACCGGCAATCTGCGCGTAGGTGTTGCTCTTCACCACGTACACCGGCAGCCCCCGCGCCGACACCTCCTTCATGCGCGTGGGCTCGCGGCGGGCGTTCGCCTTCAGGGCAATCACCACGTCCGCCTGCTGCACGTCGCGCACAATATAGGCGGGTACGCGCAACTCGCGGATAGCACGCTCCAGACGGTTGCGGCTGACCCCGTACGGGAAGATGCGCACGGTAGAGGGTAGTTGCCGTCGCTCACGCACCTGGCTGGATGAACGTACCACCAGCGTGCCAGTTTCGCGCGCGGGTTCGGGTGCATCTCCTACCTGAACGACCTGGATTGTACCATCCGGCAGGCGCACGCGCACCTCCGGACGAGGCGTCTCTCCACGCAGGATACGGTCGACGGTGCTGGCGACATCGTGGTGGATTGCCAGTTTGTCCTTTTCAATCATCTCGATGATGATGTCGAAAGTGGGCGGCGCCTTCCGCTCCAGCACGGTTTTCTGCGTGCCGCGCCGGCGTGCCTCCTCGTCGGAGAGGGTCACCGCCTGAATGCCTCCCACCAGGTCGCACAGGGTGGGGTTCATCAGCAGGTTCTCGAGCGAGTTGCCGTGCGCCGTACCGATGAGCTGCACCCCACGCTCGGCGATGGTGCGTGCGGCGAACGCCTCCGCCTCCGTACCGATTTCGTCGATAACAATGACCTCCGGCATGTGGTTCTCCACCGCCTCGATCATCACGGCATGCTGCAGCTCGGGCGAAGCTACCTGCATGCGCCGCGCCATGCCGATAGCGGGGTGTGGGATGTCGCCATCCCCGGCGATTTCGTTGGAGGTGTCCACAATCACCACGCGCTTGTTGAATTCGTCGGCGAGAACGCGGGCGATTTCGCGCAGCTTGGTGGTCTTGCCGATGCCCGGGCGCCCCAGCATCAACACGCTCTTGCCGCGCTCGATCACGTCCTGAATGATGTCAATAGTGCCGAAGACCGCCCGTCCCACGCGGCAGGTCAGCCCGATGATGCGCCCCTGCCGGTTGCGGATGGCGGAGATGCGGTGAAGGGTACGCTCGATGCCGGCGCGATTGTCCTTGCCGAACGCACCCACGCGCTGCACCACATAGTCGATATCCGCCTCTGTCACCTCCATGTTGCTGAGCTGGAGGGTACGGTCGGGAAAGCGTGCCTGTGGCTCTCGTCCCAGGTCCAGGATGACCTCCAGCAGGTCCTCCAGACTTGGCTCCTGTTCGAGGGCGCGACGCACCTGCGGAGGCAACACCGCCAGCAACTCGTCCAGATTGTCGGTGACACGCAACTGTGTCTTCGGGCGCTGCAATATCTGCGCGCCGGTTAAGGAAGTGAAGCTGCTCATGCAGTCCGTAGAGACTCTTTTCCCTCCTGCCGATTACGGCGTGATGCAGAGTGTTTTTCCACTTTTATGATACCGGATTCAGCGACCCGGAAGCAAGTTTTCGCCCCGTCAACACCCAGCCCGCCACATACACTATTACCGCCACCGCTAACCCCGGATACATCGGCTGCAGGAAGGCAGGGTCTTCCAGTCTCCCGCTCAGTGACCCGTAAATCATCCAGCCCAATGACGTGCCGAAGCCCAGCACCATGGTCGCCAGCGCAAACCCAGGCGATACCCGAAAACGATGAGTGTAACTACCTACCAGCGGCAGCAATAAGCCGGGAATAAACAGCGAGCCGATGAGATACCACAAGTTCACCACCGACTGCACGCGCCATGCCAGCACAACTGCCAACACGCCCACGAGCGTGATGCCCCAGCGTGTGTAGCGCATCGCCTCCGCCTCCTCACCCCCCCGCCATCGCCACACCAAATCGCGCCCGAACGTCACCGCTGACAGAAAGGTGTAACTCACCACGGTCGACATCACCGTGGCGAACATTCCCACGAAGAAGATGCCTTTCGCCACCGGAGGCAGTACCCGCTCTGCCAGCACGGGGTAAGCAAACTTGGGGTCCTGCAGGCTGTCGCCCAGAATAGCCCGCGCGTAAAGCCCCGCACTGGTGGTCAGCAAATCGAACACAAACCAGCAGCAGACACTCACCACAATCCCCCATCGCGCCACCTGCGGCGATTTCGCTGCGTAGCACCGCTGGTGAAATCCGGGGTCAATCAGCGTCCACAGCGCGATAAAGAACCATACCACGATATACTGGATGGAGTTCCCCCCGTGCCATGTCAGATGCAGCGGCGGCAGGTGCCGGCGTAAGAAGTCCAGACCACCGTATCGCGTCACCAAGTACGGCAGGATGATGGCGAACCCGCCGAACATCATCAGGAACTCCAGCACGTTCACGCGCACGTCTGCTTGCAGTCCGCCTCGGTACAGGTAGACGGTGCTCAGCACCGTGCCCACCACGAGCCACAGCAGCAGATTGCCGCCGAACAGCAGCTGAAACAAGACGCCCAGAATGAGTGTATAGGGTGCAGGCGTGGTCATACAAAAGGTCAACAGCGAACCGAACAGACCGCACGCGCGCCCGTAGATGCCGTATAGCCGGTCGGGGATGGTGAACAGTTCCGCCTCGCGCACACGTGGAGCCAGTAGCCACGCAAACAGTAGCGCAAATATGTAATACGGCAGTCCAAACACCACCCAGTTGGAGACACCGTAGGAGTAGCTGAACTCCCCTACTCCCAGAATGCCGCCATACCAGGTGGCAACCAGCGTGGCGACGAAAGCAGGCAGGCTCACCGTGCGCCCCGCCACCAGATAGCCCACCGCATCGCCCTCGCGCAGGTGGCGCCGTGCCGCAAAGCCCACCCACAACACCGCGAGCAGATAAAGCACCAGTACCGCAACGTCACCCGCCGAGAAATGTACCAATGGCTGCATTCAGGTCTCCCGTTCCGTAGTCACAGGCTTCAGCCTGCGCCCAATGGCAGGTAAGCTACAAAAGCCGAATAACCACCAGATACCCCTGCTCCCACGTGATGGACACCGGCGACGACTCCACCACATTGCTCACCCCGCGCGTGCCGATGGTCAGAGTCTCCCCGTGTAATGCCCATTTTAAGCCCTGCGTCCGCACGCCGTGTACCTCCCCCAAAGGCAACAGCGAAACTGTCGTGCCCACCGGAGCATCGAACTGCACTCGCCGATGTCCAAAATAGGTGATGGAATGGTCTTCGACAAAACGAATGTCCGCCCTGTCCGCATAGCGCACCGCGCCGCAAACGTTCCCCAGCACATGGTCCAGCCGGTCGCCCGTTGTTCCCACCACCACAATCTGGGGGTGTTCCCATCGGGTTACCGAGAAGCGTAGCGCCTTCTCTAAGTCGGTATCGTCCTGACCGGGATCGTGAACGACGCTATGTTCAGGGAGCGATTGCAACAGCTCTGCCGGAACCGAATCGAAATCGCCCACCACGTAGTCGATACGCAAACCCGCCTCGCGCAGACACACCGCTCCTGCGTCCGCCCCTATCAGCACCTCCGCCTCCCTTGCCAGCGCGTCCAACAGTTCGCGCCGCGGCGGCTGACCGTTCAGCATTATCAGAACACGCATTTCGTTATACCTCTAGTAGGTTATTTATTACGGAGGTAGAACGCCGTGATTCCTTTTCTAGGGTTTATGCGAAGAGCGGGGTGCCTCTGGTGCTTGTGGGTGAGGCAGACCCGCTAACGCGCGTGAACCCGAGGTCTACTGGCGTGACAGTGGATGAGATTTTACAAAAGGTGGCAGGGGAACTGAAAAAGGGTAAGATTGGGGTTATCTAGAGAGAAGCATCGGCACCACGATGTCCACAAACACGTTGTTCAGTGCATGCATGAGAAGACCAGGGGTAGCAAGAACGCCTTTCTCCTTGCGCTACAACCAACTTCTCCACAATTCTCGAACACTCTCCCGGGATACTTGACTTTTTTGTAAGGATTAGCCATAATATGGGTGGAGGTTGAGACGGGATGAAAATCACCGCGCAAGAGGAATACGGACTGCGCTGCATCATGCACCTTGCCCGCAAGCCGTTTGGCGAGACGGTCAACGTGCGCCAGATTGCTCAACACGAGGGGCTTTCCGTCGCCTACGTGGAGAAGTTGCTGTACCTGCTGAACCGCGCAGGCTTGACCGAAAGCGTGCGAGGCGCACAGGGCGGTTACCGGCTGGCTTATCCTGCTGAGCAGATTACCCTTCGGCAGGTGCTGGACGCGCTGGGCGGGGTGTTGACTGCGGACTCGTTGTGCAGCCAGTTTTCGGGTGACCGCGAAATCTGCGTGCACCACGGCGGCTGCGAGCTGCATTCCGTGTGGAGCTTTGTCGCGGACTATCTGTCGGTGGTTTTCAACCGCATCACTCTGAAACATCTGGTGGACGGAGAGGCGCGTCCGCTGGTACCATCCATCCTTTCACGGACGGACAGCACGATTCCGCTCTCGGAACGCCAGCCATTAGAAGTTATCCAAACATCGCCGGAGGGAAGATAAATCACCATGAGCCAGCAACCGCTTCTGGAGATTCGCGATTTACATGTTGCCGTAGACGGCAAAGAGATCTTGAAGGGAGTGGACCTCACCATCCATCGCGGCGAGATTCACGCCCTGATGGGTCGTAACGGTTCGGGCAAGAGCACTCTCGCCGCCACGCTGATGGGACATCCCCGTTACGAGGTCACGCGCGGTGAGGTGCTGTTCGAGGGACAGAATCTGCTGGAGATGGAGGTGGATGAGCGCGCCCGTGCGGGAATCTTTCTCGCCTTCCAGTATCCCGTTGCCATCCCGGGCGTCAGCGTGGCGAACTTCCTGCGCAGTGCCCTGAAATCGCTGCGCGGTGAGGAGATGAGCGCGAGGGAGTTTCGCAATGCCCTTAAAGAGGAGTTCCGCGCACTGCGTATGCCCGATAGCTTCGCCACCCGTTATGTGAACGAAGGATTCTCGGGCGGCGAGAAGAAGCGGCTCGAAATCGTGCAGATGGGCTTAATCAAGCCCAAGCTGGCGATACTGGACGAGACCGACTCGGGGCTGGACATCGATGGGGTGCGCATCGTTTCCGAAAACGTCAACCGAATCGCCGGCGAGGATACGGGCGTCCTGCTCATCACGCACTACCAGCGCATCCTGCGCTACATCCGCCCGCACTTCGTGCATGTGATGGTGAACGGGCGCATCATCCGCTCCGGCGATGAAAGCCTTGCGCACGAGCTGGAGCAGCGCGGTTACGACTGGATACTGCAAGAGGCGGGCGTCGAAGAGAGAACACTACAGGAGGTGGGTTAAATGACAGCGCCACAGTCTTTGCTGGATGTCGGCACCGATTACCAGTACGGTTTTCGGGATGAGATAGAGTACGTCTACAAGGCGGAGAAGGGTCTTAACCGCCGCGTGGTGGAGATGATTTCGCATTTCAAGGGTGAGCCAGACTGGATGCGCCAGTTCCGCCTGCGCGCCTTGGAGATATTCCTGAAGAAGCCAATGCCCACTTGGGGCAACACGCAGCTGCTGAGCGAAATCAACTTCGACGACATTTATTACTACATCAAGCCTGCTGAGAAGCAAGGCAGGACGTGGGACGAGGTGCCCGAGCAGATTAAGAACACCTTCGAGAAGCTGGGTATCCCCGAGGCGGAGCGCAAGTTCCTGGCGGGCGTGTCCGCGCAGTACGAGTCGGAGGTGGTCTACCACTCCATCCGTGAAGACCTCGAGCGACAGGGCGTCATCTTCATGGACATGGACTCGGGCTTGCGCGAGTATCCCGATTTGGTGCGCCGCTGGTTCGGCAAGGTGATACCCCCCGCCGATAACAAGTTCGCTGCGCTGAACTCGGCGGTGTGGTCGGGTGGTTCGTTCATCTACGTGCCACCGGGGGTGCATGTGGAAATCCCGCTTCAGGCGTACTTCCGTATCAACGCGGAGAACATGGGGCAGTTCGAGCGCACCCTGATTATCGCCGATGAGGGCAGCCGCGTCCATTACATCGAGGGCTGCACCGCGCCTATCTACTCGACCGACTCTCTGCACTCGGCGGTGGTGGAGCTGGTGGCGCTGAAGGGCTCACACATCCGCTATACCACCGTGCAGAACTGGTCCAAGAACGTGTACAATCTGGTCACCAAGCGAGCAGTGGCTTACGAGGACGCGACCGTGGAGTGGGTGGACGGAAATCTGGGATCTAAACTGACGATGAAGTACCCGAGCGTCTATATGGTCGGCAAGGGCGCGCGTGGGGACATCCTGTCGGTCGCCTTCGCCGGTCCGGGGCAGCATCAGGATGCAGGTGCGAAGGTCGTCCATGCCGCGCCGTACACCACGTCCACCGTCGTCTCCAAGTCCATCAGCAAAGGTGGTGGGCGAACGACCTATCGCGGACTGGTGCAGGTGGATGAGGGCGCGGTCGGCGCGAAGTGCAACGTGCGCTGCGACGCTCTGTTGCTGGACGAGTTCTCGCGCTCCGATACCTATCCCACCATGAACGTGAAAGAAGACGATGTGCGTATCGAACACGAAGCTACCGTCAGCAAGGTGGGTGAGGAGCAGCTGTTCTATCTGATGAGCCGAGGGCTGAGCGAACAGGAAGCCACCACCATGATTATCAACGGCTTCTTCGAGCCCTTCGCGAAAGAGCTGCCGCTGGAGTACGCAGTGGAGTTGAACCGACTCATCGCCTTGGAGATGGAGGGTTCGGTCGGCTAATGAAGGATACATTGACCACCACCAGCCCCTCAGGGCTGGAGCTGA
>Ga0209162_1002571_pt1 | contig 15653 bp, 11 predicted proteins | sample YNPNPMetaG_FD_187121 | JGI IMG/M metagenome (GOLD analysis project Ga0209162, IMG submission 187121) | Anoxygenic and chlorotrophic microbial mat microbial communities from Yellowstone National Park, USA - YNP NP MetaG (SPAdes) (version 2) ... | reverse complement strand
CGGGGTATCCTCCTGTGTTCTCTTTCACCTTTCTTTGATACCCCGAAAATGTAAACAACGCTACTTTAGCTTACAGGTTATTCCAAGAAGTCGGTGCTATTCGGGTAGCCCCCACTGGGTGGCGCGGGCGGGGTCCGACAGCTCCCAGACTGCCTGATGCAAGTGGCTCAGACAATCTGGGTCAGACAGGAGTTCGCGTTTTTCATTGCGGGAAAGCGCTTGTGGCCCGTGATTCAGTGCTTTTTCAACCAGCGCCCTTCTGCGCTTGCTGATGGCACCGGCAACCCTGCGACTGCTGCGGAGAATCTTCAGATGCAGTGCATTGACAAAAGGTTCAACCACGGCACGGGCAAAACCCTGCACCTCGGGCAGTGCAAGCATTGGCGAAGGTTTCTGCAGGGTAGCAAGGTGCTCTCGCAACCACAACACTTCCTGGGGCGGCTCAACTTCCTCAGGGATAAGCAGAAAACCTGCGCGCCGCAGGGCACGGCCCCAACTCACTTTACTACTCACCACGCACAGGGGAATAGACAACGCAAGTCCGGTTAAGATCGGAGTCAACCACCAGAAAAAGGTGCGGTTGATAATAAAAAGGCACCCACCCCACAGGATCGCCAGCACCGTGCCACCCCAGTGAAAACGCACCGCATCACGCCAGCTTGTTTCACGGTCGCCGCGCTGCTGTCCTGCCCAGCCGACCTGACCGCCAAGCAGGGTTACAAACACAAACTTGCTATGGAACAGCATCCGCACCGGTGCAAGTAGGGTGGAAAAGATGATTTCAAGCAGTGTGCTGAGAAACAGTTTGATAGCGCCGCCATGCAGACGTGCTGCTCCTTTTTGCATGAGGATAAAAAGCACGGCAAGCACTTTTGGCATAAAGAGGATGACTGCAGTAAAGCCAAGCAGCACGATAGTCCATTGTGGTTTCCATACAGGCCAGTTCGGAAAGAGTGTCCGGTCAGGCGGGAAGTAGACGGGCTTGTAAAATGCCTGATACACGGCAGCAATTGTGCAGAGTGTCAGGAAAAAGAACCACAGGAGCGCTGAAATATAAGAAAATGCACCATTGAGAAACAGCGCACGGTGGACCGGACACAGCCCTTTGGTGAACAGAAGCCGCAGGTGCTGCAGATTGCCCTGACACCACCGACGGTCGCGTTTCAGTTCGTCAAGTAAGGTCGGCGGCATTTCCTCATAGCTGCCGCCCAAGTCAAAAGCAAGCCACACTGCCCAGCCAGCACGCCGCATAAGAGCAGCTTCAACAAAATCATGACTCATAATTTCACCACCCAGCGGTGGTTTGCCCGGCAGCTTGTCCAGCGCGCAGTGCTGCATGAACGGCTCAATGCGAATAATCGCATTGTGTCCCCAGAAATGGGCATCACCCAGTTGCCAGAAGTGGAGCCCAACATTGAAAATGGGGCCATAGACGTTATTGGCAAACTGTTGCATTCTGGCAATCAGACTCTCTTTGCCCACACCGCGCGGCGCAGTTTGCAAGATGCCGACCTCAGGGTGCTGCTCCATGATTTCAACCATCCGAACCATTGTCGCGCCGCACATGATGCTGTCAGCATCAAGCACGATCATATAGGTATAACTTTTACCCCAGCGCCTACAAAAATCAGCAATATTGCCACTCTTACGCTTTACATTAAGTTTGCGGCGACGGTAAAAGAGGCGCCCATGTGCGTTCAGCATTCGGCACGTGCGATCCCAGATCAACTCTTCTTCAACCATGAGGTCAGGGTCACTGGTGTCGCTGAGTACAAAAAAATCAAAGCGGTCAAGTTTTCCGGTCTGCTCTAAAGATTTATAAATTGCTGCAATGCCAGCAAACACCCGTGCTGAATCCTCATTGCAGACCGGCACCAAAATGGCGGTGCGGGGTAACCGTGTGGAGGTGTTCTGCTGCTCAGGACGACTGCCGGGGATGTAGAACCGGTTATACCTGCTGCAGAGTGTGAGAAAACCTACCAGCGCTGTCCAAAAACCCATTGAAATCCACGCAAACAGTACGGTGAATACAATAATCAGCGCTATTTCATGCCAGACGGTTCCTTTGTGCGGGAGCACGCTTGCCATATAACCACTTGCAAAAAAAGTGGGTACAAGCAGCAGCACCAGCAGCACAATCCGCCGCCATTTTGCGACTCTACCCCATATTTCATGTACATGTTCCCGGTTCATTGTGGTCTCCGCCTATTGCCCAAACTGTTGCCACAGGTATAGTACGACAAGAGCTATCAAGATAATAACAAGGGTTACCTTTCTGAGCGGCGGTCGCAGTGGTCCAAGCAGCAATCTGATAAACAAGAGAAAAAAGAATTTCAGTGGGCCGGTGCGCTCCAGCGGCACAGGGATCATGCTGGTGCGGTTCATGCGCGGCATGCTGACAAAGCTTTTGTCCTTGGTGAAAAAGCATGTCTGAGGATCAGCAACATGCTGATACTTTGGATCTGAACGGAGGATCTCCCGCAAACAGCGCATAGAGGAGGCAACGATGTCTCCATCGGAAATATGCAGCGCAGCAGCTCGGTTGAGCGCCTCTTCAACCAAGTCGTAACGCTGGTGCACTGGTATGTGAAGAGCTTTCAGGTACAGAAACAGGCGCTGGCTTGCGGTTTCAAGCGGGTCAGGCATAGACCGCAACATTTCGGACGTGGCTGTCTGCATGCCGGACGAGCTTTGTGTCGGAATGGTATTGTCAGGATCCATAGACGTCTGTGCGTGGCGTTTCAGTGACTCCGCTCACTCTCTGTGTACGTGCTGCGGTGCCTGAGCGCGCTATAACTGTGATGCGTAGCTCCACGTTTCAGTTAATATGTTAAAGCCGTGACGCAAAAACGCCCTGATTTCAACAATGGTCCTGCGATCGGGAAGAAGTTTTTCAGTCAAGGTGGGATTGCTTTCAGGCTGGACTTGGAACACAAGTCGCCAGCCGCCGGTCACCGTATTTTTATATACCTGCTTTTCAATGATGCGGGCTTCTGAACTGACCGTGACGTCGGCATCTACCGGATCACCCGGTTGCAATTTTTCAAGTTCAGGACCTTCAAAATCTATAATATATTTTTTCTTTTCTGAGAGTTTCCACGTTTCAGTCCTGGTTGCCACCACCCTGCCTCCTGGCGGATGCTTGTCGTCGGGATACTGCCAGCTTATGCTATAGGAAAACGAGAGCGGTTGACCAATCGGCGCAGCAGCAGGACGCCAGAAGGCAACGATGTTGTCATGAATTTCATCATCAGTGGGGATCTGCACCAGTTCTACCCATCCTCGACCCCACGGTCCCTTTGTCGTGATCCATGCGCTTGGACGCTTTTCGTAATGTGCTTCAAGATCCTGATAATGGTCAAAATTGAGATCGCGCTGCATAAGTCCAAACCCCCGAGGGTTATCCGCCTCAAATGCATTCACCTGTAAAAAAGTAGGGTTGCGCAAAGGGCGCCATATCCACTCACCGGTTTCCATTTCGATCATGAGTCCATCTGAATCATGAATTTCAGGGCGGAACGAATCTTTGGGCCGCTGATTGGTGTTTTCGCCGTAGAAAAACATGCTGGTCAGCGGTGCAATACCCAGCTTATCAATGGCTTTGCGCAAAAACAGCGTGCAGTCTACCTCCATGAGGGTCTGTGTCCCCGGCGTGATTACAAACCGGTAGGCACCGGTAGTCCGCGGGCTATCAAGCAAGGCATAGACGGTTATGTTTGTATCGTGAGGGTCTGGTCGCTGGATCCAGAATTCACGAAACCACGGGAATTCCTCACCTTGAGGCTGAGCGGTGTCAATCGCAAGACCACGGGCAGAGAGTCCATACACCTGTCCTTTTGCAAGTGATTTGAAATAGGATGCACCGAGGAAAACCGCTACCTCATCTTTGTAGTTTGGTGTGTTGATATTCCCGTGTATGCGGAAACCGGCAAAGCCAAGATTGGGGGGTATTTTCTCTTTCAGTTCACGTGCGCTTTTTTCATAGTTGAAAAGGTCGGTCGAAAAAGCAATGGGCACCACGCCGGCATCAGTTATTTCGTTAATTTTTACGGTGCGGTCAAAATAAAGCCCGGCATGAAAAAACTGAAGCTCAAAGGGGAGTCCATCAGGACGCCAGTGTGATTTGTCGGGAATGAACCGGATGTCCCGAAGCTGATCGTAGGTGATGTCAAGCAGCCACTTGGGCACCATGTCTTTGGGTGGCTGATAGGGCGACTTGGCAAGCACGCGGGCTTTCTCAACAACCTTGTCCAGCGTAAATACCGGCTTTTTGGGCTGCGGTGGCTGTTTTGTTTGCTTGGCTTTTGTCTTGCCTGAGGCAAGAGCAGGGGGTGCAAACGCCGGCACTAGGAAAAGCAATCCAATAAGGGAAACAACAAGTAAACATAGTGTGCTCTGCGACCGCTGTCGTTTGATCATTGCCACAGTTCCTTCCCGAAAAAAATCCTTTTCAACGCGAGTATCCCTTTCGCCGCACTGGTGCGTGCGGCCTTTGATAAATCTAAATTTAATATCTTATAAAAATCATGCTTCAGAGTCAAATAGTATCAACGGATCAAAGTTATGCATAAGGGATCTCAACAGTCAATTATTTGAAAGCACTGAGCCGTCCTTTTGGTAGGTTACTCCTTTGTAGATAAGGCGGTGAACCTGCAGGGAGCCTTTTGGCTCAAACAGATCCCCTCCAATGCGAACTATGCCATCCTGCACGGTAATGCCCAGAAGCTGATATGCAGCAAAGAGCATGCGTGCAGCGGCACCCGTGTACCAGCTCCAGCCGCCCCTGCCTTCATAACCATAGCCGTAGTACACGTCAGCAGGTTGCTGATGCGGTGGCAGACCGTAGCGGGGAAGACGATGAGGTGATGCATGGTTGAGTGGAGAGATTTTTGACCAGACCTCCCATGCCCGACTTAAAAACTCACAGCTACGGTTGTGATCGCCCTGCTCTTGTGCTGTTCTTGCCAGCCGCACCAGCCCATCAACAAACCATGAAACACCATGGGAATACTGACCACCGTTTTCTCTGACCCCAGGCGGATAATCAGCGATTTTCCCCGGATACGGGTCAGACTGTTCATTGAACGCTGGGCTGAGCAGCAGCACGATATGTTCTTTTTCAAGCTCACGCAGTCCATGCACAAGTGCATCGGCAGCGCGATCAAAATCCGCGGCACCGGAAAGCGCAGGCCAAGCAGCGTTGATTGCATCAGCATAGGTCATTTCTCTGCCGTTGTCAGTGATTGCGCGCACGTACCGACCATCACGCCACAGTGCATCAAGTGCTTGCCTGAGCCGTGCAGCCTGCCTGAGGTAATAGTTTTTTCGCTGCGCTCCTTCGCGTGCTTCGATAAGCGGTGCAAAGTTGGCAATAATATCATAGAGGAAAAACCCCAGCCACACACTCTCGCCTTTGCCTTTGTGCCCAACGAGGTTTAACCCATCGTTCCAGTCGCCGGTGCCGATCAGCGGCAAACCATGTGCACCCAACCGTGCAAGCGTCAGATCAAGTGCTTTGATGCAGTGCACGTACAACGTAGCTTTTTCAAGCGAGGGACGTGGAACAAACATCACACCCTCCCGGTCACGAGGAATGCGACGTCGCTCAAGGAAGGTAATCTCCTCATCGAGGATGGAAGCATCACCGGTTGTCGCAACATACTGGTACACCAGATACGGCAACCACAGGTGCGGGTCAGCGGCACGGTTGCGGGCGCCGAGACCGCTTGCACCTTCCCAGCTCTGGTGCCACCACTGCAGTACATCGCCGCTATAGTAGAATTGCTGTGCTGCATGGAGCACAATCTGACTGCGTGCGATTGCAGGATGGGTAAACAGTAGCGGCAACACTGCCTGAAGCTGATCACGGTACCCGTAGCCACCGCTGCGCTGATTCGGACCGACCCTGCCCCACAGGTGCGCAGTAAATACTTGATACGGCAGCCAGTCGTTCACCAAACGGTCAAACCCGGGGTCACTGGTCTGTATGCGGAGCACGGACAAAAGGTCAGCCCACCACTGCCGTACTGCCGCAAGCGCCTCAGCAGCAGCACGTGGACTGCGGTAGCGGTTAATGATGGCAAGAGCTTCCTCTCGGGTCGGTGTTTGTCCTATGATTGCGGCAAAGGACTGCTCACCGCCTGCGGGAACGGTCAGGGTACCAGCAAACGCTGCTGCTGCAATGTTGCCCTCCGGAACCGTACGGTCGGGTGTGCCGTTTTCAACCATATACGGTCGGGTAAAATCGCGACCCTGCCCACCTAAAAAGCGGCTGCGCGAGGTTGTCCATGATTCAACGGGGAGGCTCATCGCAACAAAAGCCCAGCCGCGATAGAACTGATTTGACCTATTGGTGAACCACAGCACCTGATGCTGCTCGTCATATTCTGCGCTCACCAGACCGCGGGTGTCCTGGGGCGTTTCTCCGAGCACTATCTGCAGGTAAGGGATGATTCTGAACACTGCGTCAGTGGTGGTTTTATTGCGTACAGTGAGCAGCCTGATTTCTGCGGGTTTCTGTGGCAGCACTGCTACCATAAGAGAAAGGTCAATAGCTTTGGTGATTTTTGCAAACCGTGCATATCCCCTGCCATATGTTATTGAACACGAGGCTGCAGCGGTTCTGCAGGGTGCAAACGTCGGGGTAAGGATCTCACCTGTACCCGGGTTGAAGACATAGACTACTTGTCCCGGTATCTCCACAGGTTCATCATTCAGGGAAAACGGCGTCAGGCCGTTTTGCTGGGAGTTCCCCATGAAAGAAAAGATTTCACCATGGTTGTTCACTACAGTGCCGTAGCCCTGTTCATTGGCAATGACATGCGCCCAAGGTCGGGGTGTTGCGACGCTGGTGTGCAGCTCAGTGCCGTCAGGTGAAAAGGTATAATACGGCGACAGAATAGCATTTCCGTTATCTTTTTCTGCTTCGCTGAACCCGTGGAGTGCCCGTTTTTTGCGAAGAGAAACTTCCACCGCCTGCTTGCTGGCAAAGGGGAGTCTGAGGTGTGTACGAAGCATCTGGAGGGCTTCATCTATGGTTGCAGCATAGCCGTCAGCATACACAAGGGTTGTCTCTTCACCCGGTTTGAGCGTCACGTGGGTGTAGAGGCTTGCTGCCGGGTCGAAGGTGTAGAGCAGACCATCATCAGACAGACTGCGCGGTTTTCTCATGAGTCCTTCGGGTGTACGTATGGTTCCCCTGCCGATAAAAAAGCGACGATCATCTTCATAGCCGGTGAGCAGCACCGTGTTGCCGGGTGTTTCAGCAACAGCGTGAAATGCTACCTCGCCTGACATCCGGCGGTGTTCCGGGTTTCGGGATTCTTGCTTCAGGAGTCTGTTGGAAGCGATAAGAGCGTTCACGCAGGGAATAAACCATGTGCCGATATGCAGATTGTGGTACTCTGGATGCCGGAGATACGCATCAGCACTCGTGAGCGCAAACTCGCGGTAGCTCACGGCCCTGAAGCTTTTTTGCTCGGTGCTTTTGTTGCGCAGTACCAGCGTCCACAGTTCAAGGGGGAGGTGGGGATGGACAGTCACGACCGCATGAGCAACAATGCCCTTCCATGCGTTGCGGATTTCAAGGCTGAGGCGATCAAGTTTACGAACAGCATATTCTTGTCCAGTTTTGCCGCATGGCTCACGCATCAGTGACCAGATCTGCTCAGGGGTATCAGCATCCTGAAAATAAAGAAATTTGCCTTTTCGCTGCAGTTCATCATACGGGCGCCGGGTGAGGTCAAGCTCGCTGCCATGGCGCACGGTGCTGTATACCCGGCTAAAACTCCTGCCATCACTGGCAAGGTGCAGGGTGTAGAGACCGTTGCCGATTTCATAGTGCGCCGGCTCCCCGACAGGTTGCGATAGGATGCTGTGACGTTTGCGTGCCCGGAGGAGCATCACGGCCCCCGTGCAGCCGGCGATGGCGATAAAGGTTCCGGCAATGACGCCGGGCGAGAACAACACCGCAGGGTGCTGACGGCTGATCTGTTCGGCAGTGTTCCACGCAATAAGCCACTCTTCACCGCGGGGCAAATAGAAGGGAATGAGCAGCGGTGCCCAAGTGACAAACCGCCGCAGACCCTGAGGAATGACACGGGTACGGATTGAATGACCAAACAACCGGGCGATTTTTTCATCAAGCATGTCCATGCCGACAAACGAGAAGTTCACCAATGTTGCAACCCGAAGGCACATATGGTCAAGGTAAATGACAATTCGCAACCAGTCATAGGCGAGCATATTGGTAAAGGTGGTGAGGCTCCAGGCATGAAACTCAGTTTGCGAGCTGGTGGCGTATTTTAGGGTAGCAATGACCGTGCGCACGGCGCCGTCCTGATTGTACCACGTGGGAACCGGCGAGATACGGAGAAATGAGTAAATGATTGGCGCCATCCAGAGCCCCCACCGTTGCACCCGGAGCGCTTGCTCGACAAGGCTTATCATACCCTGACGCGTTGCAAGCTGTTTAAGCGGCATGAGGCTTCCCTGCATGAGCGCTCTGAGCAACACCAGATTGATGCTGAACAGCGGCGCTGCAATTGCCCAGGTAACAACCCCTGACAGAGATTCGCAGTAAAACAGTCGGACACCCCCGGTAACGGTACCCAGATTCAGCGCGCCCCACTTACTGCACAGAGGATAGATAACATACGCCTCAACCGGTATGCCTGCTGTCGTGTAGAGGAGCGTTGCATACTGTTTGAATTTTGCTGCAAGTGCAGCGGTCTGCATGCTGTCGAAATACCAGGCAAGGGCTCCGCCGGCAAGTGCACCCATCAGAGCCTCAAACAGGTAGATTTTTAAAGCCTGCAGCCGAAGACGACGGTCAAAGACAATAATGTTGACAGCATCGCGCAGTATGTTTATGGCGCCATAGGCAAGCGCTCCGACCATACCGCCAAACAGAAACCGTATGACGGGAGTATCGGCTGCGAGGTTGTCGCGGATTGCCATTGCAACCCCAGCACCCACGACCGCTCCACGCATCCAGTGGTCATAGCGTTCGTAGTTGTTGCGGAGCCTTGTAAAGAACGGCAGGCTCCCATCAAAACTTTCCACAATGGTTTTGATGAACGGGTAGAACAAGAGTCCCGCACCTGCGCCACAGAGCAGGGGAACGGTGCTTAATAAAGAGCGCACCTTGTGCAGTGCAAGCACGCCTGCCGTGCCGTATATGAGTGTGAAGAAGACAAAGGAATAAATAATCCCTTTGATCATGCCTTCTGCAGCATGCCTGCTGCTCCAGTACCAGATCGGATGTTTCCCCCTGAGTGCATCCATGATCATGTTGGTCACCAGAAAGGTCTGTGCCCACAGTCCTGCCTGCGAGAGAAGGGCGGTTCCGAGTGCGATGATATATCCAGACCCCCACGGCATATGCGTCAGCGCTGTATGTGTTCCAAGGTCAGCAAGCAAGGAGGTTAGTGCTGCAAACAGCCCACTGCTCAGCAGGAGGACGTGCATGCGACGGTCGGTGAGCAGTCTGCCGGCAAGCGACAGAAAGAGGAGCGTAGCAATAGCTTCGTTGATGAAAATTAAAACCGCAGCACTGCCAAGCCACTGATATACTCGCGGCGGCAGCAGAGCACCAAGGCTCAGCCATGTGCCGATATCGCTGAGAAGGCCGGGGGACTGGAGCAGCAGGAGTCCATTGAAAAGATACGGCACCAGCAGAAGGGAAAAGCCGCCGGTCAGCCTGATATGGCGACCACACGAGAGCGCGCTGTAAGCACAGAGTCCAAAATAGAGTATGGCTGCGAGTGCTGCTGCAGGGGCAGTGATTGCAAAAAGGTCTGACCACAACAGCGGTGTTTGCCAAATTCCTGCATCCGGTGCTGCGGATGCAGCAAGGGCAGCAGCAATCAGGCTGTCAAGCAGAGCATGGTGCAACCGTACATGCTGCCTGGTTGCACCCCACATGATGATTTCAGCAGCTATGATACCGAGCCCGGCAGATAGAGCGATATTTCCCTGTTGCACTGCAACGCCAATCCCTGCAATGGCGCAGGTGCCAAGCACGAATGCAGCGATATGGGGGAACATTGCGTTATGGTTATTCGCTACTGATGATTGTTGGTGCATAAGTTTTTTTAAACAACAATGCACTGTTCGCGGTACCTTCCGTTCATGGTTTGATACCACAGCATGAGCGCAATGTCTTGACCGCTCCAAGGTTCACAGCTTTTGTCACCGATAGACCGTTCAGCTTCTGTTGAACTATTTTTTTCTTTATATCAGAACGAGGGAAGATGGGTAGATAAAATTAGAAAAGAAGTTTGTTGAATATACAGAATTTTACAATGAGCTTTATTTCGATCCCTGCGCCCACGCGGGGCGCGACATCAAAGACAGCTATGATTATGTAAAACTTCCGTTTCAATCCACGCGCCCACGCGGGGCGCGACTTGATACGATTTATCTCTTCGCACTGGAGCTTTTGTTTCAATCCACGCGCCCACGCGGGGCGCGACCGCAATGTTGTGGCAACCTGTGGCGCACTGAGTACGTTTCAATCCACGCGCCCACGCGGGGCGCGACGAGTCGTAGTATCAGGTGTAACATCTATTTGATGTTTCAATCCACGCGCCCACGCGGGGCGCGACCACCTGCCGCAAAAATTGTTTGCCTTCTTCAGAAGTTTCAATCCACGCGCCCACGCGGGGCGCGACATAGGATTGCTGGACATACGTCTGCCGGAAGAGTTTCAATCCACGCGCCCACGCGGGGCGCGACAGTTAATGTTTACGAACGTGTGGCAATGCCAACGTTTCAATCCACGCGCCCACGCGGGGCGCGACGGTTTTCAATAGACCGTACATACTCCTCAGGAAGGTTTCAATCCACGCGCCCACGCGGGGCGCGACAACAACAACGACCAAGTAAAATATCGTGAGGTTGTTTCAATCCACGCGCCCACGCGGGGCGCGACTAGGTGTCGCTACGACTTCGGCTTCTGCTGGTTCCGTTTCAATCCACGCGCCCACGCGGGGCGCGACACCTGGCGTGTCTTCAATGCAATAAGCCAATTTTGTTTCAATCCACGCGCCCACGCGGGGCGCGACGGAGCGGACGCTAAAACGAGAGCAAGAGGCAGAGGTTTCAATCCACGCGCCCACGCGGGGCGCGACTGTTATTCTATAACCTGTTTTATTTTGTTATGTTTTCTCCATTGTTTTGCGAACCGATTATTTTTTTTTCATAACTCTGTTCTATAAAAAATCCTTTTCCTAAAAAAGTAAGCTTTTCGCTTCATAAGCGTGGTGCGAACATTACAGGATAATAATGTGAGCATCATGTTCGCGGGAAGATTTAGACAATAAGAGGGCCCTCCTGATCAATTGTTTTTTTTGCACCAACATGCTCAACACGGCGTCTCCAGTTTGAACCAAGATAATAAAACCTCAGACTATCCTTATCTATATCAATAATATCAATGAGCCGCTGTTTGAGCATCGTCCACTGCGCCGGGTCAACAATACATTCGAAAACTGAAAACTGTACCCGTTGACCATAATCCTTGCATGCTTTGGCAACTCTGCGAAGCCGCCGCTGTCCTCCTTCATCCGTTACTGAAACATCATAGCTGATAAGAACGAACATTATCTGACTCACCTATTTCCAAATAAAAGGAGGATAGCCGTCAATATCACCCCGAAGGTAGCGAGCCATAAGCAACGCCTGCACATGAAATAAAATCCCTATACTGATTTTTTCATTGAGAAACGGATGCATGATCTCTTCCTGCTTGCGTTCTTGATATGCCACAATGAGCGTTTTTCGTGTGTCATCATCCATTGTAACAGCGCCTGCTTCAGATTTTTTGAATCCCTTTTCTTGCACTTGACGCAGGTTTATGAGCGAAAGAGCGATTCGCTCGGCAAGAAACGGCCTGAGCTCCTCCATCATATCAAGAGCAAGGCCGGGTCTGCCGGGGCGATCCCGATGGAGGAAGCCGACCGCTGGGTCAAGTCCGACAGCTTCAAGAGCAGACCTCACATCATGCATGACCAGCGTATAGAGAAATGACAGAAGGCAGTTCACCTTATCAAGCGGTGGTCTGCGGTTCCGATCATGGAAAAAGAAAGACTCTTTCTGCGCCGTAATGAGATTATCAAAAACGCTGAAATAAATTCGTGAAGCGTCGCCCTCTATGCCGCGGATAACATCAAGAGAAACGTTTTCATTGATTGAACCGAGGCAGTCATTTAACCTCTTTACTGCAATCTCGACAGCGCCTGCATTGATTTTATCACCATGATCTCTCAATGCCCGTTGTAAAACTGTGCGGCAGTTTGCAATTTTGCCGGTGAGTACCGACCGAGCTACGGTAACAGATGCCTGTTCATCATCTGCTTTGCGGTATTGCGTTCGTCGCAAAAGCACATTTCCTGACACTGGCCCTTGAACACGCGCAAGAAACTTGCCGTGCTCAGATAAAAAGCTTATGCCCACATTGTTTTCAGAGCAAAAAGCCATAAGATACGGGCTGCATGAAACCTGCCCGAAGCAGATAATACCGCTGATGGTGTGAATCGGTACGCGGAGCCGTACTTCCCGATCCACATTTACTGCAACGGTCTCACCGTCTTTATTGAGATAGGCGCCTTGCGTGGTTATAAACAATGTGTTTAAATGTTTTTTCATTTACCCACTGACTGCTTTTTCCAGATAACTCTTTACCGACCTTGTCTTTTCAACTGTTTGCGGCAGACAGAGATCAACTAGTGAACAACTGTCGCACTTTTTTTCATATGCCGGCTTTGGTGTGTTGCCGGATTCAAGCAGCTTGTGCACCAAATCGGCTGTTTTTTCTGTCTCACATCTAAGTGATTCATCAAAAACCACATCGTGCCGGTGTCGGGTCTTACCGTAAAAAATCGCGCCTCTTGGTATTTTAACATTTAGCATTTCTTCAAGGCACATCGCCTGAGCGCAGAGCTGAACCGAATCGCAGGCATCGGGCTTAGGCTTGCCGCGTTTATATTCCACCGGGAAGGGTTTCCACGAGCCGTCAGGCTGTCGGTGAAATTCGACGACATCAGCCATGCCTGAAATCCCAAGCCGCAATGAGCGCAACGGCACCGCGCGCTCAATGCGCACATCGCCGCGTGACTCGCTGCCTTCTTCGTGAACCTTCTCGTGCATAATTCTGCCCTCAGCAGTCAGCCGGTTCTCCGCCCACACCTGCTCAATGTGCATCAGCGCGCATTGCCGGGGGCAGAACACATAATGCTGCAAAGCCGAGAGCTGAATAAGCTCGTCTTCGGAATATGTCTTATTAGTCATATAAGACCTATTCTGATCTTTTGCGCTTTTCTGAGCGCCCCGGTAAAGCCGTTCCGTGAACCCGCCCTGTTCGACAAACTCTTTTCCAAGTGCCCGCAGCTGCTGGTCAAGCAGATAGTTTGCCTGATGAATCAGGCAGATCATGGCGTTGCAAGCAATCTCAGGAGGCGAAGCCTCAATATAGGCTTTATAAGTCTCATAGGACCTATTTTGTGCATAGCACAATTTTCTGATTTCTTTTGCCTTTGGATGATCCTTGCCCCAGAGGTGCAAGCCCTGCTGACGCAAATAGTTCCTGAAAATCAAGCAGCAGCTCCTCAAGGCTTGCCCGCGCCACGCCCACAAGCTTCAGCTCGGTTTTCTTGGAAGTGCCTGAAGCCATGCTGCCCTCGGCAATGTTCTGCTTGCCGCTGCGCGCTGCTTGCACCATCTGGTCATGCATGCGTGAGCGGGTGTTTATAAAAGCGGTTGCAGAACGCGACTGTGGCATCATAGATGATTTCAGCCATCTTATACGATTGCAGCTCACGGTATCCGCCGTGTGGCGGGATAAGTTTTTCGGTAAATTGGTCATGCATTTACTTGCACCTCTTTTTTGATTTCTTTCAACTCCTGTCCATCAGGTTTGCAATTGTCTATCGCCTTTTATGTTTTCGTATTTTCACTGTCCCAAAAAATCAGGCAAATGGAGTTGTTTAGACGAAACATCACTCGCCATCCAACACTTCACACTTCAAACCCAGCAACTCCCTTTCTACTTCTTCTTTGGTTGGGAAAGTATAATCGTCAATGCTTTTTGGTTCAGTAATACCTTGTTTCAAGCCAACTTTGCTTCTCACAGCATTATGGACTTTGGCTGAAGAATACTGCCCATTGGGATTGTTATGCTCCCACCAATAGACCTTGTGAACCGTCATACTTCCCTCAGGGCGAGCGGATGAAGCGTCGTTGCGGAACAGGGTTCTCAACGCTTCCTTGATGGCTTGCGCGTCTTCATCCGAAAAGCCCGTTTTACTCGCCAGTTGTGGATTCATGCTGCCGTAGAAAACGTACACGCCGTGGTCAACACGGTGCTTCATGCCCATCGTGTCGGAGCCGCGTTTTTCACCCGGTTCACTGCTCACACTTTTGGTAATTTGAATGCTGGGCGCGCGGTCAAGGACAGTGGCGACCGAGAAAGCAGGATGAATCGAAACGGGACCGCGCACGGGAATGGACACCCCATCGCTATCTTCTTCATCTTCGCTCTTCTTTCCCTTTTTGGCTTTGAAAGCAAATAACTGCCCAAAGGCACGAACATCCAGCCATTCCTTGCAAGCCGCTTCCTGATATTTCTTTTTATCGCTGGAACCAATGTTTTTAAGTGTGTTGTCCGCCCGTTCGCGCAGACTGCCGTAGTCGTCCACGCGGTTATCATCTGACTGAACAAAAATGTTGTGCCCCATGTCTTGTAGGCGATTGCGAATCTTGCGTTTGATACAAACATCAGATATTTCCCCGAACCCATCGTAGGTCACTCGAGGGCGGTTGCCGTTGAGCGGATCGCCATTGGGATTGGCATGCAGAACATTCAAAACCACTGCAAAATCAATTTTTTTTGAAAGACTTGTCATGGCATTGTCTCCTCTTAATTATTGTTTAAATTTATTAGTTTGAGTTGGCATTAAAATTTGCTTCGGATGAAGATTTTTCTTTTTTCTCCCACATCTTCTGCCGCTGGCAGTAATAGCCGAGCAAATACTCGCCCGTCAGCGGCTTGTTGCTGATGAAGTCTTCAGGCGTGAACAGGTCTTCAACCTGAGCAATCAGCCACTTGTAGTAAGATGCGTTATCGCCCTGCCGCATGAAATAAGGCGTGAGCAATTCGTGAATTTGCTTCCACGTGCTGAAAGGACGTTGGGAAAACTGTTGCATGTAGCGGGTGGCGTTCGTTGGGCGCTTCTTTTCAGCATCCGACAATGTGCGTTCTTCCAGTACATCCGCAATGGCAAGCAGCCTGCCAAAGAGATAATCTCTTGTCTTTCGGGTTTCATCGAGTGACATTTCAAACTTCTCCTTTCCATGTTTAAATTTTCGGTAGAGAGCACAGGCAATCGTCAAAGCCTTGCTCCAGTCATAACCACTTAAGCCAGTGCGGTTGGAAGCGCGCCTGACCACCGACTCGACCAAATCGCGCGGGACGGGTTGACCATCCACAATGCAGGGCAGCAGGCGTTTGATGGTGGCTTTTTTGAGCTTGTCGTCCAGGCGGCTGCCATAGGCGGCTTCAGCAATGTCGGCAGGAGCAGGCGCGCCATAGAAGGTAATATAGAGTTTTTTCGTCTTCCCCTTCTCGTCCTGCACTTCGATGGGACGATAGGTAT
>Ga0209162_1002568_pt1 | contig 15671 bp, 11 predicted proteins | sample YNPNPMetaG_FD_187121 | JGI IMG/M metagenome (GOLD analysis project Ga0209162, IMG submission 187121) | Anoxygenic and chlorotrophic microbial mat microbial communities from Yellowstone National Park, USA - YNP NP MetaG (SPAdes) (version 2) ... | reverse complement strand
CCCCGCCGGTGGAGGGCCGCCAGGTCACAGACCTGGCGGGAGCAGTCAGAATTGGAGGGCCGCCAGGTCACAGGCCCGGCGGGAGCAGCCCGGTTTTTCTGCTTCGAAAGCCAGAACCGTCTGCCAGGTTGCCTGTTTGAGAGAATGTTGGTACAATAAGAAAGCGTCAGGGCACTCAACGATGAGGCACCGTCGCATTCTCTGCCATCTCTTGCCCGATCAGCCTCGCATCGTTGGGCGCACACCCGTCGCCCGGTCCAGCCGGAACTGGTTCACCCTATAAAATCTTTACGAGGAGGTAAAGCATGTACAAAAAACTGTTTATCCCAGGTCCCACCCATGTGCGGGACGAAATCCTGCAGGCCCAGGCCGTGGGCATGATCGGCCATCGAGCCAAGGAATATTCCGACCTGCAAGCCGAGGTTACCCCGAAACTCCAAAAGCTGCTCTACACGAACCAGCGGGTCTATCTGTTTACTTCATCCTCCTCCGGGGTGATGGAAGGTTCGGTGCGTCAGGCGTCACTCAAGCGAGTGCTAAACACAGTGTGCGGCGCTTTCTCCAAACGCTGGCACCAGATGACGGTGGACAACGGCATCCCCTGTGACAGGCTGGAGGTGCCGATGGGCCAGGCCATCACCCCGGAGCTGGTGGACGAGGCGCTGTCCAAAGGGGATTATGATGCCATCACCCTGTGCCACAACGAGACCTCGACCGGGATCATGAACCCGATCCGCGAGATCGCCGCCCTGATCCACGCCAAATACCCCGACGTGTTGATCCTGGTAGATGCTGTGAGCAGCATGGCCGGGGTCAAGATCGAATTCGATGCCTGGGGGCTGGATGTCTGCCTGGCCGGCGTGCAAAAGTGCTTTGCCCTGCCGCCGGGTCTGACCGTATGCGCCGTCAGTGACCGGGCGCGGGAGCGGGCCTTGCAGGTGCCCCATCCGGGCAACTATTTCGCCTACAAAGAGATGGACAAGAAATACGAGGCCAACCAGACCCCGGCCACCCCGGCCATCAGCCTCATCCAGGCTCTCAACCGGCAGATGGATGACATCCTGGCCGAAGGGTTGGAGAACCGCTTTGCGCGGCACCTGGAAATGGCCGAGATCGTCCGTGCCTGGGCGCGCCAGCACTTTGGCCTCTATGGCGACGAACGCTATCTGTCCAACACGGTGACCAATATCGCCAACACTCGGGGCATCAGCGTCGCCGACCTGAACAAAGAGTTGGGCAAGCGCGGGGCCATGATCTCCAACGGCTACGGTGACCTCAAGGAAAAGTGCTTCCGCATCGGCCATATGGGCGACCACCAGGTGGCGGACATCCGCTGGCTGCTGGGGCAGATTGACGACATCCTCGGCCTCTAATATCCAATCTCTAATGTTTAAAAAGAGTGAGACGACCATGAAAGTGCTGATTTGCGACAAAACCGAAGCCTCGGCCCTGGAAGCCATGCGGGCAGCGGGCATTGAGGTGGACAACCGGCCGACCATCACTCCGGAGGAACTGGTGCGTGACGCGGCTCAATATGACGGCATGGTGGTCCGCAGCCGCACCAAAGTCACCAAAGAGGTGATTGATGCCGCACCCAATCTCAAGATCATCGTGCGCGGCGGGGTGGGGTTGGACAATATTGATGTCAGGTACGCCGAAAGCAAGGGGATCGTGGTGCGCAACACCCCCAAGGCCAGCTCCGATTCGGTGGCCGAGCTGACCATCGGCTACCTGCTGGCCCTGGCCCGCAAGATCCCGCAGGCTTCGGCCAGCATGGCCGCCGGCGAGTGGAAGAAGAAGGAGCTGGAAGGCACCGAAATTGCCGGCAAGATGCTGGGACTGATCGGCCTGGGCAACATCGGTCAGGCGGTGGCCCGCCGGGCCGCCGCGCTGGGGATGAAGGTTATCTTTTACCGGCGCACCCCCACCGAGGTGCCCTTTGCCCGGCAGGTCAGCCTGGATGAACTGCTGCGCGAAAGCGATTACATCTCACTCCACGTGCCCAAAACAGCCGAGACGACCAACCTCCTCAACGCCGAAGCGTTTGCCAAAATGAAGCAGGGGGTCTATATCGTCAACTGCGGCCGGGGGGGCACGCTCGACGAGGATGCCCTGTACGATGCCCTGGTGAGCGGCCGGGTGGCCGGTGCGGCGCTGGATGTCTATGCCGATGAAAAGGTAAACCCCGGCAACGCCCGGCTCTTCAGCCTGAAGGACAAAAACGGCTTCAATCTGGTCATCGGCTCGCCGCACATCGGGGCCAGCACGGTCGAAGGTCAGGGCCGTGTTGGCGCCGAGGTGGCCGAGATCCTGATTGACTTTTACCGCCAGCATTTGTAGGGCAACTGCGAGCAGTTGCCTTACAAACCAGGAGGAGATCCATGGCCACAATCGCGCCCTTTCGCGGCATCCGCTACAACCCACACAAGGTCGGTGACCTGAGTCGGGTCGTCAGCCAGCCTTACGACCGCATCGGCCCCGATCTGCAGGCCCGCTACTACGACCTGCACCCGTATAACATCGTGCGCCTGATCCGGGGCCAGGAGTATGAGGATGACACGGCGGAGCAGAATGTCTACACCCGCGCCCGCGACTACTATGGCAGTTGGCTGGACGCTGGCTATCTGCTGCGCGACCTGGCACCTGCCTTCTACGTCTACCACCAGACCTTCACCCTGCCTGACGGCCGGGAGCTGACCCGCAAGGCGTTCATCGCCGCCTTGCAGTTGACCGAATTCAGCGAGGGGATCGTCCTGCCCCACGAGCGGACCCTGTCGGGTCCCAAGGTGGACCGTCTGAACCTGCTGCGCGCCACGGCGTTCAACTTTGAGCTGATCTTTATGCTCTACCCCGATCCCGACAATCGGATCAATGCCCTGTTCGACGCGGCGATTGCCCATCGCCCGCCCGATGTCAACGTGCGGGAGCTGTTTGAGCAAGATGTGCAGCAACGGCTGTGGGTTGTGAGTGATCCGCAGGTGCTGGCTGCGGTGACGGCTGAGATGGCCCCCAAAACCGGCCTGATCATCGCCGACGGGCATCATCGCTACGAGACGGCACTCAACTACCGGGCCGAGATGAGGCAGAAATCCCCCGATGCCCCGGCCAACGCCGCCTTCCACTATGCCCTGATCAGCTTTGTCAGCATGGACGATCCCGGCCTGATCATCCTGCCCACCCACCGCCAGATCCACAGCTACACGGCCAGGACGCCGGCCGAGATCCTGGAGGGCGCAGCCGCTTACTTTGAGGTGACGCCGCTGGCCGACCGGGCCGCGCTGGAGGTAGCCCTGGCCCAGGCCACAGCCGACGACCGGCGCCTCGGCTTTTACGACGGCCGCTACTTCCTGCTGCGGCTCAAGGACCCGACCATTATGGACCGACTCGTGCCCGACCGCGCTCCGGAGTGGCGGCGGCTGGATGTGAGCATCCTCCACGAACTGCTCATCGAGCGGGTGATGGGCATTACCAGGCAGCAGGTCGAAGCCAAAGAGTACCTGGACTATTTCCGCAACCTGGACCAGGCGCTGGCCGGGGTGGATGCCGGTCAGGCGCTGTGCGTCTTTATCCTCAATCCGACACGCATCGCCGAGGTGAAAGCCTGCTCCAGCCGGGGGGAAAAGATGCCGCAAAAGTCCACCGACTTTTACCCCAAGATGATCTCCGGCCTGGTGCTGATGGATGTGGGGGCGGGCGAGCGTTTGGGGTAGCCGGGGACGGGGGGCCGGGGACATTGCCCCCATTGGCATCAAGGCGGGGGCGATTGGAAATCACACCGGCAGGGGCGGAGCGCCGCTCTGCCCCTGCCGGCCGTCCGCCTGCGCGGATGCCTGACCGCAGGCCCTTATTGGGGGTCATATGGCCTGTATCCTTGTAACCAACGACGATGGCATCGAAGCGGCCGGGCTGCGGGCGCTGCTCCAGGCTGTCAGGCCGCTGGCCCGCCTGGTGGTCCTGGCCCCGGACCACAACTGGTCGGCAGCGGGCCACACCAAGACGATGCACAAGCCGCTGCGGGTGACCCCTTACTCCTTCAACTGTTCAGGGGCGGAGCCGGCGCTCAATGGCGTTCAGGCCTATACCACCACCGGCGCGCCCTCCGACTGCGTGGCCCTGGCCCTGCTGGGCATCCTGCCCGAAAAGCCCGACCTGGTGGTGGCGGGCATCAACCAGGGGGCGAACCTGGGCCACGACCTGACCTACTCCGGCACGGTGGCGGCGGCGATGGAAGCGGTCATCTTTGGCCTGCCGGCCGTGGCGGTGTCGCTCGACAGCTACAACAGCCACGACTTTGCCTTTGCCGCGCAGGTGGCTGCCGGGGTGGTCGGCCAGGTGATGGAGCATGGGCTGCCACCGGGGGTGTTTCTCAACGTCAACGTGCCCTGCCGCCCACCTGACCAGATCGCCGGTGTGGCCATCACCCGGCTGGGGAGGCGGGTGTACCGCGACCTGCTCATCGAGCGCCTGGACCCACGCGGCCAGCCCTACTACTGGATCGGCGGCGAGCCTCCCGGCGGCCACCTGGACGAAGGCACCGATATCTGGGCCGTATCCCAGGGATATATCTCCATCACACCGGTCCACCTGGACATGACCGCCCACGACCTGATCCCTGAATTACAAAGCTGGCGCTTTCCATAGGTCATTTGTCATCGGTCCATGCTCACCGAACGTTGGACGCGGCTGGGCTCTGCCATCCGGCAAGGGGTGCGGAACTATGGCCGGATCCTGGCCTATGTGCGGCCCTACCGCTGGCACCTGGTCCTGTCGGCCATCTGCCTGGTTCTGATCAGCCTGCTGGGGCTGGCCATGCCCTGGGCGGTGCAGAGGCTGGTGGACCTGGTAGCCGTAAGCCAGGATTTCAGCCAGATGAACCCCCTGGTCCTGCTGCTGGCCGTCATCCTGAGCCTGCGTTCTGCCCTGGGCTTTGTCCAGACCTACCTGCTCGCCTATGCCGGCGAACGGGTGGTCGCCACCCTGCGGCGGGAGATCTATGAGCATCTGCTGTCCCTGTCCCTCGGCTTTTTTGCCGGGCAGCGGGTGGGCGAGATCGTATCGCGCCTGAGCAACGATGTCCAGGTTATCCAGGGGGCGATCACCAGCAACCTGGTGGTGCTGTTGCAGCAGGTTGTCTCGGCCGTTGGGGTGATCGTCATCGTCTGGCTGATGAACTGGCGGCTGACGCTGCTGATGGCGGTGGCCATGCCGGGCATGGTCCTGACCACCCGGCTGATGGGCCGGCGCATCCGCCAGATCGCCTTTCAGGTGCAGGACGCGCTGGCCGAGGCGTCGGCGGTGGTCGAAGAGACGATAGGCGGCATCCGCATCGTCAAATCGTTCGCCCGCGAGGAGTACGAGATCGGGCGCTACCGTCAGCAGGTGGACAGCCTGTTCCAGGCGGCCATGCGCCGGACACGCCTCTATGCCACCCTGGGGCCGCTCATCTCCCTGTTTGTGTATGGCAGCCTGATCCTGGTGCTGTGGGTGGGCGGGCAGGAGGTGCTGCACGGACGGCTCACGCCTGGTCAGCTCATCGCCTTTCTGTTCTATGCGGTCATGCTCACCGGGCCGCTGGGCAGCTTTGCCGGGTTGTACGGTCAGGTCCAGGCAGCTCTGGGCGCGACCAACCGCGTCTTTGAGTTGCTGGACACACGGCCTGAAATCGTGGACGATCCGGAGGCCCAACCGTTGCCGCCCATCGTCGGCCATGTGGCTTTTCAGGACGTGAGCTTTGAGTATGACCCTCGCCAGCCGGTGCTACAACATGTCACTCTGGAAGCCAGGCCGGGTGAAATCGTGGCCCTGGTCGGCCCCAGCGGTGTGGGCAAGACGACGCTGGTCAACCTCATCCCCCGTTTTTATGACCCGACGGGCGGCACCATCACCATTGACGGCCACGACATCCGCCGGGTGACCCTCCGCTCCCTGCGGGACCAGATCGGCATTGTGCCTCAGGAGACGCTGCTGTTCAGCGACACCATCGCCAACAACATCCGCTATGGCAGGCTGGATGCGACTCAGGCAGAGATCGAAGCGGCAGCGCGGGCGGCCAACGCCCATGATTTTATCGTCAACGAGCTGCCTGACGGCTACGACACCCAGGTCGGCGAGCGGGGCATCAAGCTCTCCGGCGGGCAGCGGCAACGGGTGGCCATTGCCCGGGCCATCCTCAAGAACCCCCGCATTTTGATCCTGGATGAGGCCACCTCCTCTCTGGACACCGAGTCGGAGCAGTTGGTGCAGGAGGCTCTGGAACGGCTGATGCACCCCGACGACGAGAAGAGTGGGGGGCGGACCACATTCGTCATCGCCCATCGGCTGTCCACCATCACCAACGCCGACCGGATCGTGGTGCTGCATGAGGGGCGGGTGGTGGAGCAGGGCACACACGCCGGGCTTCTGGCTCAGGAGGGCAGCCTGTACCGCCATTACCATGCCTTGCAGTTCCGGTGGAATGAGTAGCTCGACCCTGTTCGATTCGACCTCACCCCTACCCCCTGGCCCCCTTCCCCTTCCGAATTCCGAATTCCGAATTCCGAATTCCGAATTCGGAGGAGAGGGGAAGGGAGTTGGGGGATGGGGTGAGGTCCACCCCGGCTGCCATTTATGTTAATTTAACATTGTCGAGGTAGCTCGACGGGGAATGTGCGTTGAGCCTGGTGCATTGGATTGTAGACCTGTTCAACGCCCTGGCTGCCTGGTATTACCGGCGCAAGTATGGGGCGGCGGCCCGACAGTTGGGGCGACCGGCGCCGGAGGAGGCGGATGAGCAGCGCGGTTTTCTCATCATCGAGATTGACGGGCTGGCCTACGAGTATCTGCGCCGGGCATTGCGGCAGGGATATTTGCCCCACCTGGCCCGTCTGATCGCCGGACGAAGGCTCAAACTGGCCCGCTGGCGCTGTGGCCTGCCCAGCACCACCCCTGCCTCGCAGGCCGGCATCCTGTATGGCAACAACTGGGACATCCCCGGCTTCCGCTGGTACGATAAGGCGACCGGCGAGGCGGTCTTGTGCAAGCTGCCTGGCGTGGCGCGGACCATCCAGGAGCGGATCTCAGCCGGGCGGGTCGGCCTGTTGCGTGGCGGGTCGAGCTACACCAACCTGTTCGACGGTGATGCCCGCCTGGCGCTGTTCACCCTGTCGGCCTTGGGGCGCGATCACCTCTTTGAGAATGTACGGGGCCTGGGTTTCCTGATCCTGTTCGCCCTGAGCCCCTTGCGCCTCGTCCGGGTCATCGGCCTTTCGTTGTGGACCTGGCTGGTCTACCTGGTCAAACGCCTGGCGACATGGGTGCGGGTGGGACCCCGTAACTCCCATTTCACCTTCCTGGGCCCTCTGCTGGAGATTGTGAACAACATCATCTTCCGCGAGGTGACGACCTTTAGCGTGATGGTAGACGTGTATCGCGGGATGCCGTCCATCTATGCAGCCTATACCGGCTATGACGAGATCGCCCATCATTTTGGGGCCGATAGCCGGGAAGCATTCCGTGCCCTGCGGGACATTGACCGGCAGATTCGGCAGATTGACCGGATGCGGCAGCTTTACCGGCGGCGGGAGTATGACCTGTATATCCTGTCCGACCACGGCATGACCCCGTCGGTGCCCTTCCGTCGGGCCTACGGGCAGACGCTGGAGCAATGGATCGCCGCTCACACCGGGCAAAAGATGGGAGAAACAGGCGGTGAGGGGGAAACGGAAGGGTTGTCGGAGGTCCGCATCCGCTTCCTGCTGGACGAGATCCGCCAGTTGGAGGCCCGGCCCCATCGCCCCTTGCCGGCGCAACTGCTGCGGGCTGCCCGGCAGCGGTTGGAGGAACAACTGATCGGGGAGATGCTGGCAACCGGGTGGGACCTGAACCGCCGCAACTCGATCTCGGTGCGGAATTCGGGTTCCCTGTCGCACGTGTACTTTGACGTCACCCCCCGGCCTATGGACCTGAGTGAGATCGCCCTGCTCTATCCCGGCCTGTTGGATGCCCTGGTCTGCCATCCAGGGATCGGGTTGGTGGTGGGCCGGGAGGGGGAGGAAGTGGTGATCGCCGGGCAGAGTGGCACGCTGTGGCTGGGTCCGACGGGTCGGCGGATGCAGGGGGAGAACCCGCTGGCCTCTCAGCCCGATCCGGACTGGGCGGCGGAGCAGATCGCCCGTCTGGCCCGTTTCCCTCACGCCGGCGACCTGATCCTGTTGGGAGCCTGGGATGGGGAACGGGTGGTGAGCTTTGAAGAGCAGGTGGCGTCGCACGGCGGGTTGGGCGGGCCGCAGGATTGGCCGTTTCTGGCCTTTCCGCCGGGGAAACGAATCCTGGTGAAAGGGATCGGGAATGCGGAGGAGGTGTATGTGCGGCTGGTGGGAGTGTATGGCCGATAACCATACAGCCCATCATTGGACATTTTCCCCCACCTCAAGTATAATTGCTGACAGCCATCTGGGGTTGAGGTGCTCGACCCTGTTCGATTCGATCTCACCCCCTGTTGGGGGATGATTTTCAGGTCCTTTGTGTCCTTTGTGTCCTTGGTGGTAAGCCTTTCAGACCGGCTCTAACTCCTGTCACTGACAGGAGTTACGCAGTTGACCCGGCAGGCTGACCACAAAGGCACCAAGACACGAAGAATTACCAAGAAATCTTTGCCTTTGTGTCTTGGTGGTGAAAATGCCATCCATTGCGTAAGTCCTGTCACTGAAAATCGGAGTTCCCCATGCTCGCTCAAGTCACCAGCTTTGCCCTCATCGGCCTGGATAGCACCCTTGTCTCGGTCGAGGTGGACATCAGCCGCGGGCTGCCCTCCCAGATCATCGTCGGCCTGCCCGATGCGGCCGTGCGCGAATCGTCCGAGCGGGTGCGGGCGGCCATCACCAATTCGGGCCTGATCCATCCCCGCGGCCGGCTGACGGTCAACCTGGCCCCCGCCGACCTGCGCAAGGAAGGCCCGGCCTACGACCTGCCGATCGCCGTCGGCATCCTGCTGGCCACGGAGCAGGTGAGCGCCGATCTGTCCCGCGCCGGGCTGGTGGGCGAGCTGTCGCTGAACGGCGAGGTACGGAGTGTGACCGGCGTGCTGCCCATGGCCGCCGCCGCCCGCGAGCAGGGGCTCACGACCCTCTATGTGCCAGCCGACAACGCCGCCGAAGCCGCCCTGGTGCAGGGCCTGGAGGTGATCCCGGTGGCCAGCCTGGCCGGGCTGGTCGGTCATTTGCACGGCTACGCGCCCATCAAACCGTTCCACAACCCACTGCCGGCCGAGGCCTCCCCGCCGGTTTATCCGGTGGATTTCCGCGACATCAAGGGGCAGGAGCATGTCAAACGGGCGCTGGAGGTGGCGGCAGCCGGGGGACACAATGTGCTGATGAGCGGCCCACCCGGCGCCGGCAAAACCCTTCTGGCGCGGGCCGTCCCCTCCATCCTGCCGCCCATGACCTTCGACGAGTCGCTGGTTGTGACCAAAATCTACAGCGTGGCCGGGATGCTGCCGGCCGAGATGCCTCTCATCCGCCATCGGCCGTTTCGTGCCCCCCACCACACCATCAGCTATGCCGGGCTGGTGGGCGGCGGCCATGTGCCCCGACCGGGCGAGATCTCCCTGGCCCACCGGGGGGTGCTCTTTCTGGATGAACTGCCCGAGTTCGGCCCCAAATTGCTGGAAATGCTGCGTCAGCCGCTGGAAGACCGGCAACTGACCATCGCCCGCAGCTCCGGTTCCCTGACCTTCCCCACCAATTTCATGCTGATCGGGGCCCAAAACCCCTGCCCATGCGGCTACTACGGCGACCCGGTCAAAGAGTGCACCTGCTCCCCGATCATGATCAGCCGCTATCAGAAGCGCATCTCCGGCCCCCTGTTGGACCGGATTGACATTCACATCGAGGTGCCGCGCGTCGAGTATGAAAAGCTGTCGGACGACCGGCTGGGGGAGCCATCGGTTGCCATCCGCGCCCGGGTGGAGGCAGCGCGGGAACGCCAGCGCCGCCGCTTCGAGGGCACAGCCCTGCTGACCAACGCCGACATGGGGCCGGCCGAGGTGCGGGAGTATTGTCCGCTCGACGAGGCGGGGCGGAGCCTGCTGCGGGCAGCCATGCAGCAGCTCCAGATGAGCGCCCGCGCCTACCACCGCATCCTGAAGCTGGCGCGGACCATCGCCGACCTGGCCGGCAGCGAAAAGATCCAGACCGTGCACCTGGCCGAGGCGATCCAGTACCGACCCCGGCGGCAGAGCTGAGTTTCTGCTCGATGTGGAGTGGTCAGGTCACACCACCAACTGGAGTGTCGTGACCACCCTTCCTGCCCGTTCGTGACGCGCCGTCAGTCTGACCGTCCCACCCTGGGGAGCGTGCACCACCCATTCTACCTTGGCCCGATCCTCTGTGACATCCGCCGAGAAAAAGCTGCCGCTCACCGATGAGGGCTTGTAGGCGCGCCCTTCCAACTGCCCTGCCTCCTCCCGCGCCTTACCGGTTTGGAGCGACGCCCCTTCCGGCAGCTCGATCTCACACACCACCCCGCGCACGACCTTCTTGTTCAGCGCGTTCCTGGTCACATAGGTCGGCAGCCAGCCGGTGTTTTGCACCACCAGCCGCACGTGATAGGTCCCTCCGCCCAGCGGTCTGGCGCTGGCCTCGTACAACTCCAGGCGGGGTGAGATCAGCAGGTGCCACACCAGCCACCTGGGAAAGCGGGCAATCTCCTGTTCGAGAAACTCAGGGGGTGGATTCCTGAAGGCGTAGAGCTGGTTCCAGCCGCCCAGCTCAACCTGACCCAACTGAGGGTGCTCAAAGGGATACCAGGCCACATAGCCCTGACCATTCAACACCTCGTCGCTCCATTTGAGCATCTTCAGGTCATCCTCCAGGCTGTGCTCGCGATACCAGTCAATATACTTGTATTCGCTGATGCCGGCCTGTCGCTGCGGACTCCAAATCTCCACCGTCCAGGCAAAGACCCCCACATGGTCGAACAGCCAATCATCGAACCCGCCGGTCGTCACCTCTTTGGGGTGGTAAAGGAAGTCGTGATAGGTGCTGACGGCCGGATAGCCGGTGATCTCGGTGCCCTTTTTCCCGATCTTCTCATAGGTCCACAGGTCCTCGGTGGGCATCTCCTTGTCCTCGCGGTCGCTATAGGGCCGCAGCAGCAGGCCGCTGAAGGTGTGAAAGGTCACACCCCCGCAGATGTTGGGATGGTGGACAATAAAATGGGCCAGCGCCCGGGTCTCAGCTTCCGAAGTGGGATACGGCCCGGCCCCCTCCTGCTGATATTCCTGCCGCCAGTTGAACGGAAAGTTGCGGTTCAGGTCCAGCCCTTCCTTGTCGGGTTGCATCTGGATCAGCACCCCGTCATAGTTCTCGATCCGCCCTTCAGGCAGCAAGCGGTAATACTGCCCCCCTGTCTCGGCCGGCTCGCGGCGCACCAGGAGGCGGGGCTCCTCCGGGCAGACCTTCCACGGCCCGTTGGGATCGGGAATGCGCATCATCAGCATCCGGCCATCGCCATCCACATCCTCCCGCACCAGGCCACCCAGGGGTTCTTCATCATAGGGGTATGGGCGTGTGCTGGAGCGGATGATCTTGGGCCTGTCGGCCAGGGCCCATTCAGCGCCGTCGGGATTCACACGCGGGCAGAGATAAAAGGCCCGCGTGTCCAGGCAGCGGGTGACTTCCGGGTCGGAGCCATAGGCCGTGACCAGGTAGTGGATCAGATAGAGGCAGGCGGTGGAGGGAGAAAGCTCACTGGCGTGGATGTTGCCATCCACCCACAGGGCAGGTTTGTGCTCGGCCGGACCGGTGTCCAGGTTGGTCACCGTCACCAGCCAGATGTCACGCCCCTCATAGCTCTGGCCGATGCTCTCCAGGCGCACAAGATGGGGGGATTCCCCGGCAAATCCCCGCAGGATGCGGGTCAGATCGTCGTAGCGATAGCAGGTATCGAATCGAACTTCAGGCATCTCTTCTCCTCTTGTTCCAGATCAGGATCCAAAAAGCAGCCAGGAAACGCAATCCGGCAAACAGGGCCAACGCCAGCGGCACATGCACCACACCGGCGATCAGCGGGCCGATCAGCGAGCCGAGCAGGAGCGCGGCATTGAGCGCCAGGTTGTACCAGGCCAGGTGAGCAGGGCGGTCGTCCGCCGGAATCTCTTCCAGCAAATAGTTGGTCAACGCCCCGCTGACCAGCGACCAGCCCAACCCACCGCTGGCCGAGCCGACCAGGAATAGCCCCAGGCCACGGGCAGCAGCCATGAATGCCGGATAGGAAGCCATCAACATCCCGCCCACAGCCGTCACCCGCTGGTTGCCCAATCGCCGCACCAGCCAGGCCAGCCGGATCGAACCGACAAAGACGCTCACATAAAACACAGCCGTCCCCAGGCCGATCTCCCGGTCGGCCAGGTGCAGGTTGTGGACCCAGTGGAGCGGGAAGAGGGGGATCGCCAGGTGGATGGTCAGGTAGAAGGTAAACAGCACCAGGATCAACCGGCCATAGGCCCCCCTGAGGATACCCATCTGCAACAGCCGTCGCCCCCGACGGCGCAACAGGAAGCGCAGGGCCGCCCCAGGGTTGAGGCTATCCACCTGAAAGCGGACCCGGCCCGGCCAGGCCAGGTCGCCCAGGCCGCGCCCCACGCGGGGGCGGGGCTGCCCGTTGGGATTGGGGGTCAGAAACCAGAGGTGGAAGGTGCTCATGACCGCACCCACAAAGCCCAGGCCAAAGACGACCTGATAGCCGGTGGGGAACGGCAGCCGGTCGAGGATCTGGCCGCACAGCAGCGAGACGACGATAAAGGTCACCGACAGGAGCGCATTGCGGATGCCGACCACATGGCCGCGCCATTCCGGCGGGACCGCGTCGGCAAAGAGGGCATTAAAGCCCACTGCCAGGGCAGTGCCGGGGATGCTCATCAGCAACGTCAGCCCGATCAGGGTCCACACCTGCCCCTGGGGACCCAGCAGCCAGGGCAGAGGCACCCACAGCAGGTAGAAAAAGCGATGAAACGCCGCCATCCAGAAGATGGCCGGGCCAAGCGGCTGTTTCTCCAGCCAGCGGCCGGCCGGCAGCGTGGCCAGCAGATTGACGACGGCCGGCCCGGCGCTCAACAGGCCGATCTGAAAGGCACTTGCCCCCAGACGGGCCGCGTAGACAGAGACAAAGGACAGGGCACTGGCCGCCAGGACGCCATACCAGGCGATGTCGAAGTACAGATGGCGAAAGTTGGTCCGGTAGGCAGCCGGCACCGGCGGGCCGGAGCGGAACAGGGAGCGGCCAGGCACGTTTATCTTCCTTCCGACATCCGCCGTTTGAGGGTGGCAATCTCGGCGATAGGGGTCGGATCGGCCCCATAGAGGGCGGCCAGGTAACAACTGACATAATCGCCCAACTGCACCCCGGCCAGGGCCTGGGCCAGCTTTGATCTGCCCGGCACCGGCACCGCGTGGCAGGCGATCCCCTGCTCTTCCAAAATCTGACGGGTGAGATCAAGGCGGAGCCGGTTGCGCGGTTGCAGGCCCTGGCCGGTCAGGAACAGAACACACAGCCGGTCGGCAGCCCCCGCCGGGAAATGGAGGCCCGACAGGGCGTTGTGGTCCATCTCCGGCAACACCTCAAAATAAGCCCACCCCTTGCCGTTCTCATTGAACTGGCACTTCCAGCGCCGTGCCACCGGGGCCAACACCTCCGCGCCCACGACAACCGGCACCCGGCCGTACAACGCCTGGGCCACTTGTCTGGCCCGGTTCCGCTCCACAGGGCTGTCGGGGGCCAGCTCCGCCCCCCAGCTTTCCAGGAGCGACAACCCTTCCTGCAGATCGGCTTCCAGGTCACCGACCGCGCCCAGCGCCCGCAGAATGCCCAGCAGAGAGACAAACAGATAGCCCACTGCCGCGCGGGGCATCGAGCGATAGTGAAAAGAGAGCAGAGGCACTCCCCATTCTCCGGCCAGGCGGGCCAGTCGGCCGCCGGTGGTGACGGCCAGCAGAGGGCAGCCTCGCTCGTGAGCCGCCTCAAAGGCCGACAGTGTCTCCTCGGTATCGCCCGAATAGCTGGAGCCGATAACCAGCGTGTGCTCGTCGGCCCAGGCCGGCAGCCCATAGTCGCGGTGGACCAGGATGGGCAGGGGGGCGCTGTCGGCCACCACTGCTGCGGCCAGGTCCCCGCCGATGGCCGAACCGCCCATGCCGGCGATCAGCACCTTGTTGGCCCGTCGGTGGTGAGGGGGCAGCTTCAAGTCACGGGTCAAAGCCCAGGCCTGGCGGCATTGATGGGGCAGGGCGGCCACATGGTTCAGCATCCCCTCCCGATCCGGTTCGCGCTGCGCCGTCACGTCGTCCAGATTGTCCATATTCCCTGTCACCTCCATTGCCAGCCGGTAGATCTCCCGTCGAGGCCAGCCCGACAGGGCGCTCAGTTGCCGACCGACTTCCCTGGCGCTGAGGCCCTGCCCCAGCCGCGCCCGGACTTCCGCCCGCAGCCGGGCTTCCTCCCACCGGTCTGTCGGCTGCCGTGCCCCCCCGATGACCAGGGCACACCCCAACCAGTCGGCCCGGGCCACCACCTGTCCTGCTGCCTCCCCCAATCTGCCCCGCCAGACCATCTCTGTCCCTTCCCCAGAGACCACCACGACGGCCAGCGGCCGGTCGCCCAGGGCGTCGTCCAGACAGGCCAGCGTATCGGGCAGGGAGGCCGGCGAGGCCAGGATCAGCAGCGTGCGCCGTTCGCCGGCCACGGCAGCCAGCAACGCCTGACGCTCGTCGGGCTGAGCGGGCAGAGATCCCAGACAAATAAAACTGTCGGCCGGCAGGCCCGACAGGATCAGGGCTGTCACCGGCAGAGAGGGTCCGGGCACCGGCACAACGGGGAAGCCGCCTTCCAAAGCGGCGCGGATCAGCCCACTGGCCGACACCGAGGGGCCAGCCCGCCGCTCATCCAGGAGCAGCGCCACATCACCCGTTTCCAGAGCGGCCAGGATGGCCTCTGTGTCAGTCACGGGCACCGACGGCGCAGCCAACCCGCAGCCGACCGGCAGGTCAGGGGCCGGGGTCCCCTCATCGGTGACGAGGAGAGCCACTTCCTCCAGGGTCCGCTGCGCCCGGAAGGTCAGCTCATCGGCGCGGCCTGCCGGCACGCCGACAATATACAGAGTGCCCATCATCCAGGGGAGCCGCAGCTCCGGCGGCCCCCATGACCCGGTTGCGCCTATTTGTCAGGCACAGGTGCGGCAGGGCTGATCTTTTTGATCTTGGCGATCAGGCGGCGGCGTTCCTGTTGGTCGGTCGCATGGGCCAGTCGCTTGCGCAGGAACGCCACTTTGCGCCGTCGCCGCTGCCGACGCCTGAGATCGCGCATCGGTTGCCGAGACATCGTCGTTTTGCTCCTCCTGATTCCAAGTCAACGGTTGCTGATTGTACCACAAATCGGCAGCATGGCAAACAAATGCTGCGCAAGAGGGGGCTGCACCTCATAGGCGATGCTGCCAGGTCACAGACCTGGCGGGAGCAGCAAAGTGGACCTCACCTCATCCCCCAACCCCCTTCCCCTCTCCAACCCCCTCCCCAGCCCTCCCCCGAAGCGGGGGAGGGAGTTGGGAAAGGGGAAGGGGGCCAGGGGGTAGGGGTGAGGTCCCCTCGCTCGGCGGGGGTCTGTGACGTTCGGCGGGGGTCTGTGACGCTCGGCGAGGGTCT
>Ga0209162_1002567_pt1 | contig 15673 bp, 15 predicted proteins | sample YNPNPMetaG_FD_187121 | JGI IMG/M metagenome (GOLD analysis project Ga0209162, IMG submission 187121) | Anoxygenic and chlorotrophic microbial mat microbial communities from Yellowstone National Park, USA - YNP NP MetaG (SPAdes) (version 2) ... | reverse complement strand
TCTGCCGGCCCGACGCCCTGGTGGTGCTGATGGGGCCGTCCACCCCGCTCTGGCCGGGGTTCTTCGACCGGGGCGTGGACGTGCTCGCCGGCTCACGGGTGACGGACGTTGAAGCCGTGCTGCGCGCCGTCGGCCAGGGGGCTACCTTTCGCCAGTTAAAGCACGCTGGTATCCGATTCGCCGCCATGTGGAGAGGTCAGCCTGCCAGCAAGAACATATTGGGAGGGTATGACAATGGATAACGCTCTGGCTTTCAAGGCCACCTGCCTGTGGTTCGCGCTACGGGATCGCTTTTCACCCCCAGACCAGATCTTGCGCGAGGCCGGCCTCCAGCCCGGGTTCCACGTGCTGGACTACGGTTGCGGCCCGGGCAGCTATACCCTCGCAGCGGCAGCGGCGGTCGGACCATCGGGCAAGGTATACGCCGCCGACATCAACCCCCTGGCGGGGCAACACGTGCAACGGGTTGCCCTCAGCAAGGGCCTGAGAAACGTCGAGACGATCCTTACCGATTGCGCCACCGGCCTGGACGCCGCCAGCGTGGACGTGGTCCTGCTGTACGACACGTACCACGACCTGGCCGATCCCGCCAGCGTATTGGCCGAGCTGCACCGGGTGCTCAAGCCCGGCGCTACCCTATCCTTCAGCGACCATCACCTGACCGACGACGAGATTCGGACCGGCGTGGCCGGCAGCGGCCTGTTCCGACTATCGGGCAAGGGCACCAAGACATATAGCTTCACGAAAGAGGGACAATAACCATGATCAGTGTGGATCAAGTGCGCGACGCCCTGCAGGGCGTCATGGACCCGGAGTTGCACCGCAGCATCGTGGACCTGGGCATGGTCCGGGACATCCGGGTGAAAGGCCGCCAGGTGCGCTTCACCCTGGCCCTCACCACCAAGACCTGCCCGCTCAAGGGCCAGCTCGTGGACGCGGCGAAAGCGGCGATCCAGGCATTGGATGGCGATCTGGACGTGCAGGTGAACGTAGCAGAGATGACGCCGGCCGAGCGCGAGCGGCTCTTCGGCCCGGCCAAAGAGGATGAACCCCTGGCCGCCCGCTTCAACGAGGTCCGGCGCGTGGTGGCCGTGATGAGCGGCAAGGGCGGCGTGGGCAAGTCGTCCGTGGCCGGGCTGCTGGCGGTGGCCCTCAAGCGCCAGGGGCAGCGGGTGGGCGTATTGGACGCGGACATCACCGGCCCCAGCATCCCACGCATGTTCGGCGTCCACCACCTTCCCCTGCACGGGCCGGTGGGCCTGATCCCGCCGGTGAGCCGCACGGGGATCGCCATCATGTCCATCAACCTGCTCCTGCCGGACGAGGACGAGGCCGTGATCTGGCGCGGCCCGCTCATCGGCGGGGCCATCCGGCAGTTCTGGAACGAGGTAGTGTGGGGGCAGTTGGATATGCTGGTGATTGACCTGCCGCCGGGCACGTCCGACGCCTCCCTCACCGTCATGCAGTCCATCCCCCTGAACGGCGTGGTGCTGGTCACGTCGCCTCAAGACCTGGCCGGGATGGTGGTGCGCAAGGCCGCCCACATGGCCGGGCACCTCCACGTGCCCATCCTGGGGCTGATAGAGAACATGGCCTACCTGGATTGCCCCGGCTGCGGCCAGCGCATCCACCTCTTCGGCCCCAGCAACGCCGAGGACACCGCCGCCCGCCTGGGCGTGCCACTCCTGGGCAGCCTGCCGCTGGACCCGGAGCTGGCCCTGTGGTGCGACGAGGGGCGCATCGAGGACTACCGGGGCGCGGACTTTGCGCCGATTGCCGAGGCGATCCTGGAACTCATGCCGACGATCCAGACCGTGCCGATCATGCCGTGAGCGCGACCGCCGACGGCGGCCCACGGACCGCCGGTGATGCTATACTAACCGTACGCTGAAATTTCCACCATCTGGCAGGGCTTTGGAACACGAACCCCACGAAAGAGCACGAAAGGTACGAAAGGCGGGGCGTCTTTCGTGTTTTTCGCGTGATTTCGGGGCCTTCGTGATCCAAAGGCGCGTACAACCGGAAAATTCGGCGTGCGCTTGGTATATCTCCGGCTTTGCTCAGAACGGCGGTCGGCAGTCTGTGGTCGGCGGTCTGGCCCCGGCAAACCGGGGAATTCATAGACGCCACACAGAGGCCAACCCATGTCATACAGCGACAAAGTGTTAGACCATGCCCGCAACCCACGTCACGTGGGGTTCATCGAGGATGCCGACGGCGTAGGCGTGATCGGCGACCCCACATGCGGCGACTTTGTGGTCATGACTATTCGAGTCCGCGATGGGCACATCGCCGACGTGCGCTACCAAATCCGGGGCTGCGGCGCGGCCATCGCCACGTGCAGCGCGGCCGCCGAGCTGGTGTTCGGCCAGCCCCTCGAGATCGCCGAGACGCTCACGGACGAGGACGTGGTGCGGGCGTTGGACGGCCTGCCGCCGGAAAAGCTGCACTGCTCCAACCTGGCGGCCTCGGCCCTCCACGCAGCCCTGGACGACTATCGGCGTCGCCAAAAGGTAGACCTGCACGACTGGCGATCCCTGTACGCGCGCTAGACCGGAGGAAACCATGCCCATCTACGAATATCAATGCGGAAGCTGCGGCCGGCGGGTGGAGGTCTGGCTACGCGCCAGCGACGACCAGCCGCACTGCCCGGCCTGCGGCAGCGCGGCGCTGGAGAAGCGGTTCTCGCCGGCCCACGCGCGCGTGAACCAGGACGGTCGTGGCTCCAAAACCACCTGCTGCGGCCAGGAGGAACGTTGCGCCAAACCGCCATGTGGTGCTGGCAACTGTCATCGCCGATAGCCAGCCACGAGCAACGAGTAACCAACAACCAAACCAAAACCGGGAAAAGGAGGTCAACATGGTACGAGGACAAGGTCAAGGACGAGGTCAAGGTCAAGGTCAGGGGTCGGGCCGGGGCGGCGGCCGCGGTCGCCAGGGCGGCACCAAGGCTGGCGCTGGCCCCGGCGGCAACTGCGTCTGCCCGGCGTGCGGTCACAAATCGCCCCACGTGGCCGGCCAGCCCTGCTACGAGGTCAAATGTCCCAAGTGCGGCACCCAGATGGTTCGTGAATGAACCGAAGGCGTGCAACACGCAGCACGTAACACACGTCACACGAGGGGGTAACATGGCTCATATCGTCGCAGTCAATTCCAGCCAGCGCCGCCAGGACCCCAAGACAGACGTGCGCGCCGGCGAGTTGCGCGCCAGCCACGGCCTGGTGGGCGATGCCCATGCGGGCCTGAGCGAGCGCGAGGTCAGCCTGCTGGCCCTGGAGAGCATCCAGCGCGTCAACCAGGAGCACGGCCTGGACGCCCGGCCCGGCAGCTTTGCCGAGAACCTGACCACGGCCGGGCTGGACCTGCTGAGCCTGGCCGTGGGCGACCGGCTGCGGGCTGGCGACGCGCTCCTGGAGGTGGTGCAGATCGGCAAGCCGGCCGATGTGGCCCACACCTACAACTATCGCGGCGTCTCCATCCTGCCCCGGGAGGGCGTCTTCTGCCGCGTGATGGTGGGGGGCGTGGTCCGGGCCGGCGATCCCATCGCCCGGGTGGGCGACGCAGGTAGCGGGGAGCGGCAAGCGGGGAACGAGGGCAGGAGTTGAAACGTCAGCTGGAAACGCCCGCCTGAAGGCTTCGCTCCAGCCTGGCAGGGGGTAACTCGAATCCGGCTACGGCTCGAGGGGCAAAGCGGGGCTTTGGCCCCTTGTTCGTTTCACCAGCCGGCGATACAGGTTCTTGAACAATCCCTTCCAGTTCTGGCAGCAGAGCGTCCCGAGCAGGCCCACCAGGCCGGCCCCACCCAGGCCCACCGGGCAGCCCGGCTGGCCGCAGAAGGGACATTGCGCGGAGAACAGCACGTAGGCCCCGGAGAACGCGAACCACAACCCGAAGAATCGGTACAGATGCCCCAGGATCGGGTGCCTTTGCAGCACCCCGGCCTCTGCCGCCGCGCGCAGCGCCTCGATGTCGGGCCGCGTGATGCTGTCCAGCGGCCTGGCGATCAGGTACGTGTTCAGCACCCTATCTCCCAACCGCACCACGACCTCGGTGTGCGCCTCGCCCGCGTGGTCGTGCTCCGTGGCCGCGACGACCGTGGTCTCGGGCAGGTGGAACACGTCCATGACCCAGCGGCGCAGTTGGGCGTGCTGGTCATCGCCAGCCTGCGCCAGGCTGCCATTCTCCAACATCTGCGCCCCCTCTCTCGAGAATAGCCCGCTGCTCGCGGCGGCGACCACATCGCTCGCGGCGGGTCTGCGACCCGCCGCCAACGCGGGGTGGCACACCCCGCGCGAGCACAAGAGCCACGTCGCTCGCGGCGGGTCTGCGACCCGCCGCCAACGCGAGATAGCCGCCAGCGCGGGGTGGCACACCCCGCGCGAGCACAAGATAGCCGCCAGCGCGGGGTGGCACACCCCGCGCGAGCATAGGACTATCGGCGTCTGGGTCTATTCTACACCAAAGGCCCCGGCCGGTCAACAGCCGGCGCGCTACTGGCCCAGCACCCGGGCGAACGTCCGGGCTACGGTGCGCAGGTTCCCCAGCCAGTCCTCGGCCAGCGGGCTGATGAGCAGTACCTCCCCGCCGATCTCCTGGGCGATGGTCTGGGCCGCCCGGGCGCTGAACTCCGGCTGGGCAAAGACCACCTTGATCCCCTCCTCCTTTGCCTCCGCGATGAGCGCGGCCAGCTCAGCCGCGCTCGGCTCCTGGCCCCCCACCTCCACCGGGATCATCTCCAGGCCATAGTCGCGGGCAAAGTAGCCCCAGGCCGGGTGAAAGACCATGAACTTTCTGGTCTTGGCCCCGACCAGCGTCTGGCGGATCTCGGCGTCCAGCGCGTCAATGTCCTTGTGAAAAGCGTCCAGGTTCGCTTTGTACTCTGCCTGGTGCGCCGGGTCCAGTTCCGCCAACGCGGTATAAATGTTCTGCGCCTGCACCTTGACCAGCGCCGGCGAGAGCCAGACGTGCGGGTCCAGCTCGCCCTCGTGGTGCGCCTCCCCTGCCCCGTGGCTGTGCGGCGCGGTCATGGGCAGTCGCTCGATGCCAGCAGTCGTGTCCACCACCCGCATGGCCGGGTTGGCGGCCGTGAACCGGGCCATCCAGGCTTCCTCAAACTCGATGCCGATGCGCAGGTAGGCCTGGGTGTTGCTGAGCGATTTGAGCTGCTCCGGCTTCGGCTCGTAGGTGTGCGGCTCAGCCCCCGGCCCCACCATCACGCTCACCCGCACGTGCGAACCACCCACGCGCTCCACAAAGTACTTTTGCGGCACGATACTCACCGTGACGTTCAGCGGCCCCGCCGGTCCCGCCGTCGGCGCGGCCCCCGGGAGACACCCGGCGACCAGCAGCCCCACACCCCATAGCGCAATGATGACGTACAGCCGATTGACCATCTCGTCGTCCTCCTCTTGAGAGCGTTGCAGAACCCGTACGCGAAGCGTAGCCCCTCGTGGGCGTTTTTGGGGCCTGGCAACGGGCACAAGGCCCTATACTACGACCCGACGGGGCATTTCTGCAACACTCTCCTCTTGACTATTAGATTTGTTCTCTTGATCCGCGAAAATCCGCGTCCATCCGCGTCCAATTTCTTATTCAGCAACAAGTCTATTGATTAATTATTGACAAAGTTTTTCAATAACGGCCAAAAAAAAGAAGCATCAGGCTGTCGCGGTCTGACACTCGGGGCACCGGCCAAACAGTTGGAGCAGATGTTCCTCCACGCGATAGCCGGTCTGCGCCTCCACCCGCTGGATGAAGGCGTGCAGGTCATCCTCGCCGGCGAACTCGACGGCGCGAGCGCAGCCCTGGCAGATAAGGGCGTGGCGGTGGCCCGGCGCGGCCAGCAGGTAGCCGTGGCAGCCGTCCTCGCGGTGGACACGACGCACCAGGTCCAGTCCGGTCAGCAGGTTCAGGGTGCGGTACACCGTCACCAGGCCCAACTGCCGGTGCCTGGCCCGCGCCCGTTCCTGGATCTCCTGCGGCAGGAGCGGCCGGTCGGCGGCCAGCAGCGTCTCCATCACGGCCTGGCGAGGGGCGGTGATCCGACACCCGGCCTCGACCAGGCGTTGTTCCCAATCCAACATCCTACCCTCTTGAAAAAACTTTTCAATAACGAGCATACCACAACGAGGCTAATCTGTCAAGCCGCGCTTGATTGACATCCGTGCGTACCTCGACAATGTTAGATTCGACCTCACCCCTACCCCCTGGCCCCCTTCCCCTTTCCGCGGCGGAGAGGGGAAGGGGGTGGGGGGATGGGGTGAGGTCCACCTTGACCGCCATTTACGCTAATTTAACATTGTCGAGGTACTTAAACGCATAAAGAATGCCTGGTAGGCTTTCTCTCCCCTGTTCCCTCCCTAACAGATGCACGGATGTCAGGCGCTTGACAGGGGCGCGATAAAGTAGCCTGGCTCGCCAGCCCGGCGCGCTTGCCGGGCTGTGGGTGACACGTGCAGACACCTTTGCCTTGCGACGAGGGTATCTGCTTCGTTTTTTTGACGGCCTCCGGCCCGGCCGATCATCCGGGGCGGGGTTGACAGGATCGAAAATCAGTTGTATAATATAATCGTTTGATAATACAATCAATAGGGAAAACCTCATGCCACTGACAGAAAAAGAGCACGTGCAGATCAACCAGGCGTTGTTCAGCCTGGCCCACGCCTACGAGTCGCGTATGGTGCGGGATGAACGGGCGCGGCAATCGGGGCTGGCCCTGTCGGACCGGGCGGTGCTGATGGTGCTGGGCCAACTGGCGCCGCTGAACTCGCGCCGGCTGGCGGAGGTCATGGACATCAACCCCGGCACCATCTCGGTCTACGTCCAACGGCTGGTGGAGAAGGGGCTGGTGCAGCGGGAGCAGGACCCGGCGGACCGGCGCAACTGGTGGCTGCGCCTCACCGAGGCCGGGCAACGCGCCTACCAGGAGACGATCCTGGGGACGGCTATGTACACCCGCGATTTCCTGGCCGCCCTGGACGAGGAGGAGCAGCGGACACTGCACCGGCTGCTTCTGAAGGCGTCGCACAGCCTGGGATTCACCTGGCAATAACCGACCGCCGACGACTGACCGACAACCACCGATCCCACTTGCTACGGCGGTCAGCGGTCGGTGGTCAGTGGTCGAAGGACTGGAGGGCGCACGTGAACCGCAAGCTGGTGCTCATTAACCCGGTGAACCCGGCGCGGACCGGCCTCACGGTCAACAAAAGCTCACGGTTTCCGCCCATTGGGTTGGGGATCGTGGCGGCCCTGACGCCAGCGCACTGGGACGTGGAGCTGGTGGACGAGAACTGGGAGCCTTTTGCCTATCGGGACGCCGATCTGGTGGGGATCACGGCGTTCACGGCGTCCGCCAACCGGGCCTATCAGATCGCCGCCGCGTACCGGGCGCGGGGCGTCCCGGTGGTGATGGGTGGCATCCACGCCTCCATGCGCCCGGCGGAGGCGCAGCGGTTCGTGGATGCCGTGGTCGTGGGCGAGGCGGAAACGGTCTGGCCGCAGGTGGTGGCCGATGCGGAGGCCGGGCGGCTCCAGCCCGTCTACGGGGGCTCGTGGCCGGACCTGGCCGGCGCGCCGGTCCCCCGCCGCGACCTGTTCCATCCCGGCTACATGTTCGCCTCGGTGCAGACCTCGCGGGGCTGCCCCCTGGACTGCGAGTTCTGCTCGGTCACGGCGTTCAATGGCCATCGCTACCGCCGCCGCCCGCCGGCCGAGGTGCTCGACGAGCTGGCGACCATCCCGCAGAAGTACCTCTTTTTCGTGGACGACAACATCATCGGCTACGGCCCGTCGTCCCGGGAGCAGGCCCTGGCCCTGTTCCGGGGCCTGGTGGAGCGCAGGCTGGACAAGTGGTGGTTCTGCCAGGCGTCTCTCAACTTTGCCGATGACGAGGAGGTGCTGCACTGGGCCGGCCGCGCCGGGTGCCAGATGGTCTTCCTGGGGCTGGAGGCGGAACGCCTCAACCGCACCAACAAGGATTTGCTGGTCGAGAACCTGCGCGTGGGCAAGATGTTCGCTGGCATGTTCCCCACGGTGTTTTTCACCCTGAATCTGGGGACGCTGCTGGTCATCTGGTACGGCGGATACCAGGTCATCAATGACCAACTTACTCTGGGTGAACTGGTGGCGTTCAACTCGTACCTGATGCTGGTGATGTTTCCCCTGGGGATCCTGGGGATGATCATCACCATGATCAGCCGGGCCGCTGCCTCGGCCGAGCGGGTGTTCGAGATATTGGATGCCCGGAGCGAGGTGGTGGAACGACCGGATGCCATCCCTCTGCCGCCGATCCAGGGTCGCGTGGAGTTCGACCACGTGAGCTTTCGCTACTTTGGCACGGGCGAATGGGTCTTGCGGGACGTGAGCTTTACGGCGCAACCGGGGCAGACCATCGCCCTGCTGGGGGCTACCGGCTCCGGCAAGTCCACCATCATCAACCTCATCCCCCGCTTCTATGACGTGACCGAGGGCGCGGTGCGGATTGACGGCCATGACGTGCGCGACGTGACCATCGAGAGCCTGCGGTCGCAGATCGGGATCGTGCTGCAAGAGACCACATTGTTCGCCGGCACCATCCGCGAGAACATCGCCTTCGGCCGGCCAGAGGCGACCCTGGACGAGATCGTGGCCGCTGCCCAGGCCGCTGAAGCCCACGATTTCATAGCTGCGCTGGAAATGGGCTACGACACACCGGTGGGCGAGCGGGGCGTGACCCTGAGCGGCGGCCAGAAACAGCGCCTCGCCATCGCTCGCGCCCTGCTGCTGGACCCGCGCATCCTCATCCTGGACGACAGCACCTCGGCGGTGGACCTGGAGACCGAGTATCGCATCCAGCAGGCGTTGGAGAAACTCATGGCGGGCCGGACCAGTTTCGTCATCGCCCAACGCATCGCCACCGTGCTCAACGCTGATATGATCCTGGTGCTGGAACGGGGCCGGGTGGTGGCCCGGGGCAGCCACGAGGAACTGCTCCATGACAGCCCCATCTACGCCGAGATCTACCACTCGCAGCTTGTGGCGGACACCGATGGCGGGAGCGAGTGATTACCCCCAACGCGCTTACGTCGTAAAAGCCTCCAGTGGGGAGTGGGGCAGGGCCCTCATGCGTTTGATTACGCCCGGATGTCAAAATGGGATCATTGACAAACCCCAGGTTGCTGTGTACAATACCCGGTGTCCCGTCAGAGTTTTAGTAATTGCTCACCCTCCCGCAGTTCGTGCGTCTTCTAAAGCAACCTGCGGGAGGGCAGAAAGTTGCGTTCCCCCAGCACCACTTTCCGAGATAGTTCTCATAAAGAAAGGGGGTGAGAGAAGGTATACCAGGGGAAACAAGGAGCCTCAGTAGATGGAAATTCGTGCTCCTCGGCGGTCTGCCAGGCCCAGGCCCACTGACCGCCGAGCGCGAAGCGGCAGGTCACCCAGTCAGACCCCCGGCCCCACGTCTGCGACCCCCGGCCCAGGCCGGACTGGGTGGCAGGCAGGCCGGACTGGGTGGGCCTGGCAGACCCGCTTTGAGCAACTTTTTCCATCTACTGAGCCTGACCAGTCATCCAGCAGTGCAGATTGAAGGAGGAGAAAGATGAGCAAGAGGGTAATCGGTCTAAGCGCGTTACTGCTCATAATCGCCTTGTTGGGCGCCCAGTGCCCGATGCCAGCGGGACCCGCCCCCACCCCCACCAAGATGAAGGTGGCTTTTATCTACGTGGGGCCGGTGGGGGACATGGGTTGGAGCTATGCTCACGACCAGGGTCGCAAGGCGATGGAGAAGGCCCTGCCCTATGTGGAGACCACCTTCGTGGAGGCTGTGCCGGAGGGTGCAGACGCCGAGCGCGTGCTCCGAGACCTGGCCCAGAAGGGGCACAAGGTCATCTTTGCCACCAGCTTTGGCTATATGGACAGCGTACTGGCCGTGGCGAAGGACTTCCCGGACGTCGTCTTTGAGCACTGCACCGGCTACAAGACCGACAAGAACGTGGGCATCTATGACGGCCGGGGCTACCAGGGCTGGTATCTGGCCGGGATCGTCGCCGGCAAGATGACCAGGAAGAACGTCCTGGGCTATGTGGCCCCATACCCCATCCCGGAGGTGATCCGCAACATGAACGCCTTCACCCTGGGGGCGCGCTCGGTCAACCCCCAGGCCCGGGTGCATATGGTCTGGATCAACGCCTGGTTCGACCCGGTCAAGGAGCGCGAGGCGGCCCAGGCCCTCATTGACCTGGGGGCCGATGTGGTGGCCCGCGAGAGCGACTCGGCTGAGCCGGACAAGCTGTGCGAGGAAAAGGGGATCTATGCCATCGGCTACAACTCGGACTCGAGCGCCCTGGCCCCCAAGGCTGTGCTGACCTCGCCCATCTGGGACTGGAGCGTGTTCTATACCCCGTGCGTGAAATCCGTCCACGACGGCACCTGGAAAAACACCCCCTACTGGGGCACGATGGGCGATGGCATCATCAAGCTGGCCCCCTTTGGCCCCATGGTGCCGGACGATGTGAAAGCCCTGGTGGAGGCCAAACGGAAAGAGATCGTCGCCGGCACGTTCGACGTGTTCGTCGGGCCGATCAAGGATAACACCGGCCAGGAGCGCGTGCCGGCCGGCAAGACCATGAGCGACGAGGAAAAGCTCGCCTTCGACTGGCTGGTGGAAGGCGTCGTGGGCGAGATCCCCAAGTAGGCACCCTTTGCAAGGGCAGGCAGGAGGCGCGTGATGGATGCTGCGGCAGTGGCCCCCAGGCGAGGCGAATCACCCCCGGCGCGGCGGCCGGGCCAGGCTCCGGTCGTGCGTGACGGCGACCTGCGCCGTCGGTTGCTAGAACTGCTGGCGGTGGAAGAACGCCCCCGGATGACCTACGAAGAGTTCCTGGCCTGGGCCGACGAGGATACCCTGGCCGAGTGGGTGGATGGGGAGGTGGTGATGTACAGCCCAGCAAGCAACAGACACCAGGACGTTTCCGGCTTCTTGGAGAGCGTGTTACGCTCCTTCGCAGAGACACGCCATCTGGGTCTGGTACGCAGCGCGCCGTTTCAGATGAAACTGGAGCGGGGTCGTGAGCCAGACTTGCTATTCGTGTCTACCGGGCATCTGGACCGCCTGCGCGACACTTACCTGGATGGCCCGGCGGACCTGGTGATCGAGATCACCTCGCCGGAGAGCCTGGCCCGCGACCGGGGCGAAAAGTTCTACGAGTATGCTCAAGGCGGGGTGCCGGAATACTGGCTCATTGACCCAGACGCCCAATGGGCCGAGTTCTATCACCTGGGCGAGGACCGCCGGTATCGCCCGGCCTTTGTCGGCGCGGAAGGAACCTATCGTTCTCGGGTCTTGCCCGGCTTCTGGTTGCGTGTCGAATGGCTATGGCAGGAGCCGCTACCCCATTCCCTACGCGCCCTGGGCGAGATCGCCGGCCTGGAGCCGCAGGTCGTGGAACGCTTCCTGCAAGCGCTGGCTGGTTCTGCCGAGACACTCCCATCTACGGATAACCCCTGACGCGGGGTGACCGCGTATCATATCAACTCAGTAACTGCTCACCCTCCCGCCGGCTTCGCCGTGAGCTCAGCCGAACGGTTCGTGCGTTTTCGCGGACACGCCGGGGGACGGCATGCAGACGGGAAACACGGGTCCAAGCAACCTGCCGGAGGGCAGGCTAAGCAATTACTCAACACAAACATTAAGGAGGAGAACATGTTCAAGAAACGGTTGACCCTGGTACTGGCCGTGTTACTGGTGCTCGCGTTGGCCGGGGCGCAATGCCCCCAGCAGCCCCCGGCCCAGCCGACGGCGGAGCCGACCAAGGCCCCGCCAGCGAAACTCAAGGTTGCCTTCGTCTATGTGGCCCCCATCGGAGACATGGGCTGGACTTATGCCCATGACCAGGGACGCCTCATGGTCGAAAAAGAGTTCGGCGACAAAGTAGAGACCGCCTACATCGAGAACGTGGCGGAAGGTCCAGACGCCGAGCGCGTGATCCGCGACTTTGCCCAGAAAGGCTACAAGCTGATCATCACCACCAGCTTTGGCTTCATGGACCCCACCATCACCGTGGCCAAAGAGTTCCCGGATGTCTGGTTCGTCCACATCTCCGGCTACAAGACGGCCCCTAACGTCTCGACGGTCTTTGGCAAGATCGAGGAGCCGCGCTACGTCTCTGGCCTGGTGGCCGGCAAGATGACCAGGTCCAACAAGCTGGGCTACGTGGCCGCCTTCCCCATCCCAGAGGTGGTGCGTGGCATCAACGCCTTCACCCTGGGCGTGCGCAAGGTCAACCCCCAGGCCACCGTGAAAGTGGTCTGGACTAACACCTGGTTCGACCCGGTCAAGGAGAAAGAGGCGGCCGTAGCCCTGCTGGCTGAGGGCTGCGACGTCATCGCCCAACACCAGGATACGCCGGAGCCGCAAAAGGCCGCCGAGGAAAAGGGCGTCTATGGCGTGGGCTATGACTCAGACATGTCCAGGCAGGCCCCCAAGGCCGTGCTCACCAGCCCGGTCTGGAACTGGGGTGTCAAGTACGTGGACATCGTCAGGCAAGTGATGGCCGGCACCTACAAGACCGAGGAGTACTGGGGCGGCTGGAAGGACGGCGTGGTGGACCTGGCCCCCTACGGCCCCATGGTCCCGGACGACGTGAAAAAGATGGCCGACGCCGAGATCAGCAAGTTCAAGAGCGGTGAGGCCACCATCTTTACCGTCTTTACCGGCCCGCTGAAGGACAACACCGGCAAGGAGCGCGTGCCGGCCGGCAAGGCCATGACCGCCGAGGAACTCCTCAGCATGGACTGGTTCGTGGAAGGCGTGGAAGGCACGGTACCCAAGTAGTACTACGTGAACAGCACGGGGTTCTGGCGGAGGTCCCCTTCGCCAGAACCCCTTTTTTGAGACGTGAACGTCATGCGTCACCCGTCATACGTTATGTGACGCCTGACGTTTTATACACCGAGGCAGCCACATGACCGACGCAGTCCCCCTCGTGCAGATGCGCGGCATCACCAAGCGTTTCCCTGGCGTGGTGGCCAATGACCGGATTGACTTTGACGTGCGCGCCGGCGAGGTCCACGCCCTCCTGGGCGAGAACGGGGCCGGCAAATCCACCCTGATGAACGTGCTGGCCGGGCTGTATCGGCCAGATGCCGGCGAGATCCTCCTGCACGGGCAACCGTGTGTCCTGCGCTCTCCCAGCGACGCCATCGCCCGGGGGATCGGCATGGTCCACCAACATTTTATGCTCGTCCAGGTCCAGACAGTGGCCGAGAACATCATCCTGGGTTTGAATCGGCCGCGCTTTTTCCTGAACCTGAACCGCCTGGAGCAAGAGATCGCGCAACTGGCCGGGCAATATCACCTGCCGGTGCACCCCCGCGCCTACATCTGGCAGCTCTCCGTGGGTGAACAACAGCGTGTGGAGATCCTCAAGATGCTCTACCGGGGCGCCGAGGTCCTCATCCTGGATGAACCGACCGCCGTCCTCACCCCCCAGGAGGCAGAGCGGCTGTTCGAGACCCTGGCCAGCCTGACGAAACAGGGCAAGGCCATCATCTTTATCACCCACAAGCTGGAAGAAGTCTTTGCCATTGCGGACCGGATCACTGTGTTGCGCGACGGGCGCGTGGTGGGGAGCACCACCCCGGCGGAGACGAACGAGCGCGACCTGGCCTCGATGATGGTGGGGCGCGAGGTCTTGTTCCACATCGAAAAGAAGGCTGTGCCGCCGGGCGAGGTGGTGCTGGAGGTGCAAGACCTGCATGCCCTGAGCGATCGGGGACTGCCGGCCCTGAAAGGGGTCTCGTTCTCTGTCCGGCGCGGCGAGATCCTGGGTATCGCCGGGGTGGCCGGCAACGGCCAACGCGAGCTGGCGGAGGTACTCACCGGCCTGCGCAAGGCTACCGGCGGCCATGTCCGCATCCTGGGCCAGGAGATGACCAATTGCCCGGCGCGAGAGGTCATCCAGTGCAAGGTCAGCCACGTGCCGGGGGACCGTCTGGGCGAGGGCCTGGTCTCTAACCTGCCAGTGGACGACAACCAGATCCTCAAGGACTATCGGCAGCCACCCCTGGCGCGGGGGCCGTTTCTGGTAGAGTCGGCCATCGCCCGCCTGGCCGAGAAGCTGATCGCCGCCTTTGATATTGATACGCCCAGCCCCAAAACGCTGGTCCGGCTCCTGTCTGGGGGCAACCAGCAGAAGGTGCTCCTGGCCCGGGAGCTTCACGTGGCCCCCAACCTGCTGGTAGCTGTCCACCCCACGCGGGGCCTGGACGTCGGGGCCACCGAGTTCGTACATCAACGGCTGTTGGAGCAGCGGGCAGAAGGTACGGCGATCCTGTTGATCTCCGAAGACCTGGATGAGGTGTTGACGCTCTCGGACCGCGTGGCGGTCCTTTACGAGGGCGAGATCATGGGCCTCCTCCCGGCGGCTGAGGCGGAGATCGCCACGGTGGGATTGATGATGGCCGGGAAGCGAATGGAGTGAAGGGATGAAAGACTGGCTCGATGTGAAGTTTGAGAAACGGCTGGTCCCCTCGCCGGTCATAACGGCAGTGGTGCCGTTCGTATCGCTGGGCCTGGCATTGGTCCTGGGGGCGATCTTGTTACTGCTGGCCGGGGTCAACCCCCTCACCACCTATGGGGCCATGTTGCAGGGAGCCTTTGGGTCGCCGGAACAGTGGCTCAAGGGTGATTTCTACAACCTCTCGGAGACGCTGGTCAAGGCCATCCCGCTCATGTTGTGTGGGCTGGGGGTGGGGATCGCCTTTCGGATGCTGTTCTGGAACATCGGGGCAGAGGGGCAACTGGCGGCCGGCGGGATCGCGGCGGCCGGGGTGGCCCTGTTCTGGGGCACCGCGCTCCCGGCCCCCCTGGTCCTGCCGACGATGATCGGGGTCGGGTTCGCGGCCGGGGCCATGTGGGGTCTGATCCCGTCCCTGCTCAAGGCCTTCCTCCAGGTGAACGAGATCATCACCACGCTGATGCTGAACTATATCGCCATCCTGCTGGTGGAATACCTGTTCTACGGGCCGTGGAAGGACCCCCAAGGCTATGGCTTCCCCGGCACGGCCGAGTTCGTCGAGGCGGCCTGGCTGCCGCGCCTGCCGGATTCGCGGGTCCACCTGGGCCTGTTGTTCGCGGTGCTGGTGGCATTGTTCATCTGGCTGGTCCTCAGCCGCACCAAGTGGGGCTATGAGATCCGGGTCATCGGCGAGAATCCCCGGGCGGCCCGCTACGCCGGGATCGGCCTGGTGCGCAACATCATCCTGGTCATGATTCTCTCCGGCGGCCTGGCCGGCCTGGCTGGTATGTCCGAGGTGGCCGGCATCGCCCACCGCCTGCAAAAGGGTCTGACGGTGGGCTATGGCTATACCGCCATCATCGTGGCCTGGCTGGCCCGATTGGGCCCCTGGCGCACCCTGCTGGTGGCTTTTCTCCTGGCCGCCCTCCTGGTGGGCGGTGATCAGATCCAGATCACGATGAAATTGCCAGCCGCCATTGCCCTGATCATACAGGGCCTGATCCTGTTTTGCATGTTGGGTGGTGACCTGTTCACCCACTATCGGTTACGTGTGCAGATTCGTCGTCGGGTGGTCGGGTAGTCGAAGGGGAGGTGAGTTAGATGGACCTGGCCTTTTTCGTCTCCATCCTGGCAGTGACCATCGAGGCGGGGGCATCTCTCCTGTATGCCACCAT